>Ga0315537_1002586_pt1 | contig 13756 bp, 16 predicted proteins | sample SalMarSW160270MG_FD_203091 | JGI IMG/M metagenome (GOLD analysis project Ga0315537, IMG submission 203091) | Salt marsh sediment microbial communities from the Plum Island Ecosystem LTER, Massachusetts, United States - Salt Marsh Sediment SW1602-70 ... | reverse complement strand
GGGTTGGGCAGTCTCTTTGGCTTTAACTCGCTCTTCTGGCAGTTTCATGTTATCAGCTTTACCTCTAACGATTTCTGGCTGCTTGACCCGACCAAGGACTACCTTAAGATGATGTTTGCCGACGGCTATTTCTATGATGTTGTCCTGTTCTGCACCCTGGGCGTAGCCGGAGCGGCGGTAATTCTGGGTGGGGTGGCGGGGGGTTGCCTGTGGTTTAGCCGAAAGCGGGCTAAGGCTTAGCTAGCTGTATCTCTCTTCTTTCCAGGGGTCGCCGTGGTTGTGGTAGCCGTGTGATTCCCAGAATCCGGGTTTGTCCTCGGCGGTGTATTCAACGCCTGTTACCCATTTGGCGCTTTTCCAGAAATAGAGCCGGGGGACGACCAGCCTTACCGGAGAGCCGTGCTCCGGGGATAACGGCTGGTTGTTGTGCCTGACGGCGAAGAGCACGTCGGGCTGAAAGAAATCATCCAGGGAAAGATTGGTGGTAAAGCCCCCCTCGGAACGAACGATGATAAACTTGGCCTCTGGCAGTATATCGGCAAGCTCCCGTATTGTGCTGGCGCTGACTCCCTCCCATAGGTTGTCCATCTGTGACCAGCCGGTGACGCAGTGAATATCGGAGAAGACCTTGACCATCGGCAGCGACATGAACTCCTTGTAGCTGAGCTTCCGTTCCTTTTCTACTAGGCCGGAAATAGTGAACGTCCACCGGGAGGTGTCAATCCTGGGCACGCTGCCGTAATGGAGCGCCGGCCACCGCTCGGTGAGTTTCTGGCCGGGGGGGACCCTCTCCTGCCTTTCCGTATCCGGGCTTTTGATTACTTCTTCAGCCAAGCTATATCGGCTCCTGTCTTTTCTTGAACTATACACCGAACCGGCTAAGCCTTGCCAGAGACCAGTTTGGCGAAGCGGGCGAAGGAGCGGTCGTAGGTCTTTTCTACCTCGGGGGGGAAGACGCAGGCGGGCAGCTCGTCGAACTGGAGGTGGTAGGCAATACACTCGCAGCACTTGCCTTTCCGGGAGCAGGGCTGGTAGGTGCAGGGGCACTTGGCTTGGTTAGCTTCAATCTGGCATTCCATCTAACTAACTCCCCCCAATTTTAACTGGTGTTTTGTTTCCCATACCCACCCGCCCAAAATGGGCTTCGCCCTTCTTGGACTTCCTCTTTACCCCACCCCGCTTTATATCTTTTCCCGCCCGCCGCCCTTAAAGGAAGCGGGCTGAAGCCCTTTTTACCCCGCCCCCCTTGTTGTGGGAAAATTTTCTTCTCTCCCCACTTTAAGGAGTTGATAGAGGTATCACCTCTATAGGGTGGGAGGGTGGGAAGATAAACCAATGTTAAAAATAGGGTGGGGCTGATAGACAATGTTATCACCTATAGGCTTTTTCTTATTAGCTGGGAGAGTTCCGCCAGAAGTTCTAAAGCCCGGGCGGAGGCATCCGGCGTATCCAAAGAGGCCAGGGTGCAGCTGGGGGTGAGCAGGCTCTGGCGCAACAGCTGCTTGAATTGGACGCCGTTGCGGGTGAAGGGCGCCATGGCCTCTTCTAAACGGTCTTTGAGGCTGGATGCCGTCTCTTTGCCCAGCCAGGCGCCTTCGTTGGGGACGATGCCCCAGGCAATAGCGCCGCCTCTATCCAGAAGTTTTTTCACCTCTTTAGGATAGAGGCTGAGCGATTGGGCGTAGCTGTAGGCGTCAAAGCTGACGATATCAAGGCTGGTGCCGAGCAGGACCGACCAGTCGGTGTTGCCGCAGCAGTGGACCCCCTTTAGTCCCTCGATGCCTCTAAAAACCTCTTCCAGCAGGTTTTGCACCCCTTCCGCCGACAGCGGCACCGAAACCGAGCCGAAGGAAGCCATGTAGGGCTCGTCAACGAAGATTATGGTGTTGGCCGAGAGCTTCTTTAATTCTTTCTCCTGCCAGGCCGCCTTGAGCCTTAAGAACTTGGCCACGGCGTCACCCAGAGTATCGTCGTAGATTACCGCCCTGCCTTCGCTATCGGTAATGGTCAGACCCCAGGTGACCGGGCCGGTCACCTGACCCTTGACCGCCAGCGGCGAGAGATCTTTCAAAGCCAGAAAGGCGTGCAGGCCGGCGGCGTAGTCAGCGCTTACCGGGTATTTATCAACATCGTTCTCCAGATAGGCGGAGTAAAGCCTCTCCAGAGACCTGTCCAGGTCTTTAGCGCGGTTAACATAGACCCGGTCTGCGGTCACCGTTATGCCGGGAAAGCCCTCGCTGTACTGGGCGTACATATTCTCCTTAAAGCCGCGCTTTGGCAGCTGCGGCCAGCAGGGGATTTCCTTAAGGTACTTTATAACCTGCGAGCAGGCCGCCTCAGGGTCGGTATGGGGCATACTGCCGATGGCCGTCGGCAGGCAGTTAAACTCCAGAGCGGTCACGGTTACGATTTATCTCCTTTCAGATATTTGCCGATGAGAAGAGCCAGCTTCTTCTTCTGCCCGGCCGGTATGAACTTGCCGCCGGTGGCGATAGCCGACTTCATTGCCGAGACGCAGACGCACTGGCGCTCATCGGGCAGCCAGGTCACTGCCAGCTTGATTATCTGCTTGATGGCGTCAACGTTCTGGTGCAGGATATCCAGCATGAAATCAACCGCCAGCGGCTCGGCCTGGTCCTGCCAGCTATCGTAGTCGGTAACTCCGGCGATACTAGCGTAGCAGATTTCCGCCTCCCGCGCCAGCCTGGCCTCGGGGCTTGACGTCATGCCGATGATATCGGCATCCCAGGAACGGTAGAGCTTCGATTCCGCCCGCGTCGAGAAGGCGGGGCCCTCTATGGCCACGCAGGTCGCCTTGGGGTGCATCTCGGTCGCCCCCACCCTCTGCCCCGCCCGGAACAGAATACCGCTCAGCACCGGGCAGAAGGGGTCGGCGAAGGGGATATGGGCGACGATGCCCTCCCCGAAAAAGCTGGTCGCCCGGCTGCGGGTGCAGTCTATAAGCTGGTCGGGGACGACCAGCTGGCCGGGTTTGAACTTTAATTTAAGGGCGCCCACGGCGTTGACCGAGATGAGCCATTCCACCCCCAGCGACTTCAGGGCGTAGATATTGGCCCGGTAGGGGACTTCCGAGGGGGTAAGGCGGTGCCCCTTGCCGTGGCGGGGCAGAAAGGCGATGCCCTCTCCCTCCAGCCTGCCGACGGTTATAACATCGCTGGGCTTGCCGAAGGGGGTATCTATTTCCACCTCCTTAACCCGTTTAAGCTCCTCCATATCATACAGCCCGCTCCCGCCGATAACTCCTACTTTTGCGTTTGGCATTTTAGTGCCTCCTTATTGCGTCGTTTTTAACTTGACAAATTGGGTAATCATATGAGGCTCAATATCCAATTCACAAATGCTGCAATTATACCAGATAAAAGACCTGCGAGAATTGCCAGACCAAGCCAACTCCTGGCCGTTGTATGAAAACAATACACAGTTTGATAATAAGGTTCGGTCTGGTTCTTAATCACTTCTGCTACGACTAGGAATGAGTCTCCTGTATAAATTAGGGGCATAGGAACTAACTTATATTTTCGTATTTCGTTTGCTTTCATAGGCGGTATCTGTAATTGATCAGGTGGGTCTATATTATGATAGGAGAATTGAACGGAGTACAGAAAGTCCTGCGAATGCTCTATGTTGGTCGTTGCTTCTATAGTCAGTTCGAAGGATGGAGTTGCTCCTTGCCAGAATGGAAACAAGTCAAATAAAATACGACGTATACGGCTAGAGTGCCCTGTTACGCGCCAAAGCCCAACAACTACCGTTCTTTCGCCTGCCATATGGCCTCCTTACCATATGTAATGGTTAAGCATAATCTTAGTTGGTGAAGTTACTATCATTACCATATTGCTCTCTTAGATCTTTTAACCAATTTGCGACATCTGTAACTTTTTGGCTGGTTTCCTTGTCCCAAGATTTGGCTTTATCTTTATCAAGGTAAATTAGAATATGCCAAATATACCCTGCCATTCTTATAGATACCTTAGCTAGCGATTCAGCACATAACAAGAACAAATATTTATCGTATATCGGGGCAATATTCAAATTTTCTGTATAGAGTACTCTGAGGCTTAATCTAGACGAGTGAGTGAACTTACTTTGGTAGTTATAATCCCCTTCATATACATCCGTTGCTTTCATTTCCTCAGCAAGTTTTGAGTATTTGGGCATTCTTCCTTCATCTCGTAAAAGGTAATTTCGGACTTTTTCATTGCTCTGACACGTTCCACAGATAAACCAGTCTTCTGTTCCTGTTCGTAACAGAGACATTGCTTGGCTGTAATAGCCCTTCAACATTAAATCAATCGAGCACCTAATAGAGTGTAAACAACGTGTAACTATAAGAAGCCATATACGTTCAGCCTCATTATCATCCTTAATTTTAAAAGTTCCCACATAGTTAAAACCGGAAGTAAATAAGTTAATAATTTCTGCAAAGAGTTCTGTCTCTCGCTGGTGCTTTCGTGTAGTCTCCTTTTTCACGAAAGATTCTTGAGTGATTATACTAGGTGGTTCATTGTTACCTTTATTAGTCATCTCATCCTCGCCTATCCTCCCCCTTGGGGGAGAGGTTCAGGAGAGGGGGCGCAGCCCCCTCTCCCCATAATCCCCCCTTCCCTTTATAAATCCCCAAGGGAAGGGGGTCAGGGGGATAGGTTTCCCAATTAAATTAAATCCTTTATCCCCTCCTCAAAAGGTTCCCGTATTATACCACCCTCGGTAATGATAGCCGTTATATAGGGGTGGGGGGTAACATCAAAGGCGGGGTTCAGCGCCTCTACACCCTCCGGGGCAATAGAAATCCCCTGAATATGAGTAACCTCATCGGGGCTTCTAAGCTCTATAGGAATCTCATCCCCGGAATTAAGCGAGGGGTCAACGGTGGTGAGGGGGGCGGCAACGTAAAAGGGGATTTTATGCTCCTTAGCCAGCACCGCCAGACTATAGGTGCCTATCTTATTGGCGGTATCTCCGTTTAAAGCGATGCGGTCGGCGCCGACGATGACGCAGTCAACTTCCCCTTTACTCATAAAGTACCCCGCCATTGAGTCGGTGATGAGGGTGAAGGGGATATTTGCCTGCTTAAGCTCCCAGGCGGTGAGGCGGGCCCCCTGGAGGAGGGGGCGGGTTTCGGTAACTAAAACCTTGAGCTTTTTGCCCTGCTGGTGGGCCTGAATGATTACCCCTAAAGCGGTGCCGTAGCCGGCGGTGGCTAACGCCCCGGTGTTGCAGTGGGTTAAAACAGTAAAGCCGTCCTTAATTAGTTCGGCGCCGAGCTTACTGAGCTTTAAAGTTGCCCCGGCTTCTTCGTTGTGGATGGCGACGGCTTCGGCTACCAGCGCTTTTTTAATCTGCTCAACGTCTTTAACGGCTTCGGCGGTGCGCTGCATTCTTTCTAAAGCGTGGAAGAGGTTGCGGGCGGTGGGGCGGGTTGAAGCTATAGCCCGGATAATGTTCCGGAGGTCTTTAATGAATTCGGCTTTTGAGCTTGCCTTGATTTGGAGGGCACCCAGAGCCACGGCATAACCACCAGCTACTCCAATGGCCGGGGCGCCCCTTATTTTCAATTCTACGATGGCTGGGGCTATATCCTGGGGGCGGCTGAGCTCCAGGTAGAGCTCTTTTCCGGGGAGTTTGGTCTGGTCGAGGATTCTAACTCTATCGCCCAGCCATTCTATAGCTTTCATGGCGGCCTAGCTACGCATGCTCCCTTTTCCCATTTTATGTGGTTATAATAGCATGTTTAAGCTTTATAGCAATAGGTAATTTGGGGGGAAATGGGTGGGGTGTTCTACCCTTTCTTGACACAGCTTATCGGGGCAAAGTAAACTTTCTGGTATGGCCGAAACTTTATCCGGCATAGCAAAACTCAAGGGCAAGGTCGGGGTGGCCTGGAAACCCAGAGAGTACCTGATTGAGGGGGAGATGATACGGCGCTTCGCCCGGGCGGTGGGCGACACCAACCCCCTCTGGAAGGACGGCGCCATCGCCCCACCCACCTTTACCCTTTCTATAGGCTTCGAGCAGTTCGTTGACGACCTGATGAAGCTGACCCCCTTCAACACCGTGCTCATGGGCAGCACCGAGATAGAGAGCTACCAGCCGATGAAGCGGGGCGATACCATAACCGTCGTCTTTAAAATCAGCAACCTCCGTGAAAGAAAGGGCCAGACGGGCCAGATGGCCTTTATGACCTTTGAGAGCACCTATAAAAACCAGGAAAAGGCCCTGGTGGCCAAGTGCCGCCAGATGGTTATCGGCTATTAAATGAGTATCCAGCTTTACTATCAGGATGTGAAGAAGGGGGACGAGCTTACCCCCCTGGTCAAGAAACCGACCCCCCGCCAGCTGGTGATGTGGGCCGGGGCGGTGGGCGACTATATGCCCATCCACTACGACCAGGAATACGCCCGCAGCCGGGGACTAGAGGGCATTATCGTGCACGGGCAGCTGGTCGGCGCTTTCCTGGGGCAGCTAGTGACCGACTGGGCGGGGGAACAGGGAGCCTTAAGCAAGCTGAGCTGCAGCTACAAGGGGATGAACTACCCCGGTGAGGCGGTTACACTGCGGGGCAAGGTGCTCCGGAAATACGTTAGAAAGGGCGAGCACTTCGTCGAGTGCAGTGTGCGGGCGGAGAACCCCAAGGGCGAGAAGACCGCTTCGGGGACGGCCACGGTAGTTCTGCCCTACAAAGATGATTATAAACGGAAAGGAAGGACAAGACGATGGGCCAGAGATTAAAAGATAGGGTAGCTATTGTTACCGGCTCCAGCCAGGGCATCGGTAAGGCCATTGCTATAGCGCTGGCTAAAGAAGGGACTAAAGTGGTGACCAATAACCGCCGTCCCGGTGCCGAGGGCGGCGATGCCGAAACCGTAGCCAGGGAGATCAAGGGGATGGGTGGGGAGGCGGTGCCCTTCTTCGGCAGTGTCTCTGAGTTCGATGTCGCCGAGAAGATAGTCAAGACGGCGGTGGACAGCTTCGGCAGGATTGATATCGTGGTCAATAACGCCGGCGCCGACGCCCCCCGCATGGTCTGGAATATGAGCGAAGAAGAATGGGACCGCAGCGTTGACTCCTTCCTTAAAGGCTCTTTTAACTGCATCCGCTTTGCCAGCGGCCCGATGCGGGAGCAGAAGTGGGGCAGAATCATTAATACCACCTCTACCGCCTGGCTGGGCACGGTGGGGCACTGCAACTACGGGGCGGCTAAAGCCGGGCTGGTGGGGCTGACACGGGCGGTGGCCAGGGAGGTGGGCAGGTACGGGGTGACCTGCAACGCCTACGCGCCGACCGCGGCCACCCGCTTTACCTTAAGTGACGATATAGTGGCCGGCTTTAAGAAGCGCTACGAGGCCGGTTTGATGACCAAAGAAAGATTTGAGGAGCTGACCAACCCCCCCCGGCCGGAGACGGTGGGTCCCTTTATCGTTTACCTGTGTTCTGAGGAAGCCGCCGATATCAACGGGCAGGTGTTCGATGTCACCGGCGGCGATATTGCCATTTATTCCGAGCCGGTAAAGAAGCAGACCATCACCAAGAAGCAGGGGCTGTGGACGGTGGAGGAATTAATCGAGCAGGTACCCAGGGTGCTGCTGGAGGGCTATAAGAACCCGGCGCCGCCCCAGAAGTAATTAAAGATTAAAATGGGGAAGTGGGCTTCTTTTTGCCCTTCCCCCAGAGATAGGCGTAATAGGTGGAGGAGGTATAAAGAGTGGCCAGCGGGTTGTGGCCGGTAACCCTGTCCTTAACGGCGATGACCGTCATCGGGGGCTGGCAGTAGCGGATAAACAGGGTATCGTGGCCGATGCAGAGCCCCAGCATTACCGCCAGGTCAACCTTTTCCGAGTTCAGGATTTCGGCCTGAGCGATGGGATTACACATCGACTCCCAGTTTTCGGAGCCGAATATCTTTTCTTCCGGTTTGATGCCGATGCTCTCCTTGGCCACGGCGCCCACCTTGCAGCAGACCGAGACGACCTCGAAGCCGTTGTTTTCCAGTATATCGGTCAGGGTGCGGGCCTCATTTTGCAGGCCGACGCAGAAGGCCAGCCCCAGCTTCTTATAGCCGCACTTGCCGGCGAACTGGATTAGCTCTAGAATGCGGGGGTTCTTGGGCCTCAGGCCGCCGGGGATGCGCTCGTAGCACTCAAACTCCTGTTTTGAAGCCTGCCGGGCGAACTCCTTTACCTCCGGCCTGGCGTACTCGGCGGCTGCCTTTTCGATTGCCTCCGGCAGGTTTTTCATAGGGCAGAAAGCCGCCAGCTTATCCATCTGGGGAGTTTCATCGGCCGTGATAGGTGGGTGGCAGTCCCCCCTGGCGCAGCGGGCACAGTTGGGGTTTGATTTGGCAGTCATTACTTAATCTCCTTACTTACTCTCTCTAATTAATCTTCTTTGGTTTGCTGCTGCCACTGCTGGCGGTGCAGCTCCATGAGAATGAAGTTATAGCCGTCCCGCTTGAGGTGGCCGCAGGAGGTGAAGCCGCACTTGGCAAAGCACTTCTGCGCCCGGGTGTTATCGACCAGGGTCTTCAGGTAAATCCTATCGAGCCTGGTCTGACTGAAGATAACTTCCAGCAGGTTGGTAACGGCATCGACGCCGTAGCCCTTATTCCAGTAATCGCGGTTGCCGATCATGATGCCCATTTCGGCTTCGCCCCGCTTATTATTAATACTGTAATAGGTGCAGTTGCCGATGTGCTGGCCGTCTAAGGTTTCGATGGCGAACCGCTGCCGACGGGCCGGCGGGTAGCGCAGCTCGACGGCGTAGCGGGCTAAGTATTCGGCGTAGCTGAGCGGCAGCGGCGAGACGGCATCGAGCGCCGCCAGCTCGGGGTCGGTCTGCCAACCATAGTCACAGCCGGCATCGCCCAGTTTTTTTTCCCGCAGCCTGATCTTGGCTTGGCTAGTCATGCTAATCTTCCACGAAGTTTTCTATCTGGGAGAACAGCGGGTCCTCATCGGTTTCCAGCTGGGACAGAGCCTGCTTGGCCGCCTTCTGGATGGCCTCGTCGGGATTGTTGAGGCACTTCTCCAGACAACCCTTGGCTTCGGGGCCGCCTATCTTGCCCAGCGCATAGATGGCCGCCAGCCTGACGTCTATATCGGGGTCGTTGACCATATCGCAGAGGTAGGAGGCGGCTTCTTCCTCTCCCAGCTCACCGCAGGCGCCGGCGGCCTCGTAGCGTATCTCGGAATCGTCGTTAGATAGTTCCTTGAGCAGGATGGGCAGCCAGGAGGTGTTGCAGCTTTTGCCCATGGCGAACAGGGCGCTGATTTTAAGCTTGTTATCGCCGCTCCGGTAGGCCTCGGCGATGGCTTTCTTGAGCTGAGTCAGTGTTAACGACGAGGCCGCTTCCAGGGCGCGGCGCCTGACCTCTACCGGCTTGTCCCGGTCATTTATTACCGCCAGCAGGCTCTGGGATATCCTGGCTTTGTAGCTGGGACGCAGTTTTTCCAGCTCGGCCAGCAGAGCGAACTTGCCCAGCGCCGTGGCCGCTACCGCCTGGACTTCCTCCGAGCCGTCCTTCTCCAGTAGCTCAATCAGCGGTTCAATCAGCGACGCCTCCTCGTTTTCCCACAGGCCTTCAATAGCCTTGCCCCGTACCTCGGCGTCTTCGTCCTTCAGGCGCCCCTTAAAGATTTCGTCAAAGTCAAGCTCAAAGTTATCCTCGGCCAGCTCGACCAGACGGTACATTATCTGCCCCCGGCGCTTGGCTTCGATAGTTGGCCAGGCCTGCTCCAGCTGCTTCAGCTCGGCTGAGCTCAGGGTGGACAGGTCGGTCAGCCACGAATCCAGCAGTTTCGTATCCGGGTTAACCAGCTTGGCGATAGTCTTTTCCACGGGCGGCGGCAGGGCCGGTTCCATCGGCTATTCCTCCTCTTCCTCCCCGCTTTCCCAGATGGGCTGGGTAAAGTGGTCAATGTACTCTTCCATAGCCTCGTCGGCCATCTGTTTCATCCTGTCAGCGGTCTCTCTGGCCACATCGGCTAGCTCGGTGATATCGATTTCAATATCCAGCATCCTGGTCAGCGCCCCCAGCACCGCCACCGCCGCCACCGGGTTCTGGATGCGGGTGGCGTGCATCGGCACCTCGCCCAGCAGGCAGACGCCCTCCATGCCCCGCTCCTTGGCTACCCCCAGCAGCAGGCCGTTTAGGCCCGAAATCTGCAGGTTGCCCTTCTGGGCCAGGTCGTAGCTGTTCAGCTCCTCGGTCATATGCGGGCTGGTGACCACCCCCCACACCCGGGGCTGCTCGGTGTGGTGGATGCGGCTGAGGGCGGCGGCGCAGGTATAGACCCGCCTGGCCTTAAACCTTTCGGCGATATCCAGGACGCAGTTGGCCAGCTCGTAGCCTTTAGCTATAGGCTGGTCTTCGCCGATGAATAAGATTATATCACTGCGGCCGGGCTTGTTCTTCCAGTAGTAGAACTGGTTCTGGGGGAACTGGGGCTCTTCTACGACATTGTCCCTGGCTACCACCCCGATGGCGTCAAAGAAAGCCGAGGGCTCGATTTCGCCCAGGTCTTTGAAGTCCAGCTTTCTTAATAGGTAAGTTGCCGCGATTATAGATACGTTGCCGATGCCGGGCCAGGAAGCCAGCATTACCGGCGATTTTAATCTTGGGCGGGCGAAGAGCCTGACTAAATCATTCATAGCTTACTCTTTACTCGCCACCGACAGGCGGGGGCAGTAGAGTGTCGGGGTGTTGAGAAAGCCGCCCACCCATTCCGCCCGGCTGCCGACGGCGGTAACCTCCCTGAGAACCTGATAGACGTTTCCCGAAACCATGGTATTTTTTACCCTACCCACTATTTTACCACTTTCCACTTTATAACCTAAAAGGACGTTGCCGCTGAAATCGCCGCCGAGGATATTGCCCTGCTCGGCGCCCATGAGCTGCTCTATGACCAGTCCTTCTTTTATATCTTTTACCATGTCGTCCAAAGAGGTCTGGCCGGGGGCGATGGTGAGGGCGCTGGGAGAAGGGGCAGGTAATCCCCCGCCCCTATCGCCATTGCCGGTGCTTTTAGTTTTGGCTAAAGCGGCGGTCTGTAAATCGTAGAGAAAATTGGCTACCACCCCCTGTTCTATAAGAGGGGTGCGCCGGCTGGCTACCCCTTCGTCGTCGCAGGGGCGGCTGTGGGGGCGATAGGCTATAGTTGGGTCGTCCCACAACGATATTTTTGAGTCAAATACTTTTTGGCCCAGCTTATTACCGATGGGCGAAGCCCCCTGTAATACCGTTTTGCCGTTGAAGGCCATCACCAGGGAGGGTACTAAGGCGCTGGCTACCCCGTGGGGGGTAAAGATTATTGGCAATTGGGCGGTGGGCACCGAGGCCGGGTTTTTAGCCAGCTCCAGCTGCCGGATTACCACCCCGGCTATCTCTTTGGGTTGGGTTATTGGGTTACAGGAGCTCCGGCTTTCGCCGACAAAGAGCATATCGGTGCCCCGGATGAGGCTGCCCATAATACCCACGCTGAAAACGCTTTTCTTATATTCCGCCCTGCCGCCGTTTGAGTTTATCAGCTTTACCGATTCCGTTTCTTTGCTTACCATCGCCTCGCAGAGGATTTCCGGGGTATGTCTGGTGATTATTTCAATCAGCTCCTGCCCCAGTTTGTCCATATTTTCTATTGGGGTGGTCTCAACGGTGGGGTCAAAGATGTCTATCTGGGGATAAGGGGTGGAGGGGGGAAGCTCAAATTTGGCGAGCATGCCGAAGCGTGCGGTTTCGGCGGCGCTGTCTATCAGGTTTTTAACGTCATCCATTCCGGTGGTGGTGGCATAGCCCAGGCGGCCTTCTTTGATAATTCTTAAAGCTAGATGAGTGCTCTGCTTGCTCTGGATATGTTTTAAGCGGTTGGTTTCGAACTGCGCCGAGGTTTCTTCGGCGGCGACGGCAAAGACCTCGGCGGCTTCGGCTACCTTTCTGGCTTTAGCCAGTATATCTTCCACTAGCCGCCTCCCACCAGGCACCGGCTGATTCTAATGTGGGGGCTGCCGTTGGAGACGGGGAGGGGGTACTGTCCGCCCTTGCCGCAGCCGCCGCCCTGGTTCATGTCCAGGTCGTTGCCGATGGCATCTATATTATTAAGGGTGGTAAAGACGTTGCCGGTGAGCACCACCGGACGCAGGGCTTCGGCGATCTGGCCGTTGCGAATCATGTAGGCTTCTCCCGCCGAGAAGGTGAACATCTCCATGCTGGTGGTGCCGCCGAACCAGTTTTTGGCGTAGACGCCCTCTTTTATACCGGCGATTATATCGTTGAAGGAGTTTTTGCCCGGTTCAATATAGGTGTTGGTCATGCGGACGATGGGCGGGTGGCGGTAATTTATGGCGCGGGCGTTGCCGGTGGGCTTTTCCCCCATCTTGGCGGCGGTCTCCCGCGAGTGGAGCCGCCCTACCAGTTTACCTTCCTTGATAAGATAAGTTTTAGTGGCCGGCACCCCTTCGTCGTCGTATTTATAGCTGCCGCGCAGGCCGGGCACGGCGGCGCTGTCTATGATATTAAGCTCTTTTGAGCCGAACTGTTTGCCCAGCACCATGATTTGACGGAGGCGGTCGTCCTCATAGACGAAGTCGGATTCGGAGAGGTGGCCGAAGGCTTCGTGGACGAAAACTCCGGCCAGCACCGGGTCTAAAATCACGGTGTATTCGCCGCCCTTTACCTGGGGGGCGGATAAAAGCTCTACGGCGTGTCTGGCCATCTCCTCTACTTTTTGGTGGAGGCGGCGCATCGGGCTGAAATCGCCGCGGCTGCCCAGGTTTAAGCCCGCCTGCTGGACATTGCCGTCGCTGGCGGCCACGGCGCTCAGGCGCAGGGTGATATCCGTCCTCGGCTGCTCTATATAGCTGCCGGTCGAGCTTAAAAAGATGGTCTTTTGGTGGCTGTCGGCGTAGCCGATAACCGAGGTCTGGAGCCCTGGGGTGCGCCAGATGATGTCGTTATATTCATCGAGGAGCTCTTTCTTTTCCGCCAGGGGGATGTTAAGCGGGCCGTCCTCTTTGCCGGCTACGGTATCGACAACGGGCTCGACGGGGGCGAGTTTGCTTTCCTCTTTGCCCACCAGCGCCGCCTGCTTTACCGCCAGCTCAATTCTGCGGGGGAGGTCGTTGAGGTCGTTAAAGCTGACGAAGCCCCAGCCTCCTTTGACCAGGGCGCGGATATTGCCGCCGACGGCGGTGGACTGGCTGGCGGATTCCAGTTCTCTGCCGCGGTAGATGATGTGGCTCTGCTGGCTCTCTTCCAGACGGGCCTCGATGTAGTCGGCTTTAGGTTTCTTTAGGGTTTCAGCCAGCTGGGCGGCGGTGGTTTCAATATCGGGCATGATAAGCATAGTTTAACCAGCCGCCCGCATAACTGTCAATTCAGAGGTGGCGGGGCAATAAAGGGCTTTAGCCCTTTTACATTAAGGGTGGTGGGTGGGAAAAGATATAAATATAAATCAGGGGTAGGGGGGAGAAAAACTGGAATGCTCCCCCCTGCTGAAACCGGGCAAAGCCGTTTATCTAAGGCTACTCGTGGATGCGGCTCAGGTACCAGACGTCACCGGGCATATCCCGGTAGATATCACAGACCAGGCCCTTGCTGGTCTTGACCATGAAATAGTTACGGGTAACCTCCTTGCCCCACCACTCCTCGGCCTGCTGCCAGCTCCGGTACACTCTGGTTACGCGCTGTTTTTCTCCGTTTCTAGCCAGGGTTAAGGGTACCCCCCGGACATTCATCGTTACCTTA
>Ga0315537_1002585_pt1 | contig 13758 bp, 15 predicted proteins | sample SalMarSW160270MG_FD_203091 | JGI IMG/M metagenome (GOLD analysis project Ga0315537, IMG submission 203091) | Salt marsh sediment microbial communities from the Plum Island Ecosystem LTER, Massachusetts, United States - Salt Marsh Sediment SW1602-70 ... | reverse complement strand
TTCCCCACCGGTTTTGGGAACGGTTCATCTGGTGGCGGCGCTGCTCTTGGTTTTGGGAGGAGTGGGAATTGATTTTGTTACCAATCCCCTGTCTTTCTTAGGCGGGCCAAAAATTTTTCAATTAGATCTTTGGCAAATTCCGTTTGCCGATCTTTTTGTGCTCGTTTGGGTTTTTGCTCTGATTAATATTGTTGATTGGTTGGATGGCTTGGACGGCCTGGCCTCTGGCGTTGGTTTGATTGCCGCGGCGGTTATCCTGGGTATTTCTTTAATCTTTCATACCCCGGCGACAGCGACCCTGGCTTTGGCTTTGGGGGGAGTGCTTTTGGGATTCTTGATTTTCAATTTTTCCCCGGCCAAAATTTTGCTTGGTAGCGGGGGATATCTTTTGGGATTTTTCCTGGCCGCTCTAAGTATTTACAGCGGGGGGAAAATCGCCACCGCCCTCTTGGTTTTAGCTCTACCAATACTTGACACCTCGGTTGTTCTAATTAGCCGTTTTCGCCGCGGACGGCCCTTGCATTTGGGAGACAAAACCCATCTTCACCATCGTTTGTTGGAGAAGGGTTTGAGTGTTCGTCAGGTAGTTCTTCTTGAGTGGGGACTTTGTGGGCTTCTGGGGGCAACGGCGGTTCTTTTAACCGGTTGGAAAAAACTTTTGGCGATCGCCGCCGTTTTTGCAGTCGGGCTGATTTTTAACCAGTTATCTGGTTTTAAGATTTCAGAATTAAGAGACAGGTGGCGGAGAGAATAATTTGGGTAATGATGCCCGGCAAGACGGAAGTTTTGTTTTGAATACTTTGTTGGAAATCACAGAGTTTCTTGAGGTAACGATTGTCGAAGCCAAAAAAAATATAGGGGGCTTCGAGAAGGTCGGGCAAGATAGCGAAGAAGGCGCCGCCGGCGAGGTTTAGTTGCAGGGGCGATTGGAAAGCTAGGTAGCCAACTAGGATTTCTAGTAGAATGAGATCTAGAACGATGCCGAGCAAACTGAGGGGGCGGGTGTCGGGCTTCCAGTTCCAGTGGGGGAGCATATCGACGCCAAAATGGGATAAAAAGCAAAGCGGCAAGCTGATCAGCGGATTGGGGATTGCGGTAGCAATAACCATTCCAACTAGGGCGTGGGGCGTTTCTAACATCGCGAGGAGGATTATATGCTAGAATCAACTATAAGTCAAACAGCTGTTTTAATTGCCCGTTCGATGCGGCCGCGTCAGTGGCTTAAGAATGTGAGTCTCTACGCGCCGTTAGTTTTTTGGGGCGAGCTGTTCCGTCCCGACGGTTTTTTAAAAACAACCAAAGCGGCGGTTCTTTTCTGCGTCGTCTCCTCGGCCGTTTATTTGATCAACGATATTCTTGACGCCGAGCGCGACCGTCGTCATCCGTTCAAGAAAAACCGACCGATTGCCGCGGGGAAGCTCTCGGTCAAAATGGCCTTATCTGTGGCCGTTACTCTTCTTACTGTAGGACTCGTCGGCTCTTTTTTCCTAGAGTCCTACTTCTTCTTTCCGGTCTTGGCCTATTTTCTTCTCCAACTTTTTTACAGTTTGTGGTTACGGAATGTAATTATCCTCGACGCCTTGGTCATCGCTGTTGGGTTCATCCTGCGAGTCTTTGCGGGGGCCTGGGTTCTGCCAGTTCCGCTCTCCTCCTGGTTAGTTTTGTCCACAATTGGGTTGGCCCTGCTTTTGGCTTTTGGAAAAAGGCGAAGCGAGCGGACAATTTTGGCCGCCGAGGGTTTGAATTCTAAAACACGGAGGACGCTCAAACACTACCCTGCTACTTTGCTTGATGCCATGATTTCTATGTCCGCCGCCTATGCGATCTTGAGCTACTCTCTCTTTGCTTTTCAAACCTCCCCCCTGCCGGCGACTCCGCTTTTTGAAACTTTTTTGCCGGCGACCATTGCTCGACCGAAATTAATGATGTTGACTATTCCCTTAGTAATTTATGCCGTCGCTCGCTACCTTTACGTTATTTACGAAAAGCAGGAGGGGGAGAGCCCCGAACGCGTTTTATTGTCCGACTACCCCCTTTTGGCGAGTGTGATTCTTTGGGGATTGTCGGTAGTCGCAATTATCTATTGGCTCTAGTGGTTTTAGAAAGATCTACCCAAAATTTTCACAATCGTGAAGAAAAATGGTAGATCTAAATGGGATGGTTGAGAAGTTTTCTGCTTTACTTTTGCTAGCAATTTTACCGATTGTAATTTCCAATGTGGTGGCGGCATACGCTTCGCCGTACAACAACTTAGCAATTAATAATCAACAATCGACAACCGACTATCTTTCTCCTCAGCCTTCACTTACAACAAGGACATGCTTCTCCGAAGAAAGTATTCAGATCCCCATTCCTATCCCTTTCACCACCGAGTATATTGACGACCCGGAATCAGAAATTGGAACCGAGCGGGTTTTGCAAGAAGGAAACAACGGTCGGCGGACGGAAACTTACTTGGTTAAATATTGGTATGGTGAGGAGACAGAAAGAAATTTGTTGGATACGCAGATCGAGCCGCCGCAAAAACAGATTGTTTCTCGAGGAACAAAAATTATTTGGCGAGATTTGCAAACCCCAGACGAGAGCGGTTTAAAATACTGGAGGAAGATGTGGGTTTGGGCTACTTCTTACGACGGGAACTGCCTTGGTTGTTCGGGAAGAACCTACAGTGGGACCTTGGTTCGCCACGGCACCTTGGCGGTTGACCCGTCGGTGATTCCTTTGGGAACGCGGGTTTATATCCCCGGCTACGGAATTGGCAAGGCCGAAGACATTGGCGGAGGGATAAAGGGGAATAAAATTGATTTGGGTTTTGAAGATGTTTCGAAAGGTTGGTGGTACAAGCAATGGATAGACGTTTACCTGTTGGATTAAAGCCGAAGAAGCGCTTTGGCCAAAATTTTTTGGTTGACGAAAAAGTCGTTGCCGATCTCGTTGCCGCCGCAAATTTGACGAAAGAGGATGTGGTCATTGAGATTGGTGCCGGTACTGGGGTGGTTACCAAAGAACTAGCCAAGTGTGCCGGTCAAGTCCTCGCCTTCGAACTCGACCGCGATCTAATCCCCGCTCTGGAAAAAAATCTTTCTGGATTCGACAATATCGAAATTATCAACGACGATTTGTTGAGGATTAAGAATTCGGACGATTGTATACTACTATGTAGTAGTATACTTTCGTCGCGATTTAAAATTGTGGGGTCGATACCATACCAGATCACTTCTCCTCTGGTTCATAAACTTTTAACATTCGAGCCCCGACCTTCTCTCGTCGTTCTTCTGATTCAAAAGGAGGTGGCCGAAAAAATTACGGCTCGGCCGCCAAAAGCTACCTATCTTTCCAATATTTGCAAACTTCTGGGAAATGTTGAAATCGTGCGCTTTGTTCCCAAAGCCGCCTTTTGGCCGGCTCCGAAGGTCGACGGCGCTATAATAAAGTTAAAAGTGAGAAGTGCAAAGTTAAAAGTCGACGTCGGGGACTTCCAGAAATTTTTACATCGGGGGTTTCGAAATCCGCGCAAAATGCTCCGCACCAAATTCGATTCTGCTGATCTCGAAAGTTGTGGCATTGATTCTACTCGCCGCTCTCAAACCTTGGACTTTGAGGAGTGGGTTAAAGTGTTTAATTATTTAAATGATCGAACGCAAGCTAAGTAATGTTATACTTTTAGTGATATGCATATTTGTCAATCTCCCGAGTGGGGGGAGGTTAAAACCAAAATTGGAACGCCGGCGGTGCGGGTGGGGGAGGTTCAGTTTACTCTCCACAAAGTTCCTTCTTTGCCGTTTAATATTGGCTACTGTCCCAAAATTGACGTTGAAAAGATTGATTGGGAGCAACTAAAAGCTGCTGGTAAAGAGCACAACTGTATTTTCATCAAGATTGAACCGAACGATGTCGTAAATCGAGACGATGTAAGGAAAGCGAAACCGATTTTTGCGACGCAGACGATTCTTCTAGATTTGACCAAATCAGAGGAAGAGCTACTCGCTGGGATGAAACAAAAAACGCGCTACAATGTGCGGTTGGCGCAAAAAAAGGGTGTGGTGGTTGAAGAAAGAAGCGACTCCGAAGCGTTGGAGATTTTTCTAAAACTCCAAAAAGAGACGGCCAAACGTCAAGGATTTTTCGTTCATCCGGACAAATACTACAAAATAGTTTGGGAAGTTCTGCAACCCAAAGGTATGGCTCACCTGTTAATTGCTAAAGTCGAAAACACCCCCGTCGTTGCCTGGGTTTTATTAAAATATCAAGATACCTTCTATTATCCCTACGGCGGTTCATCGACGGTATTCAAAAAGTACATGGCCTCTAATCTAATGATGTGGGAGGCAATTAAACTTGGCAAAAAATTGGGTTGTAAAACTTTTGATCTGTGGGGAGCGACCGATGACAAATCAGATCCTTGGTACGGGTTTACCCGTTTCAAGCTCGGCTACGGCGGCCAACTTATCTCCTCCCCCGGTGCCTACGACCTGGTTCTAAAACCGGTCTGGTACAAAATTTTTATCCTCGCCGACAAACTTCGTTGGTTCCTCCTCAACCTCCGCAAAAAATAATTTATTGAGTTCTATTATGATGTTACATATCATCGTAACAAGTAAGAAAAGGTGCTTACTGGCGGGCGGTGCTTCAATCTGTTACAATGATACGTAACATAGTAGTAGATTGGATTGGAGGTGATGGAGGATGAGTCAGATATCGGGGATTAGGATGGAAAAAGAAACGGAAGGGCGGATGTACAAGATTTTCTGGAATTCGCTTGCGGGCCTGAAGAAGGCGGGAGAGGTCGAGGCGTTTTTCTCCGAACTTCTAACCCCAACCGAAAAGGTAATGCTGGCCAAAAGATTGGCCATTGCCACTCTTTTGATGCGAGGACACGATTACCGCTCAATCAGTTTTCTTTTGAAAGTGAGTTTCTCAACCATCTTTAGGGTCAAAGCTTTGTTGGAGCAGTCCGAAGGGGGCTACAGAAAAGTAATTGAGAAAATGTTGAGAAAACAAGCGTGGAAAGAGCTTTTGAAAGATTTTGAGAAAACTTTGTTTGATTTACACGCCTACAAAAAGCATCCCGACAATTTCCGCAAGAAGAGTGTTCTCTGAAGTCCCATTATGATGTTATGTATCATCGTAACAAGTTGGGGTAATATGTCATTCCAAGGTGTAGATGAGTTCACGATCCTCACGGAGGTTTCCACTCCAGCGCCAGAGGTCGCCGATGCGCTTGGATCCTTCGGGGGCTTCGGTAACACTTTTACCAAAAGGCGTTAGAAAGTCAACCGTCAGAGGGTCGGCCAGCGTCCCCGGTTGTTTTTGGACCAGCAGGGAATAGGAATCCGAAGTTAGGCCCAAACCTTTCTCGGGAGGCAGGTCGTAAGTAAAGGTTAAACTCAAACTTTTACCGGCATCAAGCACAAAAACCGTCCCCCAAACTGTCTTATCACTCCCTTCGGTTTGGTCGATCTCCTCGGTGATATCCAACGCCTTGGTATCAACCCCCTCGCTACTACGTTCAACCCCCTTCAAAACGCTTCCTTGGGGAACGTAAACCCGAACGTAATTTTTGTAGGCCCCGCCCGGCCAAGCATTCGAGGCCGCCCCGTGAACATAGTTGATGGTTAAGACCCCTTCAAAACCACCCTGGCGATCGATGTTTTTAACGGAGTAGTTCAAGTTGCGTTTGACGTAATAGTTGGCCTTGGTGGCCCCGACATTGGCATCAACAATACTTAAGTAATCCCCGGCAAAACTCCTTATTCCTCCGTCCCAGTTCTTTTGAGCCAAAATTTTTGCGACCTCCCTCTCGGGAAGATAGATCAGAAGGTGTCTTTCGGAAAGGGAGTTGTTTGCAATTTGGGCTAATTGGCCAAAAGCGCCTGTTTCCAGTTGCAAGACTTTCTCCAAAAGTTTAGCCGAAAGAAGGGAGAGGAAAGTTTTTTTCTGGGGGCTGCCGGAATAATAATCGGCTTCGGAATAGAACTCGGTTTTTTCGAAGAAGTTTTCCGCAGTGATTGATTCGTTGAACTGGGCCAGGTAAATGGGGCCGGTTAGCTCCAGAAGTTGTTGGACAATCTGCAGGTCTAGGGCCAAGACCCCGTCGACGTCGTCTCCCGTCGCTAAGGAGTAAAATTCTCCAATCTGTTCGGCGGAGGCGGAAAAGTCGGGGTTCCAGTTGGCGTCGCGGAGCAGCCAGCGGGAAACACCGAGATGTTCTTCTAACGCTTCTGGCGGCTTGATCTCTACCCCCTTCGTTTCCAAAAGCCCGTCGATATTGTAAATATCATCCACGACCAGCTTGTCGATTTGACCTTTAGACAAAACCAGCTTGGCATAAGAACCAATGAACCCGCCGGTCGGTCTCAGCTCGTTAGAGTTTTGAAAGACCAGAAGATAGGTTTTTGGAACCTCGCTCCCCAAAAGTTCGGGCAGGGCAGCGGTTAGCGTTTTGAGTAAGGGCGTGATTTCTTTAAGGGCGGCCGTTGTGCTTTCCGCAAGTTGCATATACTTTTCCAAACGCCCGCCGAAAGCAGACCCCTCTATTTTTTTGAGATAGGCCTCGGCCAAAAGAACTTTTTCTTGGGCCTCGCTCAGGGATGAGGAGGCCCCGTTCAGGTCGGTTGTTTGCCCCTCGGCTGAACCCGCCGCTACCAGATTTAGGGCCGCATCGGAAAGGGGGGTGACCCCTTTGGTTTCGTGACCAAGCGCGGAGGAGAGGAAGGCGCTGGCTTGCAGAAGATAGGAAAGGCGCTTTTTAGTCCCGCTTTTTTGGACAAGAGCGAAAAGCCAGCTAAGATTATCAAGATTCTTTCCCGCCGATTTGAGGCGCGCTTCGGCGGAGAAGGCCGCTTCCTCCGCCTCGGTAAGATTGAGTTCTTTTAAATCTTCTTCGAAGCTTGTTAGGTTTCGATAGCCGAAATAACTATTAAAGCAAAGTCCCAGTCCGGGGAAAAGGGCAAAGTAAGCAATGGCGGCGGCGGTCGCGAGGGGGATAATCTTACCAAACTTTTTTGGCAGTCGGGGGAGTTTAAGTTTAGGAATTTTGAGTGTTTTTGCTGTTTTCCTTTTCTCCTTCTTTTCCTCGGGCACGACTTCAGGGACAGGGACTTTTTCCGCAATTTTGTCTGCCACAGGTTTTTCCTCAACCTTGATCTCTACCCCCTTAAGAACCCCCAAAACCCCCTCCTTGAGCGTAATCTTCGGTTCCCAGCCCAGCTCTCTTTGCGATTCGCCGTCAATCACCTTTGACTCCGCCAGCGAGGTTTTATCCGGTGGGGGTTTAAACATTACCCGCAGATCCTTACCGACGACTTCTTTAAGGAGATAAACGAGCTCCAGGGGAGTCGTTGGTTCCATGGTGGTCACCGAGTAAATTTTTCCGGCCGTGTTTGGTGAGAAGCAGGCCTTGATAATTCCGGTTACCGCGTCTTCAACATGAGTGTAATATTCTTTTTCTAGCCCCTCTCCGTAAACGGTGAGATCTTGTCCCGTTTGGAGCTCTTCCAGAAGCCGGCCTAGCGTTCCCGAGGATCTTAGATCCATTCGCGGCCCGTAGATTTCGCCTAGCCGAACAATTCGAGAGTCGAGCCCGTCCGTTTCAAAAGATTCCCAGGTCAAGGCCTCGGCAAATCTTTTGGCCTCGGCGTGGACGAAGCGGCGCTCTTCTTTGGGAGTGGCCCCGAAGTAGTTTTCTAAGCTTTCAGAAGATAAAAGCCCGCGGTAGACGTCAATTGAGGAGCATAATAAGAATTTGGCCTTGGAGGCCTTAGCCAACTCTAACAGGTTTCGAGTCCCCAGAGCATTGGTTAACAAGGCGTCCAAGCTTGTCTCTTTGCGGCCAGAAAGATAAACTTCTACGGAGGCGAGGTGGAAAATATAGTCGACGGACTCGATTTCCTCTGGCAGGCTTTCGTTGATATCGGCGTTGATGAAGATGAAGCGGGGGTGGGTGGCGAGGCCCTGAATAAAGTTGTGTTGGCCAGTGGCTAGGTTGTCAATAACGAGGACGCGGCATTGAGTTTCCAAAAGTCGCTCGGCTAAATGGGAGCCCAAAAAACCCGCCCCACCGGCAATGAGAATCGTGGGCAGGGAGGACGATTTTTTGATGGTTGGGGCAGATTTGTTGAGCATCGTTATCAACCACTATTATAATAGAAAAGACCCGACGATTCAAGGGTTTATAGAAGGCCCGCCTTTCTCATCGCCCTTCGAACACTTTTTGGAAGGTCGTCCGGAGGAGTACCAGCTTTTGGTTTACCTTGTCCAACGATCCCCTCTACAAGCTTGTCCCTGCTCTCTGAAGGTTCCAGGTTTTTTTCGAGAACCTCGACGGCCTCCGCTCTCCCTTTATCCACATCATGTGCCATTTTACTTTCACCTCCTTCTCTGCTATCCTTTAAACTATGGAGCTTAGAGAATATTCTACCATTTTTAGGAAGAACTTGCCTCTTCTCGTTATCTTGTCCGCGGTCCTTGGCGGGCTTGGGTTTTTAATTTCCAAGAACTTACCGACGACCCATACCGGTTCTTTGACTATTTATGTTAAGCGCCAGGCGACCGACCCGAGCACCGACTATTACACCTTCGATGGCTATTATTCCCAACAGGCGGCGGAAAAGTTTACCGAAACAGTGGTTGGGTTTTTGAAGAGCAAAGATATTTTGTTGGCTTCGGCCAAGTTGGCCGACCTCCCCACCGACCAAGAGAGCTTAGAACAATTTGAAGGCAGTATCAAAATTAAGCAAGTTGCGCCGCAACTTGTTAATTTGGAGGTTACAAAGGAAGATGCGGAGGCGGCTAGAACTTTTTGTACGGCCGTGGCCCAGGCCACAACTGAGAGGATTAATCTTCTAAATCAGACCGGGGATAAGTCCATTTCGGTTGATCTTCTAAACACCGAACCCTTGGTGGAGAGAAACGAGCCCAAGATTTTACTGAACACTTTAGTTGGAAGTTTAGTTGGCCTTCTTCTTGCCCTTCTTTACGTTTTTCTTAAAGAGTATCTGGCCCCACACGATGGATAAACTTCTTCTCTACACCGATGGCGGGGCCCGCGGCAACCCCGGTCCGGCGGCCGTCGGTTTTGTTATAAAAACTGAAACGGGGCAAATCTTCAAAGAAGGCGGACGCTTTTTGGGAGTAGCGACCAATAATGAGGCCGAGTATCAGGCTCTTATCGATGGTCTTGAGGCCGCTAAAGAATTTGCCCCTGACCATTTAGGCTGTTTTTTGGACAGCGCTCTGGTTGTCAATCAGTTAAATGGGGTTTTTAAAATTAAAGAAGCGCGGCTGCGGAAGTTGGTTTTTAAGGTTAAGGTTTTGGAGCAAAGTTTAAAGTCGGTGCGGTATCAATACATCCCCCGCGAAAAAAATAAAGAGGCTGACGCGTGGGTCAACAAGGTCCTCGATGAGCAAGCAAGCAATCCTCAAAACACTACATTACGCTGATATCTTTGATTACCCCCTGACGGCTGAGGAGATTAAAAAATTTTTAGTCGAGCCGGTGGGCGCGGCTTTCGCAGAAATACTTTTGCAAATAGGCTCCGGCCCCTACTACTGCTTGCCTGGGCGGGAGGGGATTATTGAGCTTCGGCGGCGGCGGGAGGTCTATTCCCAACCGAAACTAAAGAAGGTTAAAAAGGTCGCGGCGATCCTCACACTTATTCCCTGGATCAAGTTAATTGGAGTGACGGGGGCGCTGGCGGCAGGAAATAGTGTGGAGGAGGACGATCTTGATCTGATGATTGTTACGGCACCGCGGCGGTTGTGGCTAACACGCGGGTTGGTCGTTAGCTTTTTGTTATTGACGAGACAGTACCGCCGCCCAGGAAAAATTAAAGACATGGTTTGTCCGAACTTGATGCTTTCTGAAGAAGCCCTCGAGTTTCCCGACCAGGATCTTTTTACCGCCCACGAAATCGTTCAAATGAGACCGATCTACGATCGTGAAAATACCTATCAAAAGTTTTTGCGAGCCAACAGTTGGATTAAGAATTTTCTACCAAACGCCGTCAGAATCCCAAAACTCAAACGTCAAATGTCAAAGCCACAAGTCAAATGTCAAAACTTTTTACTTAATTTTCTTGAAAAGCTTGCTTATAGACTTCAGTTGAGATACATGTTAGAGAAGAGGACGACGGAGGTGACGACGCCTTCGGTAATTCGCTTCCACCCTAACGATATTCGCCAGTGGGTGTTGGAGGAGTACAAGAGAAGAAAATGTGTATAATGTAGTGGAGGTATAAGTGATGCATAAAAAGAGAATTTTGACGGGGGATAGGCCGACAGGGAAGATGCATATTGGCCACTTTGTGGGCTCGTTGAAGAATCGTGTCCGGTTGCAGGACGAATACAACTGTTTCTTTATCATTGCCGATTTGCACACGCTGACGACGGCGCCGGAAAAAGAAAAAATCGCCAACCTTCCCGAAAACATTCGGGAGATGGTTTTGGACTATCTTTCGGTGGGGATTGATCCCCAAAAGTCTACTATTTATCTTCAGTCTAAGGTCCCTGAGGTTATGTATCTCTCTCTACTTTTTTCGATGCTGGTTTCTGTTCCTCGTTGCCAGCGAGTTCCAACCCTCAAAGAAGTGATGCGCGACCTTCAAATCAGGCAGCCATCGTTGGGACTTTTGACTTACCCCGTTTTGCAGGCGGCAGATATTTTAATGGTCCGGGCCGACCTCGTTCCCGTCGGTAAAGATCAAGAGTCCCATATTGAAGTGACGCGAGAGATTGCTCGCAAGTTTAATTCAGAGTTTGGTGCGGTCTTTCCCGAACCGGAGCCGCTCATCGGCGAGGTTCCCACTCTGGTTGGTACTGAGGGCAAGGCTAAGATGAGCAAAAGTTTGGGGAACTGTATTTATCTTTCTGAACCGCCAGAGGCGGTCAGGCAGAAAGTAATGAATATGTATACAGACCCCTCACGAATTCACCCGACAGATCCGGGTCATGTGGAGGGCAATCCGGTTTTTATTTATCACGACGCCTTCAACCCCAACAAAAAAGAAGTTGGGGATCTCAAGGAACGCTATCGCGAAGGGCAGGTTGGAGATATCGAAGTCAAAGAAAAACTAGTCAACGCCCTAAGCGAGTTTTTAGACCCAATTAGAAAAAGACGAAAGGAATTTGAGGTGCGGCCAGGGCTGGTTGATGATATACTTAGAGAAGGAAGTGGGAGGGTTCGTAAAGAAGCGGCAGAGACGGTGAGCATTGTCAAAGAAGCGATGGGGTTAGATTATTTTTGAGGGGGTGAATCAATAGTGAAAAAATTAGCAGTAATTTTAGGAGCAATTGGATTGATCGTCGTTCTCGGCGTGGTGGCGGCGGTTGGTTTCTACAACGGCTTGGTAACCAAGACCACCAACATTGACGGTCAATGGGCCCAGGTCGAGACGCAATATCAACGGCGCTTTGATTTGATTCCTAATTTGGTCAACACCGTCAAGGGGTTGTTTGAGCAGGAACAAACAGTTTTCGGGGACATTGCCGAAGCGCGGACGCGCTACAGCGGGGCGAAAACGGTTGATGACAGAGCCGCGGCGGCGGGCGAAATCGAAGGGGCGTTGGCCAGACTTTTGGTCATCGTCGAAAGTTACCCGGAGATAAAATCCGACACGGCCGTGGTTGGGTTGATGGATGAGTTGGCGGGGACCGAGAACCGGGTTTCGGTCGAGCGCCGACGCTTCAATGACTTGGTTAAGGACTACAATACAGCGATTAAACGTATACCCGGAAGTTTGATTGCGCCAATATTCGGCTTCTCCGAACGGGCATTTTTTGAGGCAGTTGAGGGGTCTGAAGCGGCTCCAACGGTGGAGTTCTAAATAATGCTATCCTGTAATTGCTACCATTTTATAACACACCTGTGGCATAAAATGGTAGTGGGCTTGTTCCTTCTTATCGTCTTTAGTGGGCAGGCGGTTCCTGTTTTTGCTGCTGATTTCCCCGCACCCGTCGGGTATGTTAACGATTTTGCCGATGTTTTAAGTTCCGAAACAAAGCAAACTCTCGAACAGCAGTTGGCGCAGCTGGAAGAAGACTCCTCTATCGAGCTAGCCGTTGTCACCGTCGAATCGTTGGGGGGGATAACAATTGACGACTACGCGGTACGGCTCTTTGAAGCTTGGGAAATTGGTAAAAAAAATGAGGATAACGGGGCGCTTCTTTTAATAGCGGTCGACGAGCGAAAGTGGCGGATAGAGCCTGGGTACGGGTTGGAGCCTCTATTAACTGATAGTAAAGCAGGGAGAATCGGCAGAAATATTCTCGAAACAAACTTTGGTGGTGGCGACTTTGATACTGGTATAGCCGAAGGTGTTGCCGCCATCATTAAAGTGGTTCACGGAGAAGATGTCCCCGCCACATTTGCGGATGTGGCGGGAGAGGAGGGCGGTGGTGGGGTTTGGGTTCTTTTTTTCATCGGGACAATTTTTCTTTCTTACCTTTCTTCGTTTTTGTCAAGATCAAAGCGTTGGTGGCCGGGCGGGATCGTCGGGGCTATTTTGGGAGTAATCTTAGGAATTTTTCTAGCGTCGATTGTTACCTCGATTTTGGCCGCTATTGGTTTAGGGATCTTGGGACTACTTTTTGATCTCGTCTTGTCAAAGAATTACAAAAAGAGAAAGGCGGGGGACTTGCCCACATCCTGGTGGAGTAGCGGGGGCGGGTTTTTCGGCGGCGGTGGTAGCGGCAGTTCCGGCGGGAGTTTTGGTGGATTTAGTGGGGGGCGGAGCGGCGGCGGTGGAGCGCGTGGAAGTTGGTGATTAAAAAATGGCGGAAAGAGAAATAGGTACAATCAGTCATTATTACAGCAACATTGGAGTGGCGATTGTTGAGGTTTCTGATACAATTAGTGTTGGGGACAAGATTCACATCCAGGGAGCAACCTCGGACTTTGAGCAGGAGGTTGGCTCATTGCAAATGGAACACGAATCGGTGGAGGCGGCCGAGAGGGGTCAGGTAATTGGACTCAAGGTTGATGAAAAGGTTCGCGGCGGGGATAAGGTTTTTGCTGTGGATAACTAATTCTACGACCTGCCCGCCGGCAGGCGGGTCGTAAAATATCCCTTTACCCCAATTCCTCCTCCTTGCAACACGACTAATGCTATTGTCTTTTCCATATCTAACCTGTAATAGCGATAAGGTATAATGGAATCGTAATGGAGATTTCTCTAAATCCCGAACAAAAGAAGGCGGTTGAGCGGGCGGGTGGGCCGATTTTGGTCGTGGCCGGAGCGGGGACGGGGAAGACCAGAGTCATCACCGAAAGAATTAAGTGGTTAATCGAAAATAAAAAGGCCGCGGCTAGCGAAATTCTCTCTCTAACTTTTACTGAAAAAGCCGCCGCCGAAATGCAGGATCGGGTTGATGTCGCCATGCCGCTGGGCTACGAGGAACCTTGGCTTTCGACCTTCCATTCTTTCGCTGAACGGCTCCTGCGCGAAGAAGGTTTAGAAATCGGCCTTGACACTTCTTACAAAATCCTCACTCCTCCACAGGCCTGGCTTTTTGTCCGCCAAAATCTTTTCAAGTTTGACCTCAAATACTACCGACCGCTAGGGAACCCGACGAAGTTTGTTGGTGCACTACTTACACTCTTCTCTAGAGCCCAAGATGAAGATGTCAACCCAACGGATTTTATCCGCTGGGCTAAACTCAAAACTCAAAACTCAAATGTCAAAACTGGCGAGGAAAAGGAGACTGCCGAAAAATATTTCGAACTTGCTAACGCTTACCAAACCTACCAAGACCTAAAAATCA
>Ga0315537_1002584_pt1 | contig 13759 bp, 12 predicted proteins | sample SalMarSW160270MG_FD_203091 | JGI IMG/M metagenome (GOLD analysis project Ga0315537, IMG submission 203091) | Salt marsh sediment microbial communities from the Plum Island Ecosystem LTER, Massachusetts, United States - Salt Marsh Sediment SW1602-70 ... | reverse complement strand
ATGATCTGGGCGGCCCGATTCCGCCGGTTCCTCCCGGACGCGGCAGATTGGCCACCATTTTTATTTCGTCTCTCGACGATAAACCGATCGCATCATTGTCGGTGGATACAACCACGACTCCGCCCAGTAATGACCTGCAATTGGTGCATCCGCCTACCGACGGCGTCGTCCCGGCTTTTGTTGTCAAAGCACCTGAAAAGAAGACAGAAAAATAAGTCGAATAATCGAATAATTTTGAAAAGCCCGATGAAGTTCAATCGGGCTTTTTTATTACTTTTTATAGTAGGTTTTCAGGATTTCCTGACGTTTCTTAATCAGGTATTTTTTCAATTTTTCTTTCAGGTCACCGGATAGTCGTTCCCTGGCATAGAATTCCTTGTAGAGAGCCCGCTCGTCAAGCTTAAAGCTCTCTTCCAGACCGGCTTCCCGCGCTAACTGCGATATGGCCAGAAAAGCTTCTTCATCGCCGCTTTTGCTCGGAAAAGCTTCGCTTTCCCTGACTGACAGCGTAATACTACCCGCATCTGCCATAATATTGGTAATATCCGCCTCTTCGCAATATCTCACTATATCCTGCTTAAGCGCTTTCAATTCCGACTCCAGAATCTTTTTCTCGTTGTTCAGTTTTAGATATTTATCGGCCAGATCCCGACCCGTTCGGGCATCGAATTCGATATCAATCTCTTCATCCAGTGTCAATTTATGCCGTTTGGCCGGGCACAACTCGAAATAAACGCACCAATCACAAATGGCCCCCTCCTTCGGCGGAAAATCATCATTGGCCTGCGCCTGTTCGATCTCGAGAATCTTTTGATACGTCCGATAGCGAATTTCCTCAAGTCGATTATTATCCATCGTCGTCGTCATCGTTACCCCCTGTCGGAGAAAAAACTGCTTGAGCCTGATATCCTTAAAATCCGGCCAGGTATGCATCACGCCGAGTTGATACAATCCCATCTGCTCGTCATTGTCGAAGGCCTGCTGTGATGGCAGCGATGTTTTCGTCTTATAATCGATTATTTCCACCAGCCCGTTATTATTCCGCGAGATTCTGTCGATCCGGCCGCTGATGCTGAATCGCCCGCCCGGGTCAAGGGGGAAATTGATGTTTTTTTCCAGCGCGATAACTTCGCCCTCTTCGAAGGGATGCATCATGTCATAATATTTCTTGAGAGCCTCGGAACCGACTTTGATATAATCATCGACCCCCAGGCCGTCCCGGGTGACTTTTATCTTTTCAATATCCGGGCCTTCCCAGCATTCATTATAGAACTTGAGCATTTCGTCCGGAGTTTGTATCCGGCCGTTTCTTTTTAATGTATATAATTTTTCCAGTACACGATGTACCGCATTTCCCAGAAACAACTCCACCCCCACCGGTTTCTCGACCGATGCTTTTTCAATGTATTCAAATTTATATTGCCGAGGACAGGTATTGAAGGTTCCGATTTTGGAGTTACTATACGAGCGCGCCATAACACCTCCTCAAGATAATTACGCTTTGTATAGTATAGAATCTTTATTGTCCAAAATCAATCACATAAAAAAAGCCCCGCCGATGCGGGGCATTTGGTTTGGTCAAACTTATCAAATTTTATGGTAAACTGAAATTCAATCCCGCAACGAAGCTGTTGTATTTGGTCGCTTCTTCCGGCGTGCTTATCCAATTCATGCGAAATTCGGCGCTGAACGAAAGCGGAAACATCGGAACTTCTAAATCGACACCACCGACCAGATGATAGCCCAGTCTGGTCGTATTTCCGGGAACCTCAACGCCATAGGTACTTAGTGACCATCCGGACGGTACGGCAAAATCGTAACCCAGCGAATGCGTTGCCATTCCGGCCCCGGCGTACGGAGAAATCGGCTTTAATTTAATCGGATAAACGACCGATGCCGAAAACAGCAAATCCCGCTGTGAGATTTCCAGGCTTTCACCCGACCAGCTATAAGAATTTTTCTTCCAGGCATATTCGCCAGTGACTATAAGATCAAACATCGGCAGGGTCGACACTCTCACATGCAGACCACCGATCGGCATTTGATCTGACTCATAGCCGGGCGTCGCGAAACCGGGCTGATCGAAATTGGTCACCAGGCCGCCCCTTAAGCCCAACGAAACACCGGTCAAGGCGAAAGCAGGAACAGCCAGAAAAACCAAAAACAGGGTTAACAGCAGTTTTTTCATAAAACCTCCCAAAGTTTCAGTTATTTATTTATATATCGACATCATCAGGTATCATCTTGATGTATAGATTAATAATCTCCGCTGCGCAATTCTTGCCCACAATCCCGAAAAAATTACCGGCCGATAGGCCGGTAGTAAAGGCTTTTACGCTAAACGGGCGTCAAAGCATTCCGAAATTGGCGCTAAGGGTAAGACTTATAAAATGCGATTTCACGTCCTCGGTTTTAATCCAGTTAATACGGCCCTCTCCGGTAATTAATATGGGAATGATGGGCAGATTTAGATAAACGCCGCCGATTAGCTGATAACCGAATCGGGTATCGTCAGCCGGTATTCCGATTGTTCCCCATGATCCTTTGCCGCTGAAAGCCAGAGCATGCGAAGCAACTCCAAGTCCGACATAGGGAGTTATCAGACGCGATCTATAAACCGGATAAACAGCCGACGCCGTCAACGCCAGATTATGAACCGTGAATTCAACATTTTCAGAGGTGGCAGGGATTTTGAAATCCTTTGATTTCCAGTAATAATCAGCGGTAAATATCAGATCTATTTTCGGCAGCGCCCCGAATTTGAACTGCAGACCGATAGTATTCATCTTATCAATATCAAGTCCGTCAATCCTTTTCACTGCGGCCAGATTGACATCAGTGGCCACACCTCCCCGCGCACCGACAGCTATACCGACGATGGCAAAAGCCGGCGAAGATATTAACAAGAAAATCATAATTAATATGACTTTTTTCATCTTATTGACCTCCTTGCGATTGCGGCGATTTATCTTCTGAGGTGGTTGTGTCTTTGACCTGCAAATTATTTATAATCGAATTCAATTTTTCCACTTCCGCCCGGGCGGCAGCGGCAAAATCCTCACCCTGCGAGGCATACAATACGCTCCGGGAAACATTGATCAAAGCGGTCTTTTTAAAATCGGCCGTACCCATCTGTGCCGCCCTCTCTAGATTGCCTCCCTGCGCACCGACGCCGGGAATTAAAATCGGAACATCACCGGACACCTGCCTGATTTCCCTTAATTGCTCCGGATGCGTCGCCCCGACGACCAATCCGAAATTTCCCTCTTTGTTCCAATAGGCAACCTTCTCGGCGACGTACATATAGACCGGCTTATTGAGCACGTGCAAAAATTGAAAATCACGACTTCCCGGATTCGACGTCAAACACAAAATAAAAGCCCCCTTGTTATCGTATTCCAGAAAAGGCCGGATCGAATCATAACCCATATATGGATTCAATGTCACCCAATCGGCCTTAAGATATTCGAATATGGCCGAAGCATAATGCGCGGCGGTATTTCCAATATCCCCGCGTTTGGCATCGGCAATAACAACTGTATCTTTCGGAACCTTTTCGATTATCTTTCTCAGAAGCGAAAATCCATCGGCGCCAAGCTCCTCGAAAAAGGCCAGATTCGGCTTGAACGCCGCAACTATGTCGGAGGTTGCCTCGACTATGGACACCGCGAAATCATACATCCCTTTAATACTCGATGCGTAATCCGGCGGGATTTTTTTCCTGTCAAGATCCAGTCCGACACATATCATCGACTTTTTCAGCTCCTGAATTTCTTTCAATTTACTGGCTGCACTCATGAATATATCCTCACCTTGCCGATCAATTCCTTAATACTCCCAATCTTACTCTTTAACAAATAATTTTCCAAACCTTTAATTATTTTAACCGGCGCATCCGGCTCGATAAACAATGCCGTCCCCACCTGGACGGCCGATGCCCCGCAGAGGAAAAACTCCACCGCGTCGCGGTGGTTCATAATTCCGCCGATACCGATAATGGGAATCTTGACCGAATTATACACTTCATGAACTAGCGCCAATGCTACCGGCTTTATTGCCGGGCCCGAAAGACCGCCCGTATTATTGCTCAATCGAGGTCGGCGGGTTTCGATATCGACCGCCATCCCGACCAGAGTATTTATAAGCGAGAGACAATCGGCGCCGCCGCTTTCACAGCCGCGCGCGATTTCCGAAATATCGGAAACATTCGGCGATAGCTTGGCAATCACCGGCCGCGGAAAGACCTTCTTAATTTCCCTGACCGTTTCTTCCGCCAGTGATGCACTCCTGGCGATTTCCATCCCCGATTCGACATTGGGACAGGAAAAATTAAGTTCAACCATATCCGCCCGCGGACAATCGGCCAACCGACCGCAAATCTCGATATACTCCTGTTTTTTGGCCCCGGCGACATTAACCACTACAATGATATTGAATTTTTCGAGATATTTCAGCTTTTCCTCAATAAATCGATCAACACCCACATTGGCCAATCCGATGGCGTTAAGCATACCGGAATCGGTTTCGGCCGTACGTGGCGGCGGATGACCTTCACGCGGATGTATTGTAATAGATTTTGTAACTATTCCGCCCAAAATATTGAGAGTGAAAACGTCGGCCAATTCTTCGCCGTATCCGCATGTCCCTGACGCCGTCAATATTGGATTTTTAAATCGGACCCCGGCGATGTCAATTGTCAGGTCGGGCTTCATAGAATCACTTCGCCAATATTATAAACCGGTCCTTCGCGACAAACCCGCGTATAACCGCCACGCGTCAGAGGACGAATACATCCCAGACAGACTCCGATCCCGCATGGCATCGGCGCTTCCAGAGATAATTGACCCGGCATCTGCAACTCACCTGCAAGTTTGTCTATGGCCTTTAACATTCCTTCCGGCCCGCAGGCATACACCCGCCGGTGACCGTCAATATTCGGCAGCTTACTTTTTATCGCCTCCGAAATCAATCCCTTGAAACCGGCGGAACCATCATCGGTCGAAAGATACAATCTTACTCCCAGGCGTTTAATCCTTTTAGTATCGGCCAAATCCGACCTTGAGGTGGCACCGTAAAAGAAAAATATTTTCTCTTTTCGATACCCATTCTGCATCAACTCTTTGGCCAGCGCATAAATCGGCGGCATACCGAGCCCGCCTGCCGCTAATATCAAAGTTTCATGTTTTGATGGCAACTTAAATCCGGTCCCCAGCGGCCCCATAATGTTAAGCTGGTCCCCCTTTTTCATATCGGCCATGGCGGCCGTGCCCCGACCGAAAGTCTTGAATAATATTCCTAACGTTCCCGCTTTAATATCTGTCTCGTAAACCGAAAATGCCCGCCTGAAAAAGACGTTGCAGCCCGGTATCAATATATGCACGAATTGCCCCGGCTTTATGAACCTGACCCGCGAAAACGGCCCCATTTCGAAAAAGAAAATGCCGTTTCCCAGATTTACACTCTTTATAATTGAGCTGTTTTCAACGACGATTTTGTTCATTGCAAACTGGTTGGCAATGTGATACTATATTTAAAAGCAAACCATGAATCCCTCAACTCAGGCGGTATCCAGTATGTATCAAAATGAGCCGACATCACCGTCTCCATGGCTTCCTCATTCAATGCTTCGGATGGTGACGGTGTTACCAGCCTGATATCCGCGATATCGCCGAAGGCGTCAATTTTTATCTGAAAACATAAATCCCCGTAAAAGGCCACGCTGTACGCCGCCGTGGGGTAAATAAATTCTTTATCATATCGTTTCGGCGGGTGGCCAACGAGTTCAATTCTATTGCCGTCAGGATCGGTCTGACATCTTTCTTCGGCCGTTATGATTTTCACCGTCGTATCCGCTTCACTCTCCTCAGTAGATTGACTGACCCCTGTGGTATCCGGCGCTACCGCTTCATCATACACTTTTTTTGGCTTCTCGGTCAGTTTACTCTCCGCCTCGCGGCCATATTCAGTATCGGGAAACGAATCGGCAAAATAGGCATACTCGAAATAAAGCGAAGAATCTCCCGGGCTTTCGTAATTTTCGGTTACCCACAGAAGCGCAAATCGGGCCTTCGTATTAAGTTTGGAGCGGGGGAAACTGTCAGCCACAAACCTGAAATAATATTCTGCCGAATCGAGATTCTGATTATTAAAAACGAAATCTTCGGCTTTGTTATAATATTGGGAAGCATATCCGCTGTCGGCAATGGTGCCCGACAATCCGAGAAGATCGATCGCCTCCGTAATATAATCCGATCGTGGATATTCCTTCAAAACGACTCTAAGGACCGAATCATAACCAAGCGTGTCATCATAAAAATCACGGCGAAGAAGGCCAATGGCTATCATCGCCTTGGGGGCCAGATATGATTCCGGAAAGTTGTCGACCAGATATTTAAATTCCTGCAGCGCCGAATCCGGTTTTCCCAGTTGCGTCAGGTACAATTCGGCCAGAAGATATTGAGTCTCCGCCGCCTGATCAATATCTTCGAGAGTTGCCGACGTATCCAGTTCCGTCCGATTTAAATATGTTTCCAGCTTGCCTATATTTGAAGATCGCTCCAGAGCATCCTGATAAATTTCAGAACGCGTCCCCGCAGATTTGGCAGCATCATAATACTCTTTGGCTTTTTTATAATCTTCATAGTCATACTGATAGATTAGACCCAAATCATAATTGGCCATTGCCCCGACCGGACTTCTCTCGTTTTCCAGAATAATTTCTTCATAAACCTCAATAGCCAGCGATAACTCCTCGTTCCATTCATACCCCTGCGCAATCTTCAACTTTACGGCTCCCAGCGAATCAAAATAAGTCTCATCATCGGCCAGTTCGTTGAAACATTTCATCCCTTCTTCAATGTCATTCATAAAATAATAACATTCACCCGCTCGATATTTGGCCTTATATCTATCCTGGGTAGAGAGTTCAAAATCCAGAAGCTCCAGATAATTATTAAGCGCCTTTTTGTATCTGAAACGATTAAAATAGCTGTCAGCTATATACATTTTGCCGACAGCCTTATCCTCGTCACCACCCAGCGAATCTATAAGGGAGCTAAAATAAGATTCCGCCTTCGAGTAATCCTTGTTTTCGAAATAGTATTCACCCAAAGCCAGGGCCGCTTCGGCTCGAATCTCTTCGTCCCGGCTATCGGCAAAGAGATCTTCAAACAAGGACATCGCCGTCGCCTCTTCACCCAACTTCAATCGCGCCTTGGCAAGATATAACCGTGCGTCCTTGATATATTTCGAATCCGGATAGCTGACAACCAGTTCACGTAGCCTTTTCTCGGCCTTGGCATAGTCCTCAGTATAATAGTGCGATACACCGTTTATATATAAGGCATCATCATACCACTTCGAGGTCGGCCACTTTTCGATCACCTTGTCCGTTTTCAATATCGCCTTCTTGTAGCCGGCCGCCCCGACACGGGCCGCACCCTGCCGCCCGGCCGCCTTTCTTTGTGCTTCGGCCTCATTGAACGACTTGCGGGCATAATAGAATGTATTAAAATACACGCAGCCTGAAGCAAAAAGCAACAGCAGTACCGGCGCTATTAATATCCTAAATCGTTTCATATTGTACATCTTGGATATAACCGTTTTTCAAACCGGCCGCATAAAAAGCGTCAACCGCCCGTTGATACTCCGCCGACGTTATCGGCCGATTTATGGTCTCATCTTCAACCGCCCTGTAGGCCGGAAAATACTGGCTCATCAGCGAAATGTAGATATCCTCGGAAATCTCTTCCGCCAGATACTTGAAAATCCCCGCCGAGCCGGAAATATTATTCGGCAAAACCAGATGCCTGACAATCACACCCGATTCGCCGAGTCTGTTGTCATTCACTTTTAAATTCCCGACCTGGCGAAACATCTCCCCGACCGCCGTCCGGCTAATCGACGAATAATTCTCACATCCGGAATAGACGCTGGCTGTTTTATCATCGTTATACCGCATATCTACCAGGTATATATTAATTATACCATCCAGAAGCCGCAATATTTCAACCTTTTGGTAACCGGAGCAATTGTACACAACCGGTAGATTCATTCCTTCCTTTTTCGCCAGACCAAGCCCGATGAGTATAAATGGCAACATATGATCCGGGGTCACAAAATTTATATTCTCGGCTCCTCTTTTTTGAAGCTCAAGGATCATCTCTTTCAGTCGTTCCGTATCAACCGTTCTTCCCGTACCGAATTGAGAAATAGGATAGTTCTGGCAATATTTACAGAACAACGAGCAGTTCGACAGAAAAATAGTCCCCGACCCACCACCACCTGACAACGGCGGCTCCTCGCCAAAATGCAAATTATAGCTGGCGATTTTCAACTCCGCCGGGCTGTTGCAATTGCCCAGCTCTCCGCCTATTCTGTCCGCGCCACAATCCATCGGGCATAGGTGACACTCCGACAGCGATTCATACAATTTCTCGCCGATTTCGATTATTTTTTCAGGTGACTTTTTCATTCTTTCAGTTTTTCGACAATTTGCGGCAAAATCTCCCCGGATTTGCCCTGAAATGAGCAATCGGCTATTTCGGTCAAGGGCGTCGGTTCAAGGTTAACCTCGACCAGATAGGCGCCGCCTCGTTTGGCCATAATCGGCATTGACGCCGCCGGATGAACCACCGCCGACGTCCCCACCGAAAGAAATAACTCCGCCCGTGAAGCGGCGTCAAACGCACCGTTGATGGCATCGGCGGGAAGCATCTCGCCGAACCAGACCACATCCGGCCTGATCCTGCCGCCGCAAGCGCAATTCGGATGTCCCCCCGATTCGGGATCAATATCGTTCTCATATGATTTGCCGCAATCAAAACATTTGTTTTTCAAAATATTACCGTGTAGTTCGAGAATGTTTTCCGAGCCGGATTTTTTATGCAGACCATCGACATTTTGAGTAATCAGCGTAAAATCATCGAATAATTTTTCCATCTCGGCCAGCGCATAATGTCCCGGATTGGGAGAAACCGAATTGATAATTTTCCGGCGAAACATATACCACTCCCAGACCAAATCCGGATTCTTCATAAACGCCTCAACCGTTGCCAGTTCTTCGGCGCGGAATTTCTTCCATAGACCTTCTTTACCACGAAAGGTCGGCACGCCCGATTCGGCCGAAATCCCCGCCCCGGTCAAAACCGCCACCGACCTGGCCGATTTGAGAACATTCAAAAACTCATCTGTTATTTCTATCATAACCGCAATAAGATACGAAATTCAGCCGTTTGCGTAAACTGTTATATTTGGCTTTGACATTTTGTTTATTAATTCGTCATAATGTAAGCAAGTAAAGGAGGTAACCATGTCCAGAAGATGTTGCAACTTTATTCTTTCAATTTTCTTGGGAATAGCGTTTATGGCAGTTGGCGCGATAGCCGAAACACCAAAGGAGATTAAGGCTCCCGTCGATGAAGAAAAAGAATATTTGCCTGAACCCGATGAGTTTATCAAAGTCGAACAGCCGGCGGAAATGATGTACGAGGAAGTCCCGGTATATCCCGAACCGGCCAAAAAGGCCGGATTGGAAGCGATAGTATGGATAAAAAGCCTGATTGATAAAAAGGGTGAAGTCGTAAAGGCATTTGTTCTTAAATCATCAGGCTCCAAGGCCGGTTTCGATGAGTCGGCCCTGAAAGCGGCTTATAAGTGCAAATTCAAGCCGGCAGTCAAGGATGACAAACCGCTCGCGGTCTGGATAACCTATTGCGTCCAATTTACATTAAGCGAGGAAAAAACGCAGGAAAAGGCAACCGAAAAAGATGCGGAAAAATAACAAATTAAGCCTATTTTCTGTGATTGTCGATTAAATCGTACGTCCCGGCAAAAACCAAATTCCTGATGTGTTCCTGCTTTAGAAATTCATGCGGGAAACCCGGATCGATCTTGCTGATTTTATCTAAACGCTCCAGATGCTCGTCCGGCAGCGGATTATTGAGACACTCCAGATTTTCCACAAGTTGCGCTTCATTCCTTACCCCGATAATCGGGATTATCAAGCCGGGCTGTTGACGAACCCAGTTAACCGCGACCTGTGCCGGGGGACATCCGATTTCATCGGCGATTTTCGCCACTTCGTCGGCAATCGCCAGATTTTTATCACTCAGTCGGACCGATTTATCATCCTCCTTATAGCGGTGCGTTGAGGACTCTCGCTTTTGTGTTTTACTGTACTTACCGGTAAGGATCCCGCCGCCTATGGCGCCCCACGGTGTCACTGCCAAATCCAATTCACGCGCCATCGGAAGCAATTCCCGTTCGACCGTCCGTGCAATCAGGCTGTACTCAATTTGCAAAGCCACGAACGGTGTCCAGCCGCGTAGATCCGCCAGCATATTGGCGCGCGAGACTACCCACGCCGGAGTATCCGATATTCCCACATAAAGGATTTTTCCCGATCGTACCATATCATCGAGCGCCCGCATGACCTCCTCCACCGGAGTCATAAAATCCCAGGCGTGCAACCAATATAAATCTATATAATCTGTTTTAAGCCGCTTGAGACTGTTCTCCAGCGCCTGAACCATATTCTTGCGATGATTGCCTGCCGAATTCGGATCACCTGATTTCATGAATAGTGAATATTTAGTCGCCAGTACAACACTGTGCCTGTCATTCCCGATAAATTCACCCAGGAATTTCTCACTGGTTCCTTCCGTGTACCGATTGGCGGTATCGATGAAATTACCGCCCATATCCAGAAAGCGGTCGTATATCATGCGGCTCTCCGCCTTATCAGCCCCCCAGCCCCAATTCTCGCCGAACGTCATCGTCCCGAGACATATCTCGGACACTCGAAGACCGCTTCTGCCAAGGAGTTTATATCGCATCGGTCATATCTCCTTTAAGAGAAACACTGTTTATCCGCGACACATTTTCCCGTCTCCGCATTTGTCCATCTACTGTAGTATACCTAAGGACAGTTTGGCGGCGAACCACCCAAATAAAGATAGGAAATTAAACCTGTTATATCAAAAATATTCACCATGCCATCGTTATTTACATCCGCCGAATTCGAATCCGCTGGAGCCGGACCGCCCAGATACAAATAGCTGATTAAAAAGGTGATGTCGAAAATATTAACGACGCCGTCCGAATTGACATCCCCGCACAAGAAACAGGCCGACGGAACACCGTCCGGAACTATTTTATAAATCTCACCGTCGCTGTAATCAACGATATATATCTCACCGAAGGCATCTTCACCGAACGATGAAACCTGATCGATAGACGTTCCTGTCGGCGCCAGTTCCGCGGTTCGATCCTGAAAATTTGACACTACTGACCCGTTATATTCAAGCGACCAGATCTCTCCCGTGCAATAATCGCCAAAGAAATATGTGCCGTTAAGATCAGATATGGCGCAGCCGCGATAGACATACCCTCCGGTAATCGCGCACCGACCCAGCGTATGGCCGTATTGATAAATCGGAAAAGTGTAATCTGTCGTGGGTCCACATCCTGAAGTATTATACGGATCGTCACCCTCATAACAGCGCCAGCCGTAATTTTCACCGCCCGGATCGTTATATTCCTGAAAGTCTATCTCTTCATTGACCGATTGCCCGACGTCGGCGATATACATATCGCCCGTTTGCCGGTCGAAACTGTATCGCCAGGGATTACGTACACCGCGCGCCCAGATTTCTTCCTTTACGGTCGGGCTGCCTGCATACGGATTCGAGGGCGGGATGGTATAGGGCAAACCGTTATCGACATCGATTCGCAATATCTTACCCAAAAGCGTCGTATCGCTCTGCCCGTTGTTGTTCGGATCGCCACCCGACCCGCCATCACCCATTCCGATATACAGATATCCATCCGTCGGCCCGAAGGTAAGCATCCCGCCGTTATGATTCACGTACGGCTGAGAAATGGTCAATAGGACTACTTCGCTGCCGACGTCAGCCGAATCCGGATTGCCCGATACATTATAACGAGCGACAACCGTGGCGCCGTCGGAGCTTCTGGTATAATCGACATAAAAATATCCGCTGTCCGGGTATTGCGGATGAAAGGCCAGACCAAGCAGACCTCTTTCACCGCCGGCTGTGATTTTGCTGCCGATATCAAGAAAAGGGGATGCCAGTAAAGCACCATTCTTAAAAATCTTTATTTGTCCGGACATTTGCTCTACGATAAACAATCGGTCATAATCCAACGGGGGCGCCGTCACGAAGACCGGAAAAGATAATCCCGAAACAACCAACTCCGCCTTCAACGGTGTCGCCGGATTGCCGGAAGCCACGACCGGCATAAACAGGACAGCCACAACAAACATCACGACCTCGTAAAAAAATCGCTGGTGATAGAAAGCCTTAGGGTAACGGGAGAGAATTAAAGAAAATCTCATGCTTCCTCCAATGGTTACAGGTTTTATCTGTCCAATATCATAGACAATACGAATCCACGATTGAGATAATTGGCGAATATATAAAGTCTTGCCTGTCACTTACTTAGGCGGGTAATATCTCATTCGAATTTCAGACCGACAATATTTCTTTTGCCGCAATCCTGTTCGCAGTCGACGCCGAAAAATTAGCAGAATCGTTCAACGGTACCGGTTGAAATCTCCGGTTCAAGCGAAGTTTAAACAATAACCTCACCGATGCCGGAACTCGGACAATCGAAACCGACAATTGGCAGATTTTTTAATTAATCGACAATAACGATACTACGAATTGAAAAAATACCGTTGTTAAAATAAAGGTCTGATGAACCTGTACAATCTCTGGACCAAATCGTGATAAACCGGCCATTCCATCCGTTTCAAATAATACGATTCTCCAGACCGTACTTATCTTTAAATTCATCAATCCAGTCGTCATGTCCCCCGGATTCTTCAATCGCCTTTACAACCTGCTGTATTGTAACTCGCGCCGGATTTTTATGCTGCTGCAACGGTACAAACTGCATAAGAAATGGCCATAGACCCCTATCCGGTTCGGCATTATCCGATTTCCGAACGAATACCGGACTTCTCTCATCATGCAATAGAACGAAGATACCGCCTTCGCTGATGGCAAACAAGATTTCCCGGAAAAATTGATAGTAACTCGCCAGCGGACATATCGGGCTGCTCATAAATGCACCATCAAGGAAATCGTATTCATTCAGCTTTTCCCAATATTTGCGGCCGATATAATGCAAATAGCACGTGGCCAAACCATCTTTACAGGGATTTATTCCTTCACAATCCCCGCCGCTAAATATAGAACAGCCGCCGAATTCCTTCTCGGCCAACTTGGCCTCGATTAATAGACTCGTATCCTCTCCCGAAATTCTCAGGTCTATTGAGGTCGGTTGACCGACATCTTCGTGGAATACTTTTCTGTCATCATATTCGAATTCAGCTTCTACTTTTCCACGCGGCCACTGGATCCCGGCTTCTTCGAAAACTTGTTTCAACGGCTCAAAATCTTTTCTTGCTATTAATGGTCCGACCAGATTAAATATCATAGCCTGACTGCTCAAACCATGGTGAAGGTACTTATGAAGCGGGAATAATTTTTTACCCTCATGCAGTGCATGCTCATTTTGGATATAATCGGCGACATCCTTACAGATGATATTTTTAGGCCAGTCATCATGGCTCTTGAGGCAGTAAGACATTTTAGCGTGTGTTGGATATTTTTTTCTTGAAAACCATTTCTCAGCCGCTGCCCGGAGTTCGTCTTCGAAAGACCTGTATCGCTCATAAGGCCACTTCGGCGGCGATTTAACTTCGCATTTTTCTGTGATCATCGGTCCCTCC
>Ga0315537_1002577_pt1 | contig 13786 bp, 15 predicted proteins | sample SalMarSW160270MG_FD_203091 | JGI IMG/M metagenome (GOLD analysis project Ga0315537, IMG submission 203091) | Salt marsh sediment microbial communities from the Plum Island Ecosystem LTER, Massachusetts, United States - Salt Marsh Sediment SW1602-70 ... | reverse complement strand
CGGTAGTTCCCCGAACGGTTTATCATAATCAACAACATACCTGGCATTTTTCTTTTCTGCCATTTCCGTTACCTCTTTCTTAAATAAAAGTAAGGGCGGAGTCGCTGTATCTCCGGCCTATTCGTATCTGTGCCCCGACCCCAGTGTCAGGTGGAACATGGGGGCGTCAAAGCGGTGAAACCGCAGCGGGTTGTGCGTCATTCCGGCGGGGATATAGACCATAAAGCTCTTGGTCAGCCGGAACTCCTCGTCTTCCAGCCAGAACTCTATCTCGGCGCCGAGGTCGCTCGGGTCATCCATGTTGGTCCCGAAACAGCAGAAGAGTTCAATAAAAGGATGGGAATGCGGCGTGATTCCGACCCCTTCCTTCTTCATCCTTTCCGCCATCTCCGGCGTAATTATCATCTGCCTCTGGTCCTTCATAGTAGAAGGCCACTGCCAGGTGCACTCCGCGTAGATGGCGCCCGGGATAACATCCTCGTCCATCCAGATAACGTGCTCAAGCGGCATGCGGTAGCCGTCGCGGTATCCCTGGCCTATCTTCTGGTCGCCTTTGAAGCCGGGCATCACCACGCCCTGCTTGAGCTCCGTGCAAATGTATTTTCCATATTTAGATTCTGCCATTGTAGAGCCTCCTTTCTCCATTAACATTATAAACTCTGGTCTGGAAATATGCTAATAGTGAGGCATCGAGCAAGCCGGGAAAGGAGTCAGCCGGTGTGCCGGCAGGTAGAATTATCCGGCAAGTTTATGCTCTCGTGGAATTATCGGTGGATTCGTTTACGGTTTCTGGAATTCTGCGAAAAGCTCTCCCATTATCCTGTCGTGCCGGGCGAGAAATTCTTCGCGCGTATCCGTGAAAGAGGGAAGCGCCCATTCCATCTGGTTCAGGTTCCGGGCAATGACGGGTAGCCAGTTGTACGGGATGGATAATAAAATCAGCCCTTCCGGATATACCTTCCGCGATTTCATGCCGAAGGTCAGGCCGGTGGGCACGTAATTGATATTGCCGCTCTGGAACGGGTATGTAAAGAGCCAGGCGCAGGCTCCCACCATGGACACCTTGCTCGACCATATTTCGCCGGTGGAATAGCTGGCGGCCCTTAATAAAATTTCGGCCCGGGCGGGAGGGGCGACGAAGAACAGCAGGTCCGGCTCGAACGTCAGCTCGTTCAGTCCGGCGAAGGCGACGTAGTTGACCACGCCTCTGGAGAAGGTGGGGGATTGACGGTTCATTTTCCCGTTGGCGCGCGGCTCCTGGAAGATGCCGTACTTAATCCCCACCTGCCCGCTTTCGGCGATTGGCGAGGGGTCTTCGAACCCCAGCGTAGCCTTGCCGCCGCAGTCCTCGTTTTCTTTATTGATGTAAAAAGGCTTATCCCGGTCCTGGGCCTCCCTGACCATCTCGCACAGGGCCATGGTTTTATCCAGCTGTTCCATCCCTTCCGGTCGGGCTATCAGGAACTTGACGCCTACCGGCGGGTACTCAAGTTCGAGCTTGCTGAAGACGGATAAATCGGTTTTAAAATTGCTCATCATAACCTCCCTTTAAGGTATTTATCCGGCTGCGGCGGGGGATAGCTTCGGCCGTCAGCTTTCCTGGTAGCGCCGTATTATTTCCTCGGTGGCTTTCTTAAAATAACTGTTTCTATCGTCCTCGCTTAATCTATAGGCGGGAAGCTCCCATTCCATCTCCTGCAAATTTACCGTGAGGGCGGGGAGCAGGTCGTAGGGCACGGAGACCAGCATCAGTCCTTCCGGGAAGACCTTCCTGGCCTTCATGCCGTAACCGAGGCCGGTAACGGAATAGTTAGCCTCGCCGCTTACGAAAGGATGGACAAACAGCCAGGCGCACATTATCGCCGGGGTGGTCCGGGTGGTCAATATCTTACCCGTGGAGTAGCTCAAAGCCCTTAGTAAAATCTCCGCCTGACTCACGCCGGCCGTGAAAACGATGATATCGGGCTCGAATGTTAGTGTATCCGCGGGGGAGAAGGCGACGTACCTGACCGTGTTTCTGGCCAGCCTGGGGATGTACTGGTATATTCTCCGGTTGGCGCGCGCTTCCTGATAGATTCCGTCGGAAGCGCCTATTTCCCCGCTCTCGAAAAACGGCTCCGGGTCTTTCATGCCCAGCAGCAGCGAACCCATACAGGCAAAGTTATCTTTTTCGGCATAGAAAGGGGGAGATTCCTGGGCCTTCCGGAACATCTCGCAAAAAGCGAGCCCCGTATCCAGCTTATTTATGCCGTCCGGTCTATTCAGCAGGAACTTGATGCCCACGGGCTTTCTCTCGAAGTTGAATTTTTCAAATACGGAATAGTCCCGCTGGCTCGCCCGCATATCTGCCTCCTTATTCACGGCCTGTCCCGGTAGTTGGGCATTTCCTGGCGCAGCTCGTTCAGGCGGACATCGAATCTCTTAAAGTGCTCTTCCCGGCCTGAAGAACGCCAGCTGCGGTACAGGTTGGCATCCTGCAGGTTTTCAAGTACGGCAGGCATCATGTTCCAGGGTATGGATATGAGAAACACGCCTTCCGGGAAATCCATATTAATCGCCTGCATGCCCAGGCTAAGGCCGGTGACCGTAAAGTTCATTTTGCCGCTTATGACGGGATAAATATACATCCAGGCGCACGCCAGGACCGGCGTTCCCTTGCAGGACCAGCAGTCGCCGGAACTGTAGCTTTCCGACCTTAATATCGACCGCGCCTGCCCCACGTTAGCCGCGATTACGACGACATCGGGGTCGAAAGTCAGCTGGTCTATGGCGGAGAAAGCCACGTAGTTAACCGTGCCCTTCAGCATCCTGGGGGCGTACTGGTAGAGCTTCCGGTTGGCGCGCGGCTCCTTAAAAAGCCCCGCCCCGCCCCCGGCGGCTCCGCTGACCAGGGCCGGCTCCGGGTCCCTCATGCCCAGTATCATCGGCTCGACGCATATAAAATCTTCTTCCTGCACGTAAAAAGGGTCTGCTTCCTGCGCTTCTTTGAACATCTCGCAGAAAGCCCGTTTTTCTTTTAGTCTTGCGATACCCTCGGGTTTGGTCGGCAGGAACTTAACGCCTATGGGTTTCCTTTCCAGATTAAGTTTTTCCAGCGCGGAATAGTCTCTCGGAGTGGACATCACATTTAACCTCCTTCGTCGCAAATGATAAATCGCTCGTCGCTATTGGAAGCAGGCACGCTTTCCAGGAGTATTTCAGTAACACGTATTATGTAGTTAACCGGCTCTCATCATGCCGGGTAGCCAGAGGCTTATCTGGGGGAAGGCTATCAGGATGGCTAGGAATACAAACAGGACTATCAGGAAAGGCGTCACCCCGCGGAGAAGCTTATCCACCGGGATATCAAAGGCGGTTCTCATCATGAATAGTTCCAGCCCCATCGGCGGAGTAATCAGGCCTATCTGCATGTTTACCACGTAGAGGACGCCGAACCATACCGGATTAAAGCCCAGGGCGGTGATTATCGGGACGAAGATAGGCACTGTCAGCAGCATAATGGTTATGGCGTCAATGAAGCAGCCTAAAACCAGGAGCAGGATATTTATGGCGATAATCACCAGCCATGGAGACATTTCTGAAGTCGTAACGAAACCGGTGATGGCTTTGACTACATGGGAGGTACCAATAACGTAGGAAAATAGCCATGCGCCTATCATCATAAACAGAATCATACCGTTAATTTTTGCCGTTTCTAATAAAGCCCGTTTCAGTCCAGTCCAGCGAAGCTTGAAAACAAAAAATCCGATAATCAGCACCACCACACAGCCAACCCCGGCGGCTTCGGTTGGGGAGGCGATGCCCATGTAAATCGAGCCCAGAATAGAAAGCATCACCACCACTATGGGCCAGACTCGCTTGAGTGAAGAGAACCTCGTTTTCCAGGCAACGCCGCCAATAGCAGGACCGAGCTTCGGGTTATGCCAGCAGATGATAACCGCCACCGCCGCCAGCATCATGGCCAGGAGAACGCCCGGCACCATGCCGGCCATGAAGAGATGACCGATAGATGTCTCCGAGAGAACACCATAGATAATCATACCGGCGCTGGGCGGAATTAACGGGCCGAGGACGCCGCCGCAGCACAGTCCGCCCATCGCCAGCCCTTGATCGTAGCCGTATCTTTTAAATTCCGGTTCGGCCACTTTACCCACGGCCAGGATGGTAGCGGTGCTGGTACCGATAGCGGCGGCCATGGCGGCCTCGCCCCATATGCTGGTAACGATGAGACCGCCGGGAACACGTGACAGCCAGTTCCGGGCGGCCCCGTAAATATCTTCACCGATTTTCGTTTCGGAAATAAGGCAGGCTATGAGGACGAACAGGGGCAGGGGTATCCAGTTTATGTTATAGAGGGTATTGAACGTAGTCCAGCCTATTTTATCCAGGCTAAAAGCGCCGTATGTGAAATAAGCGACAAACAGGGCGGTAAATCCCAGGGCGTAGATAACCTGCATGCCCATCAGCATCAAAAAGAGCATTCCAACAACACACACGATTGCTGCTGTGGTAAAGTCCATCACTACCTCGATTTCTTAATTATCAGTAATATTACGATTATTCTATCTGGTTGCTGTTTTTACTGCCTCTGATTAAAGCTACGCCTTGAAAGAATTTTCCTATGAGAACAAGACAGAGCAGAGTATAACCGAAGGTTATTACGAGTTTTAACGGGGCTAACGGTACTGCCCACGGCGACTGGCTGGTCTGACCGATTTTCAAAGCATAAAGCGCGTTATCCAGGCTCTTCCAGGTGAGTACGGCGCAAAAAACAAGCGCTAGAATCGGGAAAATTGTACCGATGACGATGGCCTTCATTCTGTCGGGAAAACGGGAGGCAACAAGGTCGTTCCTGACATGCTGGTTCAGCTTCTCCACCCCGGCCACGGCCAGAACACCACTGAACAGAAGGAACATGGTGCTTAGCTCGTAGGCAAGGGGGTCGGGAGAATTGAAAATATATCTCTTGACCACACCATAGGTTTGAAGCCACGCCATTATCAATATCAAACCCCCGCACAACAACAGGAGGCTGTTAGTGATACGAGCCATCCAGTGATCCAGTTTTTGCATCACTTTATTAAACAAATTTTCACTCCCGGTTGCATTAAACGTCTTTTATCTACAGGGTAACCGCCCGCGACTCATAAGCCGCGGGCGTATCATAGTCTCTTTTCTCTGTTAGTTGGGAAACTTGGCATTCGCCGCGTCGGCAATCGCCATTACCTTCACGCCGAAATCACCGTATACCGCCATTAGTTCGTCGATGATTGGCTCGCAGGCTACTTTCCACCTGGCTATCTCATCCTGGGGTACCGTGTATATCTCTACCCCGGCGGCGGCTATGGCTTCATGGTCGGTGATCCATTCGCCCTTCAGCCATTGGTCGATGACGTCGGATTCTTTTTTGGCTTCCTCGGACAGGATATCCTGGATGTCCTTGGGGAGCTTGTTCCAGGCGTCCAGGTTGATGGAAAAGCCGTGTAAAGCCGGGACCATGTAGGCTGATGTCATATATTTAGCGACATCGGTCAGGGCGAAGATGCGCATGGCCGCCGGTGCCGTTATCACCCCGTCAACCGTTCCCTTCTCCAGCAGCGAGTAGGACTCGGTATACGGCTGCCCCGATACCGGGGAGCCGCCCAGGGCCTCTATGATAGAGGATATCACGGGAGAGATAGACTGTACCAGCAGTCCGTCCCAGTCCTCCATGGTCTTAACCGGTTTGGTGGAGATAAGGGCCATTCCGGTATAGTTATGCATACACAGCAGTTTCTGGTTGAACTGTTTTTCCAGTATCTCGGCGTATAGCGGGAATAAACCCGGCACGGCCGCGATATGGGCGTCAAGGTTATTGAGCAGGAACGGCATTTCCACTGCACCCAGCTTCGGCTCATCGAAAGAGTTGAAGTTAGGAGTAACAGCTCCCATTTCCGCGGCTCCGGTCCTTACCCCGTCAAGAAGCTCTGGAAACGATAGCATCTGTTCGGCGCCGTAATACTGAATGGTATAATCGGGACCGCAGCGGGCGTTAAAAGCGTCGGCGAAAGCCTGCTCACCATCCTGGTAATTTCCCGTGGCGGCGCTGGCAAACTTCAGGACTACCGGTTCGGGTGCGGGAGCAGGTGCCGGTGCTGGCGCTGGTGCCGGTGCCGGCGCTGGTGCTGGTTCCGGTTCGGCGCAGGATACGAAGCTGGCGACCGTCATTAAAATGAGGGCCATGGCAATTAGTGTTATCAGTAGTTTTTTCATTTTTCCTTCCTCTCCTTGTACAAATATTTAGATAGTCATATTTTAATTTATTGCCTGTGCGTTAGCTATCACCCCCTTTGACCGGAAAAATTCTGTAATACTATCGGTAATATGGCTGGAACCTGCCACGACTTCTCTTATCGTTTCGTTTATTTTCGGCTCCAGACGGCTTACCGGGCCTACAAGGCTTAAGGCAACCGGCATGAAGTAATTTTTGATGGGGGCGGATATGCACAAAGCGTCGGGAATCCTTTCCCCGTAGCTGACGGAATATCCCTGTCGTTGTATCTCCTTTGCCTGTGCCATCAGCTCCTCTTTATCGACGATGGAGTTCTCGGTCACACGGGTGATTTTAATATTATTCAAAGCGGTTTGCAACTCGTTGTCGTTAAGCTGGGATAGCAGCACTTTAGCCGTCGCCCCGACATATACCGGCCCTACGGGGTCGGGACCGGCTACCACCTTTAACTCAAACTTGCTCTGGATTTCATATAATCGGACATACTGGAGGCCGACCATAATATTTAACTCCACGGTCTCTCCCGAGTAATCCCATAAACGCCTTAGCTCCTCCATGGCGCAGTTTACCAGGTATTGATGGTTCGCCTGCGGATTGGCTGCAATCCGGTTAATCAACGGCCCCAGATAATACTTGTGGGTGACAGGGTCCTGCGTTACCAGCAGCGTTTCCTCCAGTGTTTTAAGTAACCTGTAGACCGTAGGCTTGGAAAGCCCGCAGCTGTTGGCAATATCCGTGACGGAATTGATATCGTTGGACAGACAGAAGAGTATGTTTACAGCACGGGAAACGGCCTTTATTATCGTCGGTTTCCGGTTAGAATCAGAGAAAAGATTTCGCATCATGAAATAATTGTTGCGTTTTTGCACAATAATATTATAACATTAAAAAACACGTTGTCAACAATAAGGGTTTCGTCCGCTTAAGTGGAGCCGGGGGGATTCGAACCCCCTACCTCCTGCTTGCAAAGCAGGCGTTCTCCCGATTGAACTACGGCCCCGCGCTGACCTCAAAATTATAGCATATCACGGGCACACTTTATATACTTGCCGCCGCCCCCTTCCTTGTCAGCCACGCCTATTGTTGTTATACTGGATATGTTGTTTTTCAGGATAGGTTGACTATGAATTACGAGACCATCATCGGGCTGGAAGTCCATGCCCAGCTGTTAACGAAGAGCAAGATGTTCTGCCGCTGCAGCGCGGACTATGCCAGCACGCTGCCTAATACGCACGTCTGCCCGGTGTGCATGGGTATGCCCGGCGTCCTCCCCGTTATCAACCGCCAGGCCGTGGAATACACCATGATGACGGCCCTCGCCCTCAATAGCCCCATCTCCGAATACACCAAGTTCGACCGTAAAAACTACCCCTATCCCGACCTTGTGAAAGGCTACCAGATTTCCCAGTACGATGCGCCCATCGGCCAGAAGGGATGGCTCACCATAGAAGTCGATGGACAGACAAAGAAAATAGGCATTACCCGCGTTCACCTGGAAGAAGATACCGCCAAGCTGCTGCACCGCGCCTCCCCGGATGGAGAAGGCTACAGCCTGGTGGATATCAACCGCTCCGGCTGTCCCCTCATGGAAATAGTCGGCGAGCCGGACCTGCGTTCCCCGGAAGAAGCCCGGCAGTACCTCATCAAGCTGCGCACCATTCTTCAGTACCTGGGGGTTTCTACCGGCAACATGGAGGAAGGCAGCTTCCGCTGCGATGCCAATATCAGCCTCCTCCCCGAAGGCGGTAAAGAGTTCACCCCCAAGGTGGAAGTTAAAAATATGAACAGCTTTAAGGCGGTTTACCTGGCCATGGAGTACGAAGCTAAACGCCAGAGGAAGGCTATCGCCGAGGGGAAGAAACTCGTGCAGGAAACGCGGGGCTGGGTGGAGGACAAGGTCAAGACCGTCTCCCAGCGCAGCAAGGAATACGCCCACGACTACCGTTACTTCCCCGAGCCGGACCTGCCTCCGCTGATTATCGGGCGCGACTGGGTGGAGGAGGTCAGAAAAAAGCTACCCGAGCTGCCCGAAGCCCGGCGTGACCGCTTTATGGCCGAATACGGACTGCCGCGTTACGATGCCGATTTACTCACCGGCTCGAAAGCCATGGCGGAATACTTCGAAGAAGGCGCCGGTGTCAGCCAGGAAATATCGCCGAAGGAGATGAGCAACTGGCTCCTCGGCGAAGTCAGCCGTATCATCAACGCCGATAATATAGATATTGACGGGTTCAGAAAAAAGGTAGCCCCGCCGATGCTTTCCGGGCTGATATTGAGCTCCCACGGCGCCGTTAACGCGGCCACGGCCAAAACGGTTCTTGAAGATATGTTCAAAACCGGCCGGACCGCCGATGAAATTATCAAAGAAAGCGGCTTAAGCCAGATTAGTGACACTCAAGAGCTTGAGAAAATAGTGCTTGAGGTGATAAACTCTAATGTACAGCCTGTTGCCGACTATAAAGCCGGGAAAGAAACGGCCCTGAAATTCCTGGTCGGTCAGGTAATGAAGGCAACCAGGGGTCGTGCTAACCCGCAGCTGGTTAATGAAGCGCTGAAGCAGAAGCTTGCTGAAGCCTGAAATCCGGCAACTGGAGAATAAAGAATGGCAACTTATTTATATATAGCGCAGATTGTCGTGGCCGTGGCCCTGATAATGGTCGCCATGCTTCAGGTGCGGGGCGGCGGCCTGGGTGGTATCTTCGGCCAGGCGGACACGGTATTTCGCACCAAGCGCGGCGTGGAAAAAACGCTCTTCCAGCTTACCATCGCCCTGGTGGTCATTTTCCTCGTCCTCTCCATAGTATCGCTCCGGGTAGGTCCCTGATTCGCGGTAGATGCCATGGATGCCGTCATAACTTTTACCTCCGATTTCGGTCTGGCTGATGCCTATGTCGCCGGCGCCTTTCTCAAGGCTAGCATAGGCAACGAGGTAAAAATAAAAGCCGTTAGTTGAGAAATAGTGTCGTTTTCAGGCTAACCGCTATTGACAAATACGAGCGGGTTTGCTACTCTGCTTGGCAGGATAACTAAGGAGGTGCGGAGATGCAGGCTTATTGTATGAAGTGCAGGAGAAAGGTAGAAATTAAAAATCCCAAGTCGGTTACCCTCAAGAATGGGCGCCCGGCAACTCAAGGGGTATGCCCCGGCTGCGGCACCAAGGTGTTTCGTATCGGCAAAGGCTAATACTCCTGCGTCGCTCCTTCGGTAATAATATTGTAACCGTAATCGGCATCTTTTTCGTGAATCCTGTATAGCAGGTTATCCGTCAGTAGGTCTGAAGTGAACCAAGGCTTACGTGATAATATCAGGTAATTTTGACAACACACGGATAACTGGCATGATTATTTGTGCGTAAAATTGAACAGGGAAGGCACGGGCAGTGCCTTCTTTTGCATAACGTCTGTATTAAATCAATAAACGCTTCTTGCGCCGCTTTCCACCGTTCGTAAAAATCCCTCGTTCGTTTTCCGGAGGCTATAATCATTGTCTGGACTGCCATAGCAGGGGAAACTTAAAACAGGAGAGATAAGTTGGAACAGGTTATACTGTTCAGGAAGGGGCTGCTTTCCTGGCTCACTCTTTTCCGTCTGGGGGCTACCGCTCGCGGCGTGCTTCCCTTTCTCTTGGGCGCCGTCATTGCCTGGAGTCAGGGTAGCCCTATCGACTGGTTAATACTGCTCCTCTCGTCAATAGCCGTCATCTGCATCATGTTGATGACTTTCCTCGTCAACGAGTATTACGACTATCCTACCGATTTAACTAATACGGACTATCATATGCTTTCCGGCGGCAGCCGCATCTTGACTATGGGGCTAATCCCCCGCCGCCACGCCATCATCGCTGCCTATATCTTTCTCGCCTTCGCTATGGCTATCGGTCTATCGCTTTATTTCTATTTCCATACCGGGCCTCTGACTGTACCTCTGGGGGCAGCGGCCATCATTATCGGCTGTTTCTACACTGCCGGGCCTCTCCAGCTGTCCTACCGCGGTCTGGGTGAAATCTGTATCGCGTTTACTTGCGGCTGGCTGGCCACCATCACCGGATATTATCTACAGGCCGGGCACCTCGATACCGTGGTCACGCTGGCATCACTCCCCGGGGCTATCAGTGTCTTTTTGGTCATCTTAATGAATGAAATCCCTGATATCAGGTCGGACAGGCTTTACGGCAAGAATAATCTGGCGGTCAGGCTGGGTGGGGAAAAGGCGGGTATTCTTTACGTCATCTTGCTCATAATGTGTTATGTGAACATCATTATTATCGTTTTCTTCGGTGTACCTGTAATCAGCGCTTACCTTTCGGTTATCCTGCTGCCGTTTATCATATGGAATATCTGGACTATCCGCAGGAAGGGGCTGGCAGTTAGAAAATTGCAGGAGTCGTTGAGCATACGAACCATGGTCTTCGACCACCTGATAACTATCATTTATGCCGTCAGTTTTGTTGTGGTCGGCCTCGGTTTGACAGAAGCAAGGCTAGATTACCTGGTAATGCTGGCGGCCGCTTTTATCATCGTTTTCGGTCTGGAAGGAGTGGGTATGGCCTGTTCTAGAAGGGTGCTGGCGGAGTAAGGCTTGATTATCTCTTCCGCTTCCAGACCGTGCCTTCCTGCTTGTCTTCCAGCGCTATACCGAGTTTATCGAGCTTATTGCGTATCTCGTCGGCAAGCTGCCAGTTTTTCTCCCTGCGGGCAGCGGTTCTTTCTCCGATGAGTTTATTAATCTGTTCCTGAAGCGCCGCTTCCAGCGGCGCTTCTTCCGGCGACTCGAAGGTCAGCCCCAGCAACCCGCCCAGTTCTTTAAGCGTTTCGCGGGCTTTTTGCGCGTTATGCCCCGCTTCGTCGGCGCGGTTTATCTCCCGTGCCAGGTCGAAAAGCGCCGCAATCGCCTGGGCGGTATTGAAGTCGTCATCCATCGCTTCGACGAACCTTGTTCGGTAGGGTTCGGCGTTTAACGCTTCCCCGGATGCCTTGCCTGTATCGTTGGCAGACATTACGTGGCGCAGCCTCTCCGCTCCCCGCTCCGCCGCCTCCAGCGCTTCTTCCGTATAGGTCAGCGGGCTGCGGTAGTAGGAGCCGAGCACAAAGATACGCAGGGCATCAGCGCTGTATCTCTCCAATGCCTCTTTTATCGTTATCAAATTCCCCAGTGACTTGCTCATCTTCTCGCTGCCCAGCTGCACCAGTCCATTGTGCAGCCAGTATCTGGCAAACGGCTTCTTGCCGGTAAAGCTCTCCGACTGGGCTATCTCATTCTCATGGTGCGGAAAGACCAGGTCCTGACCGCCGCCGTGGATGTCAATGGTCTGTCCCAGGTATTTCAGCGACATGGTGCTGCACTCGATGTGCCACCCCGGCCTTCCCTTGCCCCAGGGACTGTCCCACGAAGGTTCGCCCGGCTTGGCCGCCTTCCAGAGGACAAAGTCCATGTGGTCTTCCTTCTCCCCCCCGATTTCACAGGTTGTCCCGGACCTCATGGAGTCCAGGCTGCGGTGAGACAGCTTGCCGTAGTCGGGCACGTTTCTCACCCGGAAATAGACGCTGCCCCCGGCCGGGTAGGCATATCCCTTGTCTACTAAACCCTGTATCACTTCAATCATGTCCGGTATTACATCGGTGGCGTAGGGGTTTTCGTCGGGCGGCTCGATATTCAGTGATTTCATGTCCTCTACATAGCTGGCGGTAAATTTCTCCGCCAGCTCTCGCGTGGACACACCGCGCTGGTTGGCCCTATCTATAATCTTGTCGTCAATGTCGGTAACATTCTGCACGTATCTGACGTTATATTTACGATATTTAAGATAGCGCCGGATAACATCAAAGATAATGTAGCTCATGGCGTGCCCGAGGTGGGCGTCATCGTAGGGGGTCACGCCGCAGACGTACATCGTTACCGTATCGCCCTGGGGCTTGAACTCCTCTTTTTTGCCGGAGAGAGTGTTAAATACCTTCATCTTGACCGCCTTCTATCAGGGCTACGGCGTGTGCCGCGATGCCTTCTCCCCGCCCGATTGCCCCCAGCCCGTTGTTGCTGCTGGCCTTGACGCTGACGTTATCGATGCTGACGCCCAGCACCTGGCTCAAGTTCTGACGCATGGCGTCGATATACTCGCGAAGTCGGGGCCTTTCCGCCGCCACGGTGGCGTCGATATTGACGATTTTCCAGCCCTTTTCCGCCAGCTTTCCTATTACTTCTTCGAGCAGGGACAGGCTGGAAATATCTTTATAACGGGGGTCGCCGGATGGGAAATGACTGCCGATATCCCCCAGCGCCGCCGCCCCCAGCAGGGCGTCGATGACGGCGTGGGTGAGGGTATCGCCGTCGCTCCAGCCTTCCAGCCCTTCGTCGAAGGGTATGTGGACTCCCCCCAGCACCAGTTTCCGCCCCGGTGTTAGAGGGTGTGCGTCGTAGCCTGTTCCCGCTCTCATGTTATTTTTCACGTTTCTTTAATAAAATTTCCGCCAGCGCGAGGTCGTCCGGCGTGGTTATCTTTATATTATCATAAGACCCCGTGTAGAGCTTGACTTTGTGTCCCAGCCGCTCCACCAGGGAGGCATCGTCGGTAACGTCGCGGGCGTCCTGTTTGTGGGCTATCTGGATAACGTCGAAGCGGAAGACCTGCGGGGTCTGTACCGCCCGTAGATTTTGACGTGGCGGCGTCTGGCGCACTATCTCGTCCCTCCCCACGACCTTGATAGTGTCCGTCACCGGCACGGCCGCCGCGGCGGCCCCCGTTTCTTTAGCCGCCTCCAGCCCCCGCTCAATTAAGTCTGCCGTCACCAGCGGGCGGGCGCCGTCGTGGATGATGACCCAGTCGAAGTCGTCGAGTCTTTCGAGTCCCGCCGCCACCGAGTCCTGCCGGCGTTCCCCGCCGAGACATACGTCCGTTACCTTGGACCATTCCGGGCCGGTCACCAGCGCGCGGCACCGGTTTTCTTTTTCCCCGTTGACTACCACCACTATCTGGTCGACGAGGGGTGACTGCTGGAAGGGGCGTGTCGCCCGCAGCAGGACGGGCTGGCCCCCCAGCGGCGCGAACACCTTGTCCACGCCCCCCATCCTTTTCCCTTCCCCCGCCGCCACTATTATAGCCGCGACTTTTTGTTTTTTAGTGGTCATTATTCACCCTCTTGGAACAAATGAGGATATAACATTTGAAGAATCATCCTTAATATTGAGAATTTGCGGAATTGTCCGCATACCAATCCCGAGTTCTACTGGAACTGTTTGTTTTACAGCCTGTTCAAAAGTTATGCTATAAGGATAGAATCTTTGTTCAAAATCTTGTCCTAGAATGTCTTTAAATCTCTTAAATACATCTTTTTCAATATCGTAAACGTAAAATCCATTCGCAGGTGTTGTCATATCAACCCCCAAAGCGAATAGATAATTGAAAAACCAGTCGGTAGGTGGTAGGGAATATCCTATTACCACTATATCTTCGGCATCTTTTAAAGTATTGGCTGCCTTTTCCCAGACTTTTTCAATTCGACCGTGAAATGAAGTTTTATTC
>Ga0315537_1002576_pt1 | contig 13789 bp, 10 predicted proteins | sample SalMarSW160270MG_FD_203091 | JGI IMG/M metagenome (GOLD analysis project Ga0315537, IMG submission 203091) | Salt marsh sediment microbial communities from the Plum Island Ecosystem LTER, Massachusetts, United States - Salt Marsh Sediment SW1602-70 ... | reverse complement strand
ATCGATCGGTTTCTCGACATAACAATCCGGTGGTGGAATCGATTTGTCGTCAACGAAGTTCTTTATATCGAAGTCAGCCTCGGCTACGGCACCGCTCACAATTATGACCGGAATATCCTTATAGGCTCTATCCTGTTTCAATCGCGTATAGAACGTAATCCCGGTTTCCCTCGGCATCATTATATCCAGGCAAATCAAATCAGGTTTTATTTCCTTGACTTTTTCCATAGCCGAAATGGCATTATCGATAGCGTAGGGAAGATAATCGTGCGATTTCAAAACAGTCGATAAGTACGTAATCACGTCCGGCTCATCATCGATTATAAGTATTTTTTTACTCATCGGTCCGCCCTAAATTGCGCCTTCCTTTTCTTTCAGTTTGGGTAAAATAACCCGGTTAAACGATGGTTGTTTATCATACCATTTCAGCAGGTCGTGCAAATGTTCCGGCGGAGCGGTTTCATGGCAGGTCGAACACTCGGCCAGAGCCACTTTTTCCGGATTTTCGGCCGCCTTATCATGATGACACGACACGCACAGCATATGCATGGCATCGGTATAAGACATCGCCATATATTTGCTGTCCACCAGGGCTGCGCTGTCCGAGGCCATCTCATTATGACATTGGGTACAGGTTTTGGCGGTCGATATCTCCCTGTTCTTATTTTCCGTATGGCACTTGCGGCAGCGGATATCGGCACCGTTGGGCGAGGCATGCCAGTCATGGTTAAAAGCATCGCTGGCCGAGTACATTTTCCGATGGCATTCCCAGCAGCCGCTGTTTTTGTCGAGTGGCATACTCATGTGATGACACCGGACACAGGAGGCATTCCCGCCCAGGCTGTCAATATGCATTTTATGTTTAAAGGTCACACCGTATCCGTCATGATTGCCGTCGATATACAAGGTATCGTTGCCGCGGGCCTTTCTGACCGTTACATCCTCGACACCTTTACCGAGCAATCGTCCCTGCGGCATGATGGCGATGCCGAGCGCGAAGCTTAAAATAAAGGCCAGCGAATATTTGGTCAGGGAGGCGATACGGGGAGCGCCCAGCCAGACCCGGGATGAATAATCGAATGAGGCTTCGGCATATGGACTCTCCTCGGGATTCTCCGGCGGTTTTTCCCAGATATTGAACTTTTCGACAACATAAAGAAAAACCAGGGCCGCCGTCGAAACGACACCGACACTGATTGAAATTTCCGTCCACGAAGGAACGTACGAATCGCCGGTTACGCTGAGCATGGTCAGGCCGCCGACGTTGATACGGTTGAAGACCATTCCGAAAACGACCATAAAAGAACCGAACATTTGCCAGCCCGGTCGGAATCTTAACTGCGGCGTGACGAAAATCAAAATGGGAATTATTACCGAAATCAACAACTCCGCAATAAACAGATAGCTTTCCCGGGTTCCGTTGAAAATCATCCCCAGCTTGCCGGAGACGATAATATCGGTCATTTTAACGACGAAGTACAAAGTCAGCACCCAGACAGCCGCTTTCCCCAGCTTGGCAACCAGATTGACCTCCGGTTTTCGGCGGTACATCCAGTGTGTCACCGAACTTTCTAAGGCGACCATCATTATACCGAGGGCGATGGCCGAGATGAAAAATTGAATCGGAATAATTCTGGAATACCACAGAGGATGCAGCTTGAACGGCATAATCAGAAAAAGGGAGCCCAATGAAGATTGATGCAGGGTGGAAAGCATTATTCCCAGCAGGACAAACGGGAACCGGAATTTCATGAGGAAATTTCGGATTTTGGCATAGCGGCTGAATTTCTCCAGCGGAACCGGGCTGAATTCGAGAAGCAGCACCGCCGTATAGAGCATAACGCACCAGCCGACTTCAAAAAGCGGCGAATGAGGATTCCAGTATATTATCATGTGCCAAATATTCCACGGCAGTCCGAGGTCGAATAACAAACCGAAAATAACGGCCAGATAACCGAGGAATGCGGTCAATACCGCCGGTTTGACCAGCGGATGAAATTCCTCGCGTTTCATTATGTAAAAGATGGCGGTCATCACAAAGCCGCCGGCGGCGAGGGCGACGCCGGCCATGACGTCAAAACTGATCCAGAATCCCCAGGGAGTCATATCATTCAGATTGGTCGTTACGCCCAGTCCGAATATAAAACGCAGTAGTCCGACCGCCGCCGCAAAACCGGTAATCAGCCATAAAACCAGCTTGATGTTTTGTACTCTATTCATTTGGCGTATCCTCTTGTTCATCCTGTTTTTTGCCTAGTTCCATACGACGGCGAATTATCCAGTTAAGCCCCAGCATGACCCCGCCCATGCCGACAAATGCCGGCAGGACTGCCTTCATGGCCGGACTGGTCGTCTGCGGCAACGGCATCGTACCCATATTTTCCTGATATGCCAGGAATCCGAGATCGATATCGGATAGATACAATACCGACGTTCCGCCGATTTCATGTTCGCCCCAGATTTTATCGATATACTTACCGGGATTTTCGCTAATCCGCTGACGCGCCAGCATGATTAACTCATCGCGTTCGCCGAAAATAGTGGCCTTTTCGGGACATATTTCGGTGCAGGCCGGCTGTCGGCCGTCTTTAATTCTATCGTAACATAAGATACATTTACGAATGTATGGTACCGGCTCATCCCAGTCGTAACGCGGGATACCATAGGGACAGACCATCATGCAATATCTACAACCCAGGCATTTATCACTGTCATAAATGACCGCCCCCAGTTCCGTTTTATGCAGGGCGCCAACCGGACAGGCAGTGACACAGGCCGGTTCGAGACAGTGCCGGCACTGTTTGCGAATAAAATGTTTGTCCGGCTTCTGGATTATCGATGTCCAGTTTCGGGCGGACAAACCGTCCTCCTTCTGCCACTTTCGCGGGATGTCGAATTGGAGCCCGTTAACTTCCTTGCAGGCGGAGACGCATTTGAGACAGCCGATGCATTTGGTTATATCGGTCAATATGGCTTTGCTCATACCGGCGCTCCTTTCTTTTTCAACGTCGTGCAAACGGCATCATCGGTTTCGGGAGGAAACTTCCAGGCCAGCGTGCAGATAAACTGCGACAGAGGCATAAGGACGCAGTGCGCGATTTTGGTGAACGGTATCAAAATGAAAATCAAATCACCGGCGAAAACATGTATTAACATAAACAGACGATAATTGCCCGGACTGACACCGGTATGGGCGCAGATAAATCCGGTGACAAACGGAATCAAAAGAAGTATCGGCCAGAGAAAATCCTGCTTGCGACTGAGGAAGCTCGACGAGCGGTTGAATATGCGACCGATTATCAAAGCCACAGCCGCGACAATTGTACTTATCGTCAGCCAGTAAGCCACTTTATACGATAGTGTCGGCCAGGAAATACCCAATCCGCTTTTCCACAGCTGAACATGCGCCAGCAGAAAAATCGGCACCAGAATCAGCCCGATATGAAAGATTACCGAAAAGACCGAATACACGGGGCGGTTATGCCCGATTCGTTTGATGGGAACCAGCCACTCCAGACTGCGGATGATAATCAATTTCCACGGCATTGTCTTATCGCCCGCCTTACGATATGCTTTCCAGGCGTTGTACAAATCCAGAAAGAGGATTCGCGCCAAACCCAATATCATGATGATAAAGCTGAAACGGAATAACGGTCCACGTGCAAAATCCAAAAGTGCATCCATAAATTACTTGTCCTCCTTCGAAGTTTCCACCTCCGCCTTTTTATCTACTTTCAACGAGTCATCGAAAATTATCGCCTTATAAATCAGGTCGTGCAATCCGACCACTTCACAGTCAATCTTTTGATCCTCGACCAATTCGCGAAGCTGCTTTTTGCAATTGGCGCAGGGGGCAACGAGTATTTTGCACCCCGAGCGACGAATCTGATCGGCTTTTAGTTTCCCGCCGATGGTCGTCCGGAAGGGACGAATCTCGTCGATCGATACCGTTCCGCCGCCGCCCCCGCAACAGATATTGTTTTCACGATTGGGCGTCATCTCGACATAATTCTTACAGAATGACTTTAATATTTCGCGCGGTTTTTCGATTATCCAGCGCTGCCGGGCGATATTACATGGATCATGGTACGCCACTTTTTCGGTAATCACGTTCGGATCGAGTTTCAAGCGACCCGCCATCAATACATCGTAAGTATATTCCATAATATTGATGACCGGGAAAGCATCTTTGCCGCCGCAATACGTCGGCAGGAAATACTTGGCCGAGCGCGAGGCATGGCCGCATTCACCGATCAGGACTTTCTTTCCTTTCAACCTCCTGGTTTCGGAATCGATTTTCTTTACGACCCTTTCCAGAATCCGATCGCTGTAAAACAGCCCATAGTTGATACCGTCGTAGTATCCGGTGCCGGTTGTCCAGGAATCGCCGGTGGCGGTGAAAACCGCCGCGATGCCCATCAATGTTTCCGCTTCCATCAGAAAGTCACTGACGGCCGGAAAGAAAACATACTCGGCACCTTCGACATCCATCGGAAATTTGATTTCGACACCCTTTTCTTCGAGCATATCATCGGAGAGAAATTCCAGCGTATCGACCAGTGCCGGAACCGGAATCGCCGATGTATTTCCGGTCGCACCTTCGAGCTGCTCACGCGTACTTACCACCAGAGCCCGCGGCGTGATGCCCAACTCGCTGAGAATATATCGTCCCAGGTGAGTTATCAAAGCATGATCGATACCCGAAGGACATTCCAGGGTACAGCGCCGGCAGGCAGTGCAATTCCAGAAGCTTTCCGCCATCTCCTGAATTTTCTCGTCGGTCAAATAGCCACCCCCCAGTAAACGTCCTTTCAGCATCCCGCCCAGAGTAAAATGACGGCGATAGACACTGAGAAGCAACTCCGAGCGATAACAGGGAATATCCTTCAAATCGCCGGTTGCCTGATAGACCTGACAGGTGGTCGCGCATCGTGAACACTTGGCGCTCATGCGTATAAAATGATCGAGCGCCATACGGTAATTGGAATGCCTGAGAATAGCGGCAAACGCCTCAAGAAAACGACGCGGCCGATCATTGACATTAAAATCTTCAATATGATAGCGGACGTTCAATTTCTGTTTTTCGATTACATCCGGTTTTCTTTGCGAAGTAAACGCCTTTTCCCGTTCCTTTTGATTTATCCGTTTTGTTTTCATTAAGACTCCGTCGATTTCTTGAGCGGATTAATGGTCGAATTGGTGATTAATTTCATCTATTTTACTCCTGAGTTATAAAGGCTTTTTCATGACCCTCAATTTTTCTTCTAAGAATCGGTATTTTCGATTCCCCCGAACCCGGATGATTGAGATTGACCCGATCCGCACCGATAAACTCAATACCGTATTCATCGCAACATCGGGCGATCTTCGGGTTTTCGAGATAAACATAAACACGGGCGTTATACTGTGACCGGGCCGAATGGTGAAACTCCTTAATTTCCTGATCGGTTCGATATGTCTGGGCGCCGCAGCAGACGGCAACCCTGATGCTTTTATTGCATAGCGGGCACTTAATTTCGGCAATCAGATCTATCAGAAAGGAGTCGCGTCCCGGACCGGAAAAGACACGGTAGCCATTGGTCTCGAAATATTCTCGCGCCCAGCTGACCAGATCGTTATGCGATACATCATAATAAGTACATTCGGAATCGTCCTGCATCGCCTCGCTATCTTTCAATTCACCTTTTATATAACGCGTAAATGCCTGCTCGACGGTGTCATTGATGTTGGGAACAACTTCCAGACCCATCGCCAGAAGCTGGTCGCGATAAAATCCTTTGATGCCATTACAGATAAGAACGGTAACATCATGCAATCGCAAAAGCCGGACACGCTTGAAACCCTCGCCCGCATCGCAAATGACGGTTTTTGAAGAAACCTTATGCCCTTGCTCAACGGCGATTATTTCAAACTGTTTTGCCGCTTCAAAACAGGGCGCGACCAAATTATTCAGCTTTGGTATTGCAACATTCATGTTGCAAGCTCATAATGCAACAATCATGCCAATGGTTAATATTAAGTTATTTCGTTGTATTACAATAGAATATAAAAATAGCGTTAAATCATTGATGCATAAATTGCAACAATATGGTTGCATATTAAAAAATATGTTGCAAAAGCATCATCTTGCAACATCAGAAATCAATCTTAAATGCTGCCTAAATCTATGCCATATCGCCTGATTTTCCGCCAGAGCGTTGTCCGATGGATACCCAATTCCGCCGCAGCTCGGTTGATGGCATTATTGTTATTTTTAAGAGCCGCCAGGATTCTGGTTTGTTCATCGATCGACCGTGTAATCGGGGTCGATTCAATCGGCAACGAAATCCGCTTTTCGATGTCGGCCTGAAGCAGCTCGGGCGGAAGATGCTCTTTCTGAATGATGCTCCCCCGGCACAGGACAAAACCATGTTCGATTATGTTTTCCAGCTCTCTGATATTACCGGGAAAGTCGTACCGCATCAGCGCATTCATCACTTCCGGGCTGACACTGATTATTTTTTTACCGGTGCGGGCGTTAAAGCGTCGAATAAAATGGTCCACCAGATAAGGTATATCTTCTTTTCTTCTACCTAAAGGCGGCAGATCGAATTTAACCACGGCCAGCCGGAAATAGAGGTCATCACGGAATTTCGCCTGCGCTACCAGATTTTTTAAATCTTTATTGGTTGCCGCAACCACTCTGATATTAACCCTGACCGACATTGTACTTCCCAGTGGTTCGTACTCTCTCTCCTGAAGCAATCTTAGAAGTTTGACCTGCGTCGACAGCGGCAATTCGCCGATTTCATCAAAAAAGACGGTTCCGCCTTCAGCCGCCGCCAGCTTACCCTGTTTGTCCTGTTTGGCGTCGGTAAAGGCGCCTTTGACATAGCCGAAAAGTTCCGATTCAAATAATTGAGCCGGAAGCGTTCCGCAATTTATGACCACGTTGTTGGCATTTTTCCTCGGAGATAAATTATGAATCGCCCTGGCAAACAGTTCTTTACCTGAGCCGGACGGGCCCTGAATAAGAACCGTACTCTCGCTTTCGGCGATATCGGGAAGAATGGCGAACAGTTTATGCATCTCAGGACTCTTGGAGATGATATCTTCCAGCGAATAATTGCGGCTGAGTTCTTTTCGAAGATGTTCAATGGCGGATAAATCCCGGAAAGTTTCGACGGCACCGAGAATATTACCATTATCATCTTTGAGGACCGCCGTCGATATGCTGATAGGTATTTTTTCGCCCTGGCTGTTGATAATATTAACCGGCCGATCGATGGCTTCACTTCCGGTCTCCAGGGTTTCCTGCAGCAGGCAATTCTCGCAAATATCCGAACGAAAAACATCCTGACAGTGCCTGCCGATAGCCTTAGATGATGGTATCCCGGTAATCTTTTCGGCGGCCGGATTGAAACTGGTAATCACGCGATCGCTGTCAACCGTAAAGACACCGTCGGCAACAGAACTGAGAATAACTCTGAAAAACTTCAGACTTTCCGGTGTATCATCCATTTAAGACCTTTCAAATTTATTAAACCACTTCATCAAAGATTATACGCTTATGTTGCAAAATATGCAACATAAATCTGCAACATATTTTTGCCGGAATTTTGCTTTAGTAAGTTGTTGGGAAACTTATAATTATAATGCACATCGGTTGGCCGTTAAATTTGTCCCTGACCTTGATCCCTACGCCGCCGGGTCATTAAATAGACCGATTACCCCGATTCATATCCAAAAGCGGTTTGGAATTGCAGAGAAACATTATATTCCATATTTTTAACCCGAAAATTAAAAGAATTGGCAGTAAATGTAATATAATAAATCTATGATTTGTTTATTTGTCTCCGATCTGCACGGGCAGTATGATCTTTACCATAAGTTATTTGCCCTGATTGAAAAAGAGCCTCCTGATGCTTTGTTTTTGGGCGGAGATATACTGCCCTCAGGGGTCGGATTCGCAGCGTCGGTTGAAATTTCGAATCGGGAGTTTATCGATCGATTTCTGGTCAAAGAGTTTTTGATTCTCAAAGGCAGACTCGGGGATTTATATCCCGAAATATTCGTTATTCTGGGCAACGATGACGGTCGCGCCGAAGAAAAGGCCATGTTCGAGGCGACCAATAACGGTGTCTGGAAATATATTCACAATCAGAAGGTTAAACATAATAAATATAATATTTACGGCTACGCTTTTGTACCGCCGACGCCTTTTCTGCTTAAGGATTGGGAGCGGTACGATGTGTCGCGGTATGTCGACCCGGGTTGTATCTCACCCGAGGAAGGGATATATTCCTTCCCCGCCCCGGAACGCAAGCGGAAATTCTCAACTATCGCCAAAGATCTGGATAATTTAATCGGTTCGGACGACATCAGTAATTCCATTTTTCTTTTTCATACGCCACCTTATAATACTAATCTGGATCGGGCCGCTCTCGATGACCGGGTGGTCGAGCATGTGCAAATGGATATTCATGTCGGCAGTATTGCGGTACGGAATATGATCGAAAAACACCAACCATTGATTACTCTGCACGGTCATGTTCATGAGTCGGCGCGATTAACAGGATCATGGAAAGATAAATTAGGCCGGACATTTTGTTTTTCGGCAGCCCATGACGGGCCGGAATTGGCCATCGTAAAATTTAATCCCGATCGGCCGGAAGAAGCTAAACGAGAACTTATATAGATTAATCCTGATTTTTATTCATCATCGGCAAAGGGCGAGCCGGATCCGTAATGGCGCCGATTTTGGCGGCATAACTTGTCTTCTTCTTGATGTCCTCGTCGGTGACAATATGTATATCCAGAAGTCCTTCGGAGCGGTAACCGGTCCGCATATAGTTCATTTCGGCAAGACACTGCGACCACCCGTTGAACCAGAGACCGAGCTGTTCCAGTTGCGTCGCCGAACCGCGAAAATGAATGAGAATGTCAATATCACTTCCCGGACCGGCGGTGGCGTTTTTGGTGCTTCCGAATATGTAAAATCCCTCGACACCAAAGCGCTTCGCGTCAAGCGACAGCGCCATCCTTTCAACCATTTTGTAGCGCCAGCGCCAGAAGACTTCGCGTTGACCTTCGGTGTCTTTTATAGTTACCGTTTCCGTCTCGGTATCGGTTGTCGGTTCAGCCAAAACTCCCACCGCTTCATCAAGATCGGCGTTCATCAGGACACGAAGGATTTTGCCGTTGGTACTTTTGGGTATATCGATCAGCTTTATAGCATCGGCCAGATGTTTATATTCGGGGAGTATTTCAGGCAGGATATTCGGCGAACCATTCAGAAAGCGCATATTAAACAGGACACCTTTATCGTCAGGATAGAGCGGAAGGTAGCGGATATTAGCCTCTACAAGATCCTGGAAGAAGTGCGTCCCGAACGACAGGTCCGGAACGTAATTATCTTTTTTACGGGCGATTTCAATCAGCACCGCCGTGTTATTGATATCGGAATATGTAACACTGACCCCCAGCTTGATATCACCACGGCTTCCCCAGCGCCCGGGTCCCATTAAAATAAATTGTCTTTTGGGAAGCAGCTTATTCAACTTGCTGACGGCGCGACCGACCGCCAGCATCTCCGATTTTTCCGTTAATTTGCCGTAATTATCGGAATTCACATAAACGATGTGCGTTATATCGGGCACACGGCCATTGGATACGAAGCGATTGGCCGAAAACAATATTTTGTCTTCGGGCAAATCTTTGGGAATCGCCGCCGGACCACCCCGCTCGGCGTAACTTTGTGGACGGCACTGCAAGAGATAGAAATTTTTGCCGTCCGATGCGAATTCGATATCAACCGGATATCCGAGCGTTTCTTCCAGCGTGTTCAGGATGGTATGCATCTGTTTGACAAAAGGGGTCTTATTTATCAAACCCTCGAAGGTAACGACCATTTCATCCTTTTCGAAATCGGCATTTATTCCCATCGAATGGCTGATATGCCCGTCTTTGTACGTCGATAAAATTTTGTTTATCTCCGGAAAATCATGACCGGCGATACTCAAAAAGTCGTGGAGGTCTATGGATTCGAAGCGATTCATCTCCAGATTGATGACGTCTATTTTTTTCGGCGAATAGCGGAAGACTTCCTCGGGATCGATATTAACGCGCAGACCGGGCTGTCCGGGAGCCAGCAACACCGGATAATCGTCGCTGAGACGATCCACCGCTCGCGTACCCAGTCCGGGGACAAGACGAATGAGGCCGTCCTTACGGCTTATGCGGGGCGACCAGCGGAATTCATTGTTGCTGAAGGCGACACCCGCGAAGGCCGGAAGAAAATATTTGCCGACTTTGGTGCCGACCACTTCCTGAATCATGATGCCCATTTCCTCGCCGAAATCGAGCAGTCCCCGTTCGGCACGATATTCAATCGGATCGGGCGAGAAAGTGGAGGCATAAACCTCGGCAATAGCATCTATCAGGGCATCGAGACGTTCGTTTTTACTTCCCTGATTGGCCAGAAACAGGCTTTTGTATTTGCCGGAAAAAGCCGCGCCGATTCTGTCTTCAAGCAGGCTCGACGAACGTACGATGAGCGGTTTGTCGCCGAAATCATCGAGCGCCACCGAGAGGCCTTGCTTGATATCAGGGGGAAAAACAGCACGCTTGAAAGTCTCCATAATATGGGGATATTCCAATCGCACCTGGTTTATCTCTTTATATTTCTGCTCGACGACTTCCTCGAAATTATTATGGTGCATAAAATGCAAAAGAACGTCGGAGGTGACATGCCAGGTTTTGGGGACCTTAACGTCGCCGAGTAATTTGTCTTCGATTCCTTTCTTTCTCAGAATTTGCGAGGCCAGATACAATCCGGCACTTTTTCCGCCCAGGCGTCCGTGGCTTTCCGTGCTGAAAATGACATTCTGCAACAGATGATAAAAATCCCGAATTTCGATATAATGCTTGATGACATTGATGTACGGTAATTGATCGGAAAGGAATCGCCGAATCAGCGATACCTGTATACCTCGTTCATTCGGGGATGAGGCATTGGGATCCTCCCCGGCAAGATGGTAATATCTTCGAATGGCGTCGGCAACCTCGGCCAGCGACAGATTACGATTTACCACCTGCACCAGAAAGCGCAGTTTGTCTTCATGTATCCATTTCTGAATAAGCTGGAGAATATCGTCGTCACCGAGATTGGCGGCTGCGATTTCGAATATTTCGGAACTGAAATCGGCTGTGTCCCCGGGTTTCTGGCGGGCCAGCGGTTGATTCCAATTTTCCAGAAGTTCGTCATCGCTCTTGATTTCTTCCGGGCTTAAGATTCTCAATAACCTTTCCGCCCCGGTGACACCGCTCCAGCACAGGTAGTTAAGCATCTTGCGGGAGATATTGAGGTACAATTTATGATCGGTTTGCCTGAGCATCTGCAGAACTATACGCCAATCGCTCTGCTTTTCACCTTCCGCCGATTTCCAATCGGCAAGTACCCGCCGCATTTTCTGATGCATGATAAAATGTCCCAGGCGTTCGGCGATGGTTTTGATCAACCTGGCCTCCTCCTTGAGAAAGGGGCCGTCATCCTCGGCCGGCATTTCTTCGGTATAATAAACATGGATGGAACCGATGACATTATCCTGGACTTTGATATCGGCACTTTGTACCCACGGCGTTTCTTTGAAGGCGTCGGATGATACCGTTTTATTTTCGATAATTATTTTCGCCCGGCAGATTTCCGGATATTGCCATCCGGGCGGAATCGATTCGATAATATCACGGCAGATTTGATCCAGGGGGGAGTCATGTCGGCTTAATATCTCTTCAATCCTGTAAAGGCAATTAAGCTCTTTGGCCCGCTCCTGAAGCGATTGCAGCAACTTATTGACCTTTTTTTCGGAGTTCTTCATGTCAATATTACTCCTCGGCTGTGGCGGCCATCGACCTTAATCAGCAGAGGTTTCTCCAGGCGAACATGTTTAACGAATTCGGTGCGGCCCACCTCTTTTTGTTTTTGCAGCCACGCCCAGTCAATTTTATGTTCACCGGTGTAATGTACTGAAAAATAACAAATTTGGAAACTGGTAATATTATGAAAGAAATGCGAACCCTGGCTTAATTCCACGTTCATACCGGGTATCGTGGCTTCAACGATCGCCCGCGCCCCTGAAATTTGCCCCCATTCCACCGGTGTCCCCAGCCACGGATCGGAGCTTCCCCAGCGGCCGAATCCGATCAGGAGATAATTCCGTTTTTCATCGAGTATCTTTTTATTCAATTCCGACAACTGCATGGCGATCTGCCGTGTGTTTTTCGCCTCAAAATTATCCGGATCGACGAAAATAACGTCTTCGATATTTTCGAAAATACCATTGCCCAGAACTCTATCGGAGGCGAGCAGGACATTATCACCGGTCATTTCTTCGTCCGTAAGGTCTATCTTCGAATGTGAAACCACCATCGGCCTGACCTGTAGAAATCCGAAAGTACTCGGCTTGTCCGATTTGGAATGGATAATCATCGCGAATTCAACTTCCACTTCGCTCCCGACCGCTTCATCACACAGTTTCAGAATTTTAATAATTAAATCGTTTATCGGGAGTAAATCGGCCACCAGGATCGGTGCAAAGTTTATCAATCGTGGTCCGTCAGCGCCGACACCCATGACAATGCGGTCATCGGCCGGTCGATAAGTAGAGGCGGCATATTTTAATGTTCCGTCGTATTCCGCATCCGATAATTCACCTTTGGTCAAATATTCGGTTTCCCGCATCGGATCATAAGCTGGTGGTTTGCCCATATTGACCGCCCAGAAATTTGTCTGCGTCATTTTGAGAAATTCGCCCGCCGAACCTGCCGGCGGAACGGCACGCGGATGCGCCGGCGAATATGACCATACCAGGCCGCCGTCGACAATGGTCTTACCCAAACCAAGGGCCAGATCGACGACACCCTCATCCGGGACTGCTTTGCCCATCGGATAAAAATTGTATGACCGCGCCACACCCGAAAGATGCGGATAAAACCTGTCATTGTATCGTCGGCCGACAACCTCCTGAATTATGACGGCCATTTTTTCGTCGGCGGTCGAACGTCCGGCGGCGCGATGATAATCGCGCGCCGATTTGAAATAGGTCGAGGCATAAACGAATTTGATGGCGTCAATCAATCTTTTGAAACGCGTGTCGATATCGGGCTGATTATTGGGAATCATCTTGGTGGCATAAACTCCGGCAAACGGCTCGTACATGGCATCTTCCAGAAGACTTGAGGAACGTACCGCCAGAGGCGTATGCACCGATGTGATTAAGGCGCGAAGGTCGCCGACCATTTCGGCCGGAAATTGAGCCTGACCGAAGGCATGAGCGACCCGGTCGTCATCAACATCGGAATCGACAATTTCATGTAGATTATTGAGTTTCATAAAACTGTCAAAGACATCGGTCGCGATTATTACCATGCGGGGAATTATGACATCAATGCCGCGAAAGGGATTATCCTCAAAAAAGGAGACAAGTTTATTTTTGATAAACGCCAGACCGGAAGCTTTACCGCCTATGGAACCCGATCCGATGTACGAAATAGAATCAGTCGAGCCGAAAAAATCACGATCAAACCGGGGCAGGTCATTTACTGAGATGTGAATACCTTTTTTGGGCATAATCGATTCTCGCCCGATTTAATTGTCTGACCGTTCGTCTTTTATTGAAAACGTCAATTCACATCAAACCCATCCGCGGTCTTTGCAGGCCTGTGCCACACGGGCCACGGCAATCACGTAGGCGGCATCGCGCATGTACAGTTTCCTTCTTTGGGCCAGTTCGCTGACGGCCAGAAAGGCCGC
>Ga0315537_1002570_pt1 | contig 13812 bp, 13 predicted proteins | sample SalMarSW160270MG_FD_203091 | JGI IMG/M metagenome (GOLD analysis project Ga0315537, IMG submission 203091) | Salt marsh sediment microbial communities from the Plum Island Ecosystem LTER, Massachusetts, United States - Salt Marsh Sediment SW1602-70 ... | reverse complement strand
TTATCTATTTCACTCGGTTGTTTTGCTGTTAGCTTCTTAGCCCTGGCCTTGCCACCTTCTAGGCCACTACGGCCTCTTGCCAAACCCTGACTGTTTTACTATCATATAATCAACAGCACCAGGGTGAGTAGCCCTAGCCCGACAGTCTCTCTTTCGAAGGGAGGCTGTTTCTTTTTGAAGTGATTTCACTGCGGTATTATATCTCTTGACCACAACCCCAGGGACGCCATACCAATCAAGGCTACAACAAATCAGGTCGTCCCTGAAATATTATTCCTAAATGGGGTTTCTCCAACACAGGGGTCTGGGCTAGTTTAAGGGCAAGGGTAATGTTGCTCGAGTCATGAAGCCAGGGCTGTTCCCCGGACGAATCTGGCAATTCGACGGGTTCTCCTTCCTTCAGGTAACTTGCCTTTTCCCTTATCGTCTTGAAGAACTGCGGCGGCTCAAACGTAACGCATGGAGTCAGTACATTGACAAAGGAAAAACCCTTGTGTTTGATTGCCTCCTCTATGAGCCACGATAGATGGGGGACATCGCTGGCTATGCCCTGGGCGATAAAGCTGGCTCCGGTGGAGACGCTGTAGCTGACCATGTCCAGAACCGGGTCTACCGGGGGATAAAACTGCAGGGAAAGAAAAGGTCCTTCGCCCCGTTGCAGGAAGGGCGTGGTGGGGCTGGTCTGGCCTTTGGTCAGGGCATACACAAAGTTGTTGACCATGATACAGGTTATATTGACGTTTCTCCTAACTGCGTGGGGAAGGTGTCCGGCCCCGATGCTAAAGAAGTCGCCGTCGCCACCGATGGCTACAACTGTGAGATCGGGACTGGCCAGTTTGGCTCCCTGCGCGATAAGCACAGCACGCCCGTGGAGGCTGTTGAAGCCGTAGGTGTCTATGTAAGCGGGTATCCTCGATGAACAGCCGATTCCAGAGACAATGAGAGCTTGATGCCTGGGTATCCCCAGATTGGGTAAGACTCTGCTGGTGAGCGCATTGAGGAGGGCGAAACCACCGCAGCCGGGACACCAAACCGGCGTTACCTCTGTCCTGTAATCGCTCTCTTTGCTCATCTTGCTAACTCTCTTATTGGTCCGGACAGTTCTGTCGCGCTAAAAGCCAGACCTCCTGCCCTGGCATAGCTTTTGGTGTCAGAGGGCAAGTCTATTTGAGAACGCAGATAGTGGTAGAGTTGGCCAGAGTAATTCATCTCTATCACCAGTAGTTTCTCCAGGGAATCTACGAAGCCGATGAGTCCGCGAGGCAAAGGTTGAATAAGCTCCGGTATGCAGACCTTGACCTCGTCTTGTAGCCCGAGGTCCCTTACGGTTTCCAGGACAAACTGGGCGGAAGACCCAAAGGCCACTATGCCTTTTCTCGATTCTTCTCTCCCAAAGACTTTGACTAATTCATCCCTATCGCGCAGTGGCGCGAGCTTCTGCCATCTTTTCTCGTGCATGCGCTGCTGGGTGGCAAAATCGAACGAAGGCCTTCCTTTCTCGTTGTGGCTGAGCCCGGTAGCTTGATAGACAAATCCTTCATCGCCTGCAAATGCCATGGGCGAGATGTAGTCCTCGGTCAGTTCATACCGCCGATATTCCTCGCGACTTTCTCCGCCAGGCCTTTTTCTCCGGGCCACCGCATAATCTTCTGTCAGGAAATCGCTACCAGTAGCCACCGTCGTCTGTCCCAGCCGCTGATCGGAGAGAAGAATGACCGGAGTCTGATAGTATTCGCTTATGCTGAAGCTTTCTATTATCAGCCGGTAGCATCCTTCCATGTTGTAGGGAGCGATGACCACCCTTGGGGCATCGCCATGTCCGCCATAGATGACGTGATTGAGATCTGATTGCTCCGATTTGGAAGGAATGCCTGTAGCAGGCCCGCATCGCTGGACATCAACAATAACTACGGGGATTTCAGCGCCGGAGGCCAGACCCATCATCTCGGTCATTAGATCCAGTCCCGGCCCCGTAGTGGCAGTCATTGACTTTGCACCAGTCAAGGAAGCCCCTAGAGCTAATCCAAGCGCGGCGATCTCGTCCTCTGCTTGAAGGAAGACTCCATTTCTCTGGTTAAGATGCTCCTGCATCTCCTGCATGATCTCCGACGCAGGCGTAATGGGATAGCCGAAAAAAGCCCGGCAGCCGGCGCGGATTGCCCCCTGTGCTATGGCAGCGTTGCCGTGGCGGACGGCTCTCGGCGAAGCATCCCGTGGGGGTGACAGTTTTAGCTCCGCAAAAGGAAATTCCAGTAGTAGGCGCTTGCCGGCATTAAGAGCCAGACCATTTCTTTCCAGCAGGGCTAATGCATCGTCGTGGACTGTAGCACCTTTCGAAAGACTTTCGGGCAAAGCCAGGATCCTCTCCAGTAATCCTAGTGCTAGGATGTTTTTGGCCGTGGTCGCCCCGGTCAGGTCCTTACTTATTCCAGAAAAGCCGACTTGAAAGGATTTCTCGGGAAGGGCGATGCTTTCCCCTGGGGGAGCCTTGTCGTAGAAAAGGACCGTGTTGATTCCTAGCGGCAATTCTTGTTCGAGCTCGGCGTACTTCTCCCAATTGAAGCATACCGTGATATCTGGAGTATCCGCGGGCACGGAAGCCCGAGTTGTGTCCAGGCTCAGCTTCACGCCAGAAGCTCCGCCCCTGATCTGAGGGCCGTAGTATCTGGGCATCTGCCCTGAATATCCCTGGGAGGCAGCCAATCTCTGCAATAGGCTGCCCAGGACCACCACGCCATCGCCACCGGCACCAGCGATCCCGATGGTTAGTCTATCCCTCATTTTCCCAGCAAAAGCCAGAAGGTCTGGCCGCTTCATTATAGTATAAATTGTGGGTCCAAAGCAGGTGAAGCAAAGTGCTCACAATCATGAGTTGTGCCTAGGCAAGGCGCCGATACGTCTCCTGCAGGAGCAGAGCATCCTGCTCCAGGTAAGGGGCGCTCTCGCAAACGACTACTCCCTTTGCCTTCCGCTCCTTCAGGGCTTTGAGCAGCTCGGCGTATCGAAGGTCCGAGTCCGGGAGCATCAGGTGCTTGATTTCACCCTTGTTGCCGTAGGCAATACCGGAAAGGTGGATGTGCATGTTATCCAAGCCCCGCCTGCCCAGTTTGCGTTCAACCCGGTCTAAGATAGCGAGGAATTCTCGATAGGAGTTGGCCTTTCCCGTCCGGGCATGCCAGTGAGAAAAATCAATACAGGGCAAGACTCCTTCCATCTCGCTGCTAAGCTGAAGTAGTTCTTCCAAAGTGCCGAATTGAGAGGGTTTTCCGGTAACTTCAGGGGAAATCGTCACCTTGTTTCCCTCTTTCTGCAGAATGTTCACCACCTGTTGCAGTTGCTTTTTGACAGTGGCGTAGGTCTCTACGGGAGTATCCTTGAGATAAAAGGCGGCATGGAAGGTGATGCTTCTGGCGCCGAAAAGGGCGGCGATGCGGGCAGTCTGCAGTATCCTTTCCTTGCTCATGTGTACCTTTTGCGGCTCAACTGCATTCAGGTTTATCGCATAAGGTCCGTGAGCGGTAAGCACTATCTTCTTTCTGGCTGCCAGTTCTCCCACGGCGACAGCGACCTCAGGGCTCATCTTCACCCCCTGGACAAATTCCACCTCCATGCAGCCGAGGCCGAGCTCGGCAATGCGCTCAATGCCCGCCTCAGTGGAACGGGATTCAGCACTGAAGGGAACACCGCCTGTTCCGAAAAGGAGCCCGCCTGCTTTGTTTGAGCTCATGTTTTTTCTCTTAGCCTATTATAACCGAATTGACTGCAAACTTGAGAGGACGTCGCAAAGTCTGGAGAATATGTGTAAAATAAACCATGTGAGGAGGTAATGAATATGTTGGGGAATTATGCTGCTAAGTATACGAAGATTGGCTCCGGTTACATGGGACAGCTTGTGGAATGGCCAGAGGTGATAACCGAGGGGAGGTCTTTAGAAGAGTGCCGTGAAATGCTCAAGGATGCCTTACAGGAAATGATACTAGCCTATCGCCAGCAAAATAAAGAAATCCCTGTCGGACAAGCTCTTTTGGAACAAATACCTGTCGAAATCTAAGGTGTCAGTAAAACGCCGGGACTTAATCAAGTATTTTGAGCAGAATGGGTTCTATTTGCTGCGCGAAGGTGGAAAACTTCCATATACACTAACGATCAAAAGATAATACCCATCAAAAGGCATCGGACGATCGACAGAACAACGGCGAACGAGTTATGCAAACAGGCTGGGCTCAAGCCCGAGTTTTGACGGAAGAAGCTTAGCGCAGCGTTTCGTCTACGAGTTTTCTATAAGCAAACAGCAAGTCTCTGGCTAGCTTGCCTGGTTTGCCTGTGCCAATGGGCCTGCCCTCAACGGAGACCAGGGGCATAAGCTCCAGTATGGAATTGGTAACAAAGGCTTCTTGAGCCTCGATTAGCTCATTCAACTGCACCCATCTTTCCGTGGCCTTAATATTTGAAGTCCGAGCTATTTCCAGGACTGCCTCCCTGGTGATTCCAGGCAGGACGCCGCTTTCAAAAGAGGGCGTGATGAGTTCTCCATGGTTCACCAGGAAGACGTTAGTCGTGCTGCCTTCGGCAAGATATCCCTGTTCATTGAGTAAGATGGCTTCATCGTATCCAGTAGCTCTGGCCGTCATGCGAGCGAGGACATTTTCCATATAGCAGGTGGACTTCAATCGAGATAGGGGCGACTGGCTATTGCGGCGCAAGAAAGCTACGGCTGCTTTAAAGCCCGTCTCGTATTTTTCTGGTGGTAAGGGGTCAAGGTTCCGGGCAGCGATTAGAACAGTAGGTTTGGGACAGGTGCCGGTGTCGGGTGTCATGTCGCCATCACCGGCCGAGATAGTGAGTCTTATGCGGGCATCCTTGAGCTCGTTGGCTTCCAGAGTTGCCACGCAGGCAGCTTTCAAAGATTGCTTTCCCTCCTCCGTGGTCAGGACGCTATCTGTCAGGCCGATGCTCTCAGCAGAGCAGCGAAGGCGGGTGAGATGAGAATCGAGGCGAAAGATATGGCCGTTGTAAGCCCGCATGGTCTCGAATAAGCCGTATCCGTAAAGGAAGCCATGATCGAAGGGGGATAGCCTGGCCTCGAAGCGGTGTCTGAGTTGGCCGTTAAGATAAATGATTTCGTCCATCATTTCAATTCTGCTCGTCATTGCGAGGCACAGAAGTGCCGAAGCAATCCCCAGGAATACCCTGCCACCGAGATTGCTTCACTTTGTTCGCAATGACAGGTGGCGTTGCTAGCACCAGATCAGGCTTACCGTAACTTCGCTTCACGTTAGTTAAATACTTTTCTTGTTCCAAACTGGACGGGTAAAACGAAGGAAATTAGTCAAGATATCGTGTCCTACTTTGGTGAGGATGGACTCGGGATGAAATTGAACCCCCTCCACTACATAATCCCTGTGTCTCACCCCCATTATTATCCCTTCTGGAGTCCTGGCTGTGACTTCGAGACAGGATGGAAACCCTTCGGCTTCGATAATCAAAGAATGATAGCGCGTTGCCGGAAAAGGATTGGGTAGGCCCTGGTAGATAGTTTTGTCGTCGTGATGGATGGCGGAAGTCTTGCCGTGGAACGGCAGGCTTCGTCCAATCTTACCCCCATAGGTGTACCCGATGCATTGATGTCCCAGGCACACTCCCAGCACAGGGATTTTCCCACCGAAGTGCCGCACCACCTCATTGGAGATGCCTGCTTCTAAGGGGGTACAGGGCCCCGGCGAGATAACGATGTGACTCGGCGCCATCTCTTCGATTTGAGCTAAAGTGATCTCGTCATTGCGGTGGACCGCCGGCTGCCAGCCCAGTTCCCCCAGGTACTGGGCAAGGTTGTAAACAAAGGAATCGTAGTTATCTATTATGAGCACCATTCTTCGGCTTGCCTCCCGGCACTGAATTATGCCTCGATTTCACCGTCGTTGACAAATTTGCCTTCGGTGTTTATTCTATTCACTGTTCACCTGAAGGCAATTCCTGGCCGATAGTAGGGCTTCTTAGGCAAATATTGAAAGAGGGTAATCGGCCAGAATTTCAAAAAGGGAATAATTATGGAAAAGGTCATCATTTTCGACACCACTCTGCGGGACGGTGAGCAAGCTGCGGGAACGAGCCTGAACCTCCAGGAGAAGCTGGAAATAGCGAGGCAGCTGGACAGGCTTGGCGTCGATGTCATTGAAGCGGGCTTCGCTGCCAGCTCGACCGGTGATTTTGAAGCTGTCCGCCTTGTTGCCCGGGAGCTTAGGCGCCCCACAATTTGTGCTCTGAGCCTGGCCAGTATTGAAGGCATAGATAGAGCCTGGGAGGCGGTCAAGGAAGCCGGGCATCCCCGGATTCACGTTTTTCTTTCAGCCTCGGACATTCACCTTGCGCACCAGCTTAAGAAGAGCCGGGACGAGGTTCTGAACATGTCGCGAGAGATTGTGGCTCGGGCCAAGAGCTATGTGGACGATGTTGAATTCTCACCGATGGATGCCAGTCGTGCTGACCCTGCTTACCTCTACCAGATTCTGGAGACAGTGATCAAGGCTGGAGCGACCACTGTTAACATCCCCGATACCGTGGGCTATGCTACTCCTCAGGAATTTGGCAGTTTAATCCGTGGGATACTGGACAATGTGCCCAATATCAATAAGGCTATGGTCAGCGTGCATTGCCATGATGACCTGGGGTTGGCTGTGGCTAACAGTCTCGAGGCAATAAGGGCAGGTGCGCGGCAGGTCGAATGTACCATTAACGGCATCGGTGAGAGAGCCGGAAATGCTTCTATGGAAGAGATTGTCATGGCTCTAAAAACTCGCCGGGATTTCTTTGAGCTCAGTACCAATATCGATACGACTCAAATATATCGGACAAGCCGCCTGGTCAGCGAGCTGACCGGTTTTCCCGTCCAGCCTAATAAAGCTATCGTTGGAGCGAATGCCTTCCGTCATCAATCGGGTATCCATCAGGACGGCGTGCTCAAAAAATCTATTACCTACGAAATTATGGACCCTAAATGGGTGGGCATCCCTTCAAGCAGCCTGGTGCTGAGCAAGGTCAGTGGCCGGCATGCCTTCAAGGAGAGACTGTCCGAGCTTGGCTACACTTTGAGCGAAGAAGACTTGAACCGCGCCTTTCAGGGTTTCAAGACGTTAGCCGATAAGAAGAAGGATGTGACAGACCGGGATATTGAATCTTTGATAGCCGAGGAACTGCGCACTGTTACCGAAGTGTATCATCTTGACCATGTTGAAGTTTCCTGCGGTGACCATAATATCCCCACGGCGACAGTCAGGCTCATCGGTCCGGACGGGCAGAGTCTGGCTGATGCTGCTCTGGGCACGGGTCCCGTGGATGCCGTATATAAGGCTATTAATCGCATAGTCGGGATACCTAATAGACTCACGGAATTCACTGTCAAATCGATTACCGAAGGGATTGATGCTATTGGCGAGGTTTTGATAAGGATAGAGAGCGAGGGTGTAACCTATACCGGGCGTGGTGCTGCGACTGACATTATTGTGGCCAGTGCCAAGGCATACATGAATGCCCTGAATCGTTTGCTGGCGGCAAAAAAGGGCAGATAGTGATATCGAAGGCAAAGGTTTGTTGAATCCAGAGATAAAGCTCTCTGAGGATGGTGTTCGGCAATGTAGTGCGAGGCTTTAGCCTCGTGCTGCACGACCCTGAAGGGTCGCACTACAAAATGTGATGGCGAAGAATCTGAGCGATAGCAGAGACAAGGCTGAGTGTAAAGCCAGAGCAAAATTGAACGTGCTTTTTAGAACACGGAGGTGATGAATTTGAGTCCGTGGGTAGAAGCGATATTGAGGTTTTTACTGGCCGTTGGCCTGGGGGCAGGTATCGGTTATCAGCGAGAGCGGGCAGGTAAGGCAGCTGGAGTGCGTACGCTGATATTAGTTAGCGCCGGGGCAGCCCTCTTCACCGTGGTGTCTATATTTGGGTTTGGTACTGAAGGGGTTGACATCTCCCGGGTTGCTGCCGGGGTGGTAGTTGGGGTTGGTTTCATCGGCGCCGGAGTCATTCTCCGCGGTCAACGTGAAGAAGAGGTGGCAGGGCTAACCACGGCAGCCACCATCTGGGTAACTGCCGGCGTAGGTCTGGCTGCCGGTGCAGGAATGTATTTGGTCGCTGTCATAGCAGCTGCGGTCATCCTGGGTATTTTGCTGCTCCCCAAGATTCGTGGCTGAGAGAGTCGTTGTGGACGGAGTGAACTAATCTCAGTGAGAACCAGGAGTTGAGGATTTTAACGCCTTCTTCTGTAGAGGGATAGTCGTTATGCTCAAAATTTTGCATACTGCTGATATTCACCTGGGGGCCAAGTTCTCGGGGCTGGGCAACAAGGGCGCCTCGCAACGGGAGCAACTAATAGTTACGTTCAAGAACGTTATTGCGACTGCTATCAATGAAAAAGTAGACATCGTCTTGATTGCGGGAGACTTATTCGATTCTAACCAGCAGCCGCAACGAAATATAGACCTGGTAGTAGAGCAGTTTAATTTGCTCGGGTCAAATAATATTCCGGTCTGCCTTATCCCCGGCACGCATGATTCTCTCGATTCCTCGTCGATTTATAGGAAAGTTGATTTCGAAGCAAAGTGCCCGAATCTGAAGATTTTCACTGATGAAAATATGTCCTGCAAAGAGTATCCCAGCCTCGATTTAACGGTATACGGAAAACCAAATCTAAGTAATAGGTCGTCCCTAAGCCCGCTGGGGGGGCTCAAGCGGTCGACATCGAGCAAGTTCCATATCGCTATAGCCCACGGCTCGTTATACATCCCTGAGAAGATAGCTGAAGATGACCATGTCTTCAGGCTTGAGGAAGTTAAAGCCAGTGGCATGGATTATCTGGCACTGGGGCACTGGCATCGAGTCTATCGTTGCTCAGAGGAGCCTCCAGCCTGGTATTCCGGCCCGCCGGAGTGGATACCCGGCCAAACAGAGAAGGGTGTAGTGCTTTTAGTCAGCCTCTCGCCCGCCGGTGAGGTTGAAGTTGAACCCAAGAAGCTTGGACTTCGTGACTATAACGAAGTAGAGATAGACATGAATGAGATACAAGACTTGGCGATGCTGAAATCGAGAATCTCCGAGGGGGCAGGTCAGAATCTAATAGGAAAAGTCACTCTCAAGGGACTTCGCGACGTCGAATTCATACTAAATCCGGAGGAATTGGAAAGCGAATTGGGCGAGAGATTTTTTCATCTTAGCGTTATGGACAAATCTCATCCGAAATCGACAGAGGTAACAGAGGGTGAAGAGCGGTTGATTGCAAATAGATTTATTAGGCTGATGAAGGGACAAATCGAAGGCTTAGAAGGGGAAGAGAAAGACATTGCTGAGACTGCCCTTCAGTATGGCATAGCTCTTCTGGATGGGAAGGAAGTTTTGTAATGTGGTTGAAAAAGATTGAGCTGAAGAATTTCAAGAGACTTGTTGATTTTCAAGCTCAGTTCAGCCCTGGGATAAATGTGGTCAAAGGTCCGCTGAATGAAATGGGGAAGTCAACTTTGCTTGAGGGTATCGTTGTTGCGCTCTTCCATAATCCTAAAAGCACTGCGAAAGGGCTTAAAGATTATGTTTCCTGGGGCTTAACCAGGCAGTTTCGAACCAGTCTTGAGTTTGAAGATAAAGGGAACAGATATTTGCTGGAGAAAGATTTCGACAAAGGAACCGCCAGGCTTACCAGTGAGAACGGCCGAGAAGAACTCGATACTTTCAGGGAGGTCTCGGAGAGAATGGCTGAGCTACTGGGTACCAAATCTGACACACTTTTCTTATGTTCTTCTTGCATTCGTCAGGACCAGGTAAGTGAAATCTCATCAGGTAAGAAAGAAATTAACGAAAGCCTGGAAGAAATTGTGAGTGGGGGTAAAGAAAGCATCCTTGCCTCACAGGTGATGAAGAAATTAGATGACAGAATCTCCGAGATTAGAAGAGGATTGGATAGACCGGCAAAGATAAAAGGCAGCTTGGTGTTGCTGAGAGACCAACGAGATGAGTTGTTACGGAAATACAGAGAGGTCAGAGATGAGGTCGCCAAAATTGAAGCGCGAAAAGCTGAGCTGGTGGAATTGGACAAAAGACTGGCTGAGTTTAAGGAGCAATATGAAAATGCTAGGGCTTTGCTGGAGAAGAATGAGCAACGTAATGAGATCGAGGCCTCCATAAGAGACTCGAAGCGCAAGTACGATGAGGTGGAAGATCTACTCGGTGAAGTGAATGGGCTGATGAACAGACTTGAGGCGGCAGACATGGCACTCAGGTCCATTGAAGGGCTCGAGAATGAGCAGCAGATCCTCGAATTTAGAAAGGGACTGGATGCAATCCAGTATAAACGTGTTGATACCGAAAAAGACGTGGCTATGAGAGGCAGAGAAATAGCTGAAGCGAAGGAGAAACTGGAGAAGAGAAGATCTCAAGTTTTTTATGGTTCGGGGCGCAGTATAGCTGTTCCGATAGTAATAATCATAGTTGGAATAATTGGAGCATTGGTTGTCTCTTTATACTCTTTGGGGCTAACGATCCTTGGCGCAGCACTTCTTATCATAACCGTAGTAAGGGAGAGAACTACCTTCATTCGTGAGGAGATCAGTATTGCAGACCTTGAAATGCGCCTTCAGGTAATGAAGGAAGCTCTGGGTGGGCTTGGCAATAAGCAAAGTGAATTGCTGGCTGGGGTCAGGTGCAGAACGGTTGCCGAGTTCGAGAAGAAGGAAAAGGATTTCAGGTCTCGGGTTGCCGAGAAAGGCAGCTTGGCAGCTCAACTAAAGGGTATGTTGAGAGGTAAGACGATTGAGGATTTCCAGAGGCAGAAACAAGAGATAGCCAGGGATTTGGCGGTTGAGGAAGCGAAGCTCACCGATGATTTGAAAGCCACGGCTCTCAACCAGGAAGGATACATCGAGCTGGAAAAGAAGGTTGGAGGTTTGGAGGCCAGGCGAACTGAGTATGAGCAGCAGAGAAGACGCTGCGAGATATTTATCGAGCAGGCAAGATTCAGTGTAGAGGATCAGATTAGGTTGGAAGAGGAACTGAAAGGACTTCAGGAGACTTTGAGACACGAAGAGAAGAAGGTGAAAGTCTACGGATTGGCCAGGGAATTCATCTCCAGGGCCAGAACTGAGATTCTTTCCTCGGCCGGAGAAGCTTTGGAGAAAGAGATTCAGAGGTATTTGGCTATCTTCACCAACGGCAAATATAAGCGGGTCAAAGTTAACAAGGAAGCCTTAGAGTTCTGGGTATATTCGGATGAAAAGGGAGACTGGGTTAAGCCCGAGGAGTTGAGTGGGGGGGTAATTGATGAATTCTATCTAGCATTTCGAGTCGCCCTGGCAAAACTGATATTTGGCGAGAAGAAGCCGCCCTTGATATTAGACGATCCCTTTGTTAATTTTGATTCCGTCCGTCTGGACAGGACGCTGGATTTCTTCAAGACACTGGCCTCAGACTATCAAATCATCATATTCGCGCTGAGCGATTCATATGATAGGGTAGCGGATAACATTGTTTTGTTAGGCAAAAAAGAGAGGCAATGTGTGGCCCTACAGCGGATAGAAGGCAAAGATCTCCCCAAAACTGGCCTGGTAGGGAAGTCCGGTAGTGCCGAAGTTATTTATCTTCCAGACAAGCTGCATTAACCAAAAACGCTTGTTGATCAGAAACCAAGTTATCAGTGCAATATATTAGGCGACAAACTGAGGAGGTTAACAATGGGCTATATTTCTCCTATGTTAGCTGTCAGAAATATGAAGCAGACGATTCAATTCTACAGGGATTCCCTGGGATTTAAGATGGGAATGGCTTTCCCAGATGCCGACAACCCGGAGTATGCCGACCTGTCTAAGGATGGGATGGTTATCATGTTGGTACCCGCTAAAAACATTGGCATCGATGATAAAGAGAAGCTAGGGATCGGCGTGAATTTATATATGCAGATTGACGGGGATATAGATGAATACTATAAGGAGCTAAACAAGAAGGGCGTCGAGATTGTAGTTGACATAAAAGACGAGCCGTTCGGCATCAGGGACTTCACAGTCGAGGATATTAACGGATATAAGCTGACGTTTAACCAGGTCTCCAAGGCTGTTAAGGCTTGTATGAGCTGCGGCATGCCCATGGCCAAGCTCCAGGATTTCGGTGGAGGGAATCCGGAGAACCTGTACTGCGTATATTGTTCAAACCCGGACGGCAGCCTCAAAAGCTATGAAGAGGTGTTTGAGGGCATGGTCAAATTCATGATGATGTCTCAGAAGATGGACAGAGAAACTGCCGAGAGCGCAGCAAGAGATCGTATGTCCGAGATGCCTGCTTGGAGCGGCAAGGCTTAGTCTATGCGTATTTGCCATCGCACTTTGATTCGGAGCTAGGAAACAAGGCTTCCAAGCCACACCACCCTTCTCTCTTCAATGGAAAAAGCAAATAAGCTTGCTCAAGAGAAGTGAAGTTGACATAATCCTTCGTAAGCATACAAATATCCTCTCTAGCCAAAAAAGGCAAGGCACATATATAATTGTCGAACATAGGAAAGCCAAATTGCAGAGGTAAACAGCATGGAATTTAATATAGCGGTTTTGGCCGGTGATGGCGTTGGCCCTGAGGTGGTAGGGGAGGCGCTAAAGGTGTTGCAGGCGGTGGGCGAGAAATTCGGGCACGGCTTTCACTTTCATGATGGTCTCATAGGTGGCATTGCTATAGACACCCAAGGTAAGGCTCTCACCTATGAAACCTTGAGGATGTGCAAGCAATGTGACGCCGTGCTGCTCGGCGCAGTGGGCGGTTCCAAATGGGATGACCCTCAGGCCAAAATCCACCCTGAAGACGGGCTTCTGGCTTTGCGTAAAGGGTTGAGGCTGTTTGCGAATTTACGTCCCGTGAAGATTTTCCCCATGCTGGTAGATTCTACCAACCTCAAGCCAGAGGTGGTTGAGGGCGTTGACCTGGTGATGGTCAGAGAGCTTACCGGTGGGCTTTACTTTGGTCAGCCCAAGAAACAGTGGCGGACTTCGGAGGGAAGGCAGGCTATCGACACCTTGGCTTATTCGGAGGCAGAAATCGAGCGCATATTGAGGGTAGGCTTTGAATTGGCTCGCAGCCGGCGGAAGAAGCTGACTTCCGTGGACAAAGCCAACGTTCTCCAGTCATCTCGACTATGGCGGCAGATTGCCATAGAGTTGTCCGTCGACTACCCTGATATTGAACTCCAGCATATGCTGGTTGATGCCTGTGCCATGAGATTTATTCAGCGCCCTGCTGACTTTGATGTCCTGGTCACGGAGAATATGTTTGGCGACATCCTCACAGATGAGGCTTCCATGCTGGCTGGCTCCATGGGCATGCTCCCTTCAGCCAGTCTAGCGGGAATTCCCAGAGGAGAAACCTTTGGTATGTATGAGCCGATCCACGGCAGCGCTCCCAGTCGAGCGGGGCAAGACCTGGCCAATCCTATTGCCACTATCTTGAGCGTAGCCATGATGCTTCACTATTCCTTTGCCCTGGAGATGGAAGCTGAGGCTGTCGAAAATGCTGTTCTGGCTACGCTGGAGCAAGGTTATAGAACCTACGATATAATGTCGGACGGAAGAACCAAGGTAGGGACGAAAGAGATGGGAGATTTGATTGCACAGAAGGTGAAAACTTAAGGGAACTTCCATGGTAACAGTGCAACTCTACGATACCACTCTAAGGGACGGTGCCCAGGAGGAAGGTATTTCCTTCTCGGTTGAGGACAAGCTCAAGATTTGCCAGAAGCTTGATGAGCTGGGCATCGACTTCATTGAGGGTGGCTGGCCGGGCTCTAACCCTAAGGAT
>Ga0315537_1002569_pt1 | contig 13812 bp, 20 predicted proteins | sample SalMarSW160270MG_FD_203091 | JGI IMG/M metagenome (GOLD analysis project Ga0315537, IMG submission 203091) | Salt marsh sediment microbial communities from the Plum Island Ecosystem LTER, Massachusetts, United States - Salt Marsh Sediment SW1602-70 ... | reverse complement strand
TTTAAGAGCAATAGTTTATACATTGGGCCCAGTAGGACTCGAACCTACGACCCGCTGATTATGAGTCAGCTGCTCTGACCAACTGAGCTATGGGCCCGATTGTACACGTAATATACTATAGACGAGTACATGATTCAATAAATATGGGAATATGGCATCAGGTGCACTATATCATTCCTGTTCTTCAATCACCGCAGCAAGCGAATCGGATAGGTCGCTTAGTATCTGTACCGCATCCTCACCGAACTTTTTTTTCTTCTCTTTGTTCAGCTCGTCGATTATATCGATTGCTGCAAAAATAACTGCCTTAATATTCGAAAGTGTGGGAATTTTCTCTTTGATAGCCTGTATTTTTCTTTCAAGATAGTCCGTGATACTTAGCAGGTAATCTTCTTCCACATCCGTTTTGATGGTAAAACGCTCGTTCAAAACCTGAAATGTAATATACTCTTCATCCATGGTTGTGCCGGCGTTCCAGTTTTTTTATGTTGCTCTATGTTTCGATAAAGGGGTTATGGTAATTCGATGAGAGTCTGTCGTTTTCACCTTCTGACTGATTGTCAGCCTCTGTATCCTCGTCCTGGTTGAACAGGGTATTTTCAGTTTTAGAGTCCGTTTTCCCTATGATTTTTCCATCTTCCCGGGCATCAGCTTTATTTTCATCCGGTAAGCCGGGGCTTTCATCTACTGATGCATCCGGCTGTTCAGCACTGTCAGCCTTCAAGTCAACCAGATTCTCTTCAATGATGATTTCACCTGTTTCATGGCTCTCTTCTTCAGTATCCTTCTCTGCAGCCCGACCTGTTTCTTCCTCTCTTTCTTCTTCTGCATTCACCGTTTCCTGCTCATCTGATGATTTATCTCCATATGCCGTTTTGGTTTCAATTTTTTCGAAGGTTGTATCCTCATAGCCCTCAAGACCTGCAAGCGCTTCGAGTTTATCGAGAATTGTTTCTATTTTGTTTTTAAGAAACAGCTGATTTTCCTGCAGTGCTTCAATCTTTAGATCTCTGTCACGGACGGCATCTTCAAGCTCAGCGGTCTTCGTCTCAAGACTTTGTTTCTCCTCAACCAGTGCTTTTTCCCTCGATTTCATACTTTCAATGAAGGAAATTGCATTGTTGATTCTTTCTTCGAGAATTTTTAATTGATTCTCTTCCATTGTAGCACCTCATTATTTTGTAGTTAAACAGTAAAGAGGAATCGCTGATCGAAGAAAAAGTTTAGCATTGATTCGGTTATGTTAAAAATCATCAGTTACATATTACTACGTACTTGCGTAATTTCAAAGAAAAACACGAGCCTACTTCTTTGTCTTTGCAAGCTCAATAAGTTTTTCAAATGCAGTGTCGTCACTGACCGCGATATCACTGAGGTATTTTCTGTTTATTGTGACTCCAGCTTGTCCAAGGCCGTGAATAAAGGCACTGTATGATAATCCTGATTGTCGCGACCGTGCATTTATTCGCGCTATCCATAATTTTCTGAAATCCCTTTTCCTGACCTTTCTATCTCTATACGCATATTGGCCGGATTTCATTACCGCTTCTCTTGCAGTTCTGTACAGCTTGCTTCTCGCGCCGCGATATCCCTTGGCGTTTTTAAGTATTTTTTTCGTTCTCTTGTGCTTTATTTGTCCTGATACTGCTCTGGGCATCTCATTTCTCCACTTCCATTATCGTTATGGTGCTTTATCACCCCTGCACCCGGAAAATACACAACACCCCGAGGGGCTTCTGCAGACCACACCTGGCCCTGTTCGTATTTTTTATTAGTATAACATGCCGGTATCATGCATAGGGAAGCATTTTTTTAACTGTTTTTTTCTCACCGCCGGTGACGAAACCCGGTTTCCTTAAATGTCTGATTCGTTTCGCGTTCTTCTTGGTTAATATGTGGCTTTTATACGCCTTTTTTCTTTTTATCAGCCCGTTTTTAGTTACTTTGAACCTCTTAGCCGCGCCTTTATTTGTTTTCAATTTTGGCATTAAAATCCCCGTTTCTTTATGTATTCAGTACACGTAAGGGCTTAATATAACTTTTCCGAGAATCAAGAACTTTCGGAAGGCTGTTGAAGTCTTGAATGTTACTTCGATTTGGGGACAAGCAATGTCACAATAACCCTTCCCTCAAATTTGGGTTTGCTTTCAACGCTCCCAAACTCACTTACATCCTCAATCATCCTATTGATGATCTCACGCCCCAAATCAGTATGAGCCATCTCTCTTCCTTTGAATCGGAGAGTAACCTTTACTTTGAATCCTTTTTTTATAAATTCGATTGTCTGCCGTAGCTTCGTCTGGTAATCATGCTCCTCAATCTTGGGTCTCAACCTCATTTCTTTGGTAAGAATCACCTTTTGCTTTTTCTTGGACTCTTTGATTTTTTTAGACTGCTCAAAGCGATACTTGCCAAAATCAAGTATCTTGCATACCGGAGGATTTGCCCCTGGTGAAACCTCTACAAGGTCGAGATCTTTTGAGTCAGCCACTTCCCGAGCCTTTTGCACCTCAACTATCCCAAGCTGTTTACCGTCAGAATCGATGAGGCGGACCTCTTTTACCCTTATCTCATCATTTATTCTCGGATGTTTATTAATAATTTCACCTCTTCTCTTCAGTGTATTTTGCCGCGTACTTCACTGGAAAATTTTCTGCTTTTTCCCATGGTGCTTTTCCGTGCGGCTGCGCTTCTGTATGAAACAGCACCCGATATTCAAACAATAATACAAAAAATTAAGTAAAAATCAAGTTATTTATTAATGCCGCGGTATTAATGCCGCGGTATTTTCCAGCATCTGCACCACATCCCTGATCAAGGGTCATTTCCTCGAACACTCCTCCTCTTTCAGCAATGCAAGAAAATTCTCAGGTTTTAAACTGCCGATATTCTTTCCGCCCCCATGTCGTATCGACAGGGTGCCGTTCTCAAGTTCTTTATCCCCGATAACGGCGATATACGGAATTTTATTGACCTCGGCCTCCCGCATCTTGTATCCAAGCTTTTCATTGCGTGTGTCGGCAATGACCCGAAAACCTTCCTGAAACAGCGTATCGACCATTTCCTCCACTCTGCCGGCATGTGCGTCGGTTATAGAGAGTACGACGACCTGTACCGGAGCGAGCCAAAGCGGAAATCGTCCTGCGTAATGCTCGATCAAAATCCCGATAAAACGCTCGATACTTCCAAGAACCGTTCTGTGCACGACAACGGGCCGTTCCTCCGTGCCCTCACTGTTGATGTAGGTCAGATCAAACCTTTCGGGAAACGCCATATCTAGCTGAATTGTTGCGCACTGATGAAGCCTTCCAAGACAGTCCTCGAGATGAAAGTCGATTTTCGGGCCGTAAAACGCACCCTCCCCCGGACTCACGCTGTACTTTTTACCGCTTTTTTTCAGGGCATTTTCAAGACCCTCGGTTGCGCGCTGCCACTGCTCATCTGTTCCGATCGATTTTTCCGGCCTGGTCGACAACTCAAGGTAGTAATCGAATCCGAATACCGAGTATATCCGGTCTGTAAGCTGTATTACGTTTAGTATCTCGTCCTCGATCTGCGACGGTAGAAGAAAAATATGTGCATCATCCTGTGTGAAGCTCCGCACCCTGAACAGCCCCTGCAAAACACCGGATTTTTCATGTCTGTGCACGAGGCCGACTTCTGCAACCCTCATAGGAAAATCCCTGTATGAATGAATCTTTTCGCCGTATATCAGCATTCCGCCGGGGCAGTTCATCGGCTTGATCACAAAAGGATTTTCGTCTATCTCGGTAATATACATATTCTCCCTATAATTATCCCAGTGACCGGAACGCACCCATAGCTCCTTTCGCAGGAGAATGGGGGTTGAAACCTCCACGTATCCGGCCTTTCTATGCTCTTCCCTCCAGAAATCGAGCAGACAGTTCCTTACGACTATGCCGTGGGGCAGCCAGAAGACAAATCCCGGCCCCTCTTCATGCAATGAAAATAGTTCGAGCTCTTTTCCCAGCTTGCGGTGATCCCTCTTCTTCGCCTCCTCGATCTGTTTCAGATAGGACCGAAGCTCTTTCCCGTCATAAAATGCGGTACCGTAAATTCTGGTAAGCATCGGGTTTCGTTCGTCCCCTCGCCAGTAGGCACCGGCAAGGTTCAATAACTTGAAGGCTTTGATAAAACCCGTAGAAGGTAAATGCGGGCCCCGGCACAGGTCTACAAAATCACCGTTCTGGTAAAAGGATATCTCCGCTTCTTTATCAAGATCGCTGATCAGTTCGACCTTGTAGGGTTCATTCAGTTCGGTGAAGTACTCCATCGCCTCATCACGGTTTTTTGCGATCCGTTTAAACTGCTGGTCCTCGTCGATGATTTTTGCCATCTCTTTTTCAATTTTCTCGATATCCTGGGCTGTTATCGGCTCGGGAAAGTCAAAATCGTAGTAGTACCCGTTTTTGATCGCCGGTCCGATTGCAAGCTTGACACCTGGAAAGAGATGGCGCACCGCTTCTGCAAGCACATGAGAGGCGCTGTGTCTGAGCACGTCGAGTCCCTGCTTCGAGTGAACGGTTATGAGCTCTGCTTTACCGGATGATGTGACGGGAGCATGGAGGTCATGAAAGTTGTCATCAATCAGTACCCCCACGATTTGATCCCTGCCTTTCAGATCAAGCCTGTTGATAACCGAAGTAATACTATCCCCCTTCTCAATATCTATTTTTTTACCCTTTATCTCCAAGGTGACCATTTCCACAGTTTTTCCCCTGTTCAGCACACTGTATCCATTATTTTGTGATCACACAAATATATTGAAAAGCCTCCCCAGTTTCAATGTTTTTTGGCAACCAGCTTTTCAGGCCATAAGAAAACCGATCCGGATAGGTCAATCGATCGGCTACTTTTGGAATAAACTGTTCCTTCTTCCACCACTTTCTTGTGTGCTCGGAATTGAGATAAAATCCTGGAATAGGGCCAATCTCTTTTATCAAGTCGATTGCGAGAGTCCCTTCATTTACCTCTGCGCCCTCCATCACACGGCCTATCATACCTGCGATATCATCGCCCAGGATTGCCTGCACCGGGTGTGCAGTCAGCTCCTGGCTTATTCCCCCGTGTAAAAGCGTGACATTCACACCCGATATCGCATCCAGCAGGCATGACATGGATTCTTCATACCCGTTTTGAAAATCAGGCTGCTTTGAACTGCCGATTATTGCATTGTTTATCGGGAGCCCGTAACTTCTCCAGATTTAATTGTATACGGAGAAACAGCCAGAAGCCCCATTATATCGATTCCCACTGCCTGTGCCATCTGGATAGCAAATATATCAGACTCCTGCGCATTTGCCGCAAGCTGAAACTTCGTCGAGTTTCTTATCTTTCCGGCAACACTCTCCGGTATGCACATAACTGGCGGCAGACCTTCAAACCCATAGTATGGGTAGGCCCACAGCCAGTGCAGATTCTCCAATGCGTCGAGAACCCTCATGTAATCATAAAAGTCTTTCTTCGTCGGAGGTTTCGGCTCCCAGGTATCGATGTCGACAGACTGCATGCCGGCAAATGTGCTGAACTGGACAAAGTTACCTCCTACCCTGACATCGTGTTCAGGAATTCGCGCTTTACAGTGAAAACTGCTTAGACATTTACGTATACAGTCCTCGACTATCCACGATGGAAACCTGACTCGCTGATTTTCAAAATCCACCATACAGTCGTTCGCTTCAAAGAGTTTAAGCGCTTTTTCGCTTACAAATGTCACCCCCGTCTCCTCCAGCACTTCCAGCGTACCGGTATGGATTTGCTCCATTTGATCCTGAGTTAAGAATTCCAGGGGTTTGAACGATCGGATAAATCCATTTGATGCCATCATATGCCTCCCAATCATGATGCAATTAATTTTACGGCCTATCCCTGATTTTTATTTCAATCAGGGATGCCTTACCGGAAGCAGAGCTGATACGGGATAGATATGGGTTGCAGCAAGCTATTTTTGGCGGTAATAGATTACGTAGTTGTATCCTATTTCGCCTATTTTCCATTCTTCAATCACTAAATTGTTGTTAGTATAAATAATCTCCACCGTAATATTCTTCTCTGCTGATTTTTAAAGTTCTCAAATTGGATAAAATAACATTAATAGTAAGAGGTTTGGAAATTGGAACGACAATAGGGCGATTTAGACCTCCTTTATGATAAATATTATGGTCACCACTTGTTCTTTTATAAACACAACCTATTTTCTTTAGGAATTTTTCAAATTTAGTATGACTGATAGGTCTTATACTGGGCGTGGTACTTTAAAGTCTTCAGTTAATTGCCCAATAATTCGGGGAGGTTCCCATTTAAATGGTTTTTTATCAACCTTCTTCCATCCGCATTCCTCGAGAACTTCTTCTGTAGTTCCCATTTTAAACAGTTCCTCAAAAAAAATAACAACAATCTCTGCAAATCGATTCTTTGCTTCATCAAAATCTTTTCCACATGTAGCAAGGTCTAATACGGGAGTATGTGCCGTAACTTGCCCATTTTCTTCAATGAAATATATAGGCAAACTTATTTCTTTAAAAATAGGCTTAGGTTTTTCCTCCATTTCTTATAGCCACCTTAAGATCACCGCCATAAAATTATAATCTATTTTTTTTAACCCTGTCAATATAATATACGTCATTTCAGCAATTCTCGGTGAAAGTATTTTAGTGCATCGAGCATGAATTATAAAGCTGTATTACAAGGAAACATGTCTTGATTTCGAATGTTACCGAGTATATACAAGCATCCAACTAGGAGATTCAAAGAAGTTTTTTATTTTCAGGACTAACTTATCCTTATTCCGGTTGATATACCTGAAAGGTCTTCTGGTTAGGGGCGTGCCGCTTCATCCTTGAAACGCAGGCAGAGGTGGGGAGTTCATCCGAATCAGCACCTGTTCCCACGAATCAAACAACAACAATCGAAACGAGGCCCTTATAGCATTCCAGAACTCTTTTCGTGCACTGAATCCAGCCCGACACCGCTGATACTGCAGGTCGGTCAGCTCCAGGATTTGATGCACGAAGAAGGCAAGCAGATTCAACACAAAAAATGCTTCCGAAAGATTATCCTTTCCATGCCCGAAGTTGTGCTCCAGATGATACCCATGGTTCTTCAGTGTGTTGAATCCCTCGTTCTCAATCTTCCAGCGTGCTCGACCTCCGCGAACCAGCTCACATACATTCCCTTCATTCACCTCAAGATCAGTTACCCAACTGTTGCGATAGGTCCGCTTCCCTTCGGCGTCAAATATCTGAAACTCAACATAGTTCACTACCTCACCACCCAGATACCCATTCAGCGCTATATCATTCACCCATTCATAAAGATAGCGTTTGCCCTTCTTATCAGTATGTTAATGCCGGGACAAATATCCCCCACGCCGTAACCCCTCTATGTCCTCCATCAGACTCTTGTGATCCTTGGGCTTCGCCCCCAGTATGAAGCTCATCTTCTGCTTCTTCAATACCTTTATAAACGGTTGTTTGGAATACAGACTGTCTCCCACAATCACCATTGAAAGCTGCCGGTGCGCAGACCTCAGCTTCGGTACCAGCCTCTTCCCAGCCTCAAGCTCACAATCCTGCACTCCTCCTACGCTCCTGTTTCTAATAAACTCAGGCCCAAACGGCATCACCTGCCTCTTCCCCGACGCTACCAGCGTCGCCTGCAATATCTGATGATAGTAGCGTACCCCTCCTTCCTTGCTCTTCTTCCGTAGACATTTCATGCACCCTATCTTCTCAGACCCGAAATACTCCGTCCCGTCTATGCTGATCAGGTAATACTCCCCCAAAAACCGGTACTCTTCAAGATGCTTCCCTCGCTGAAAACGCTTGAAATACTCCTCAAATACCCCATATAACGGCTCATAACTGTGCCCGTCTATGATTTCTCGTAACTGCGAGTCTCCTGGTATCTCCTTCACCCCGAATACCGTAGAAAGATTATTCCGCTGTATACTATCCTGAAACCGCCGCTGAAACTCAAGAAGAGAGGGATCTTGTAGATAAAACATCGCAAATCCACTCATGTAGCAGTCGTGAAATGTGTATGTTGTCTTCGAAGTTTGACGTGTGTCGGGTATCTTATGGATATGTTCGCTCAGTACATCACGTAATGCGCGAAAACTAAGATGTTTCTTGGTATGAATGGGTCCCCTCCCTGACCACACTGTAGTAAGTATAGCAGGAGGGGGATAAAAAGTCTAGTTTTTTATAACTTATTATATAACATATAGTTATATTATATAATAATATCACTCAATTGCGCTTCCTTTTTTGCCATTTCATCTGCGAAAAATTCTTCACCGAGAATTACCGCAAATTGTGAAAAAAAATTGATAGATTTTATTAGATGCTATATAATATTAAAGACTGGGAGAAAAATATGTACAAAGGTAGATGTCGTTGTCTGACGAATTGCTCAAAGATTTCGGTAAATATTTACAGAAATTACGCCTTAATGCGGGTTATAAATCCCAGGAGCGATTTGCTAAAGCTTTAAATATAAGCAAATCGGCTATAGGAAATTATGAAGCAGGGAGGAATTTGCCAGACCACAAATATTGGAAAAATATTTTAGTATTACTAAAATGCAAATCTCTTGATGAATTATTTAAACAGTTGTTAAAGGATTTAAAGAAAGACACGGAAATAGATATGATCATAAAAAGAATTAGAAGAATATACAATATTCCCGAAGGTAAGAGAAAAATCGTTGAATATGTAGATGTTTTAGAAAAGGCTTATAATATAAAAACGCCCTCCGAGAGAAAACAGTCGCAGCGTTAATTAAGGGTGGACGGGAGGGCGAACAGAACGGGGGCAGAATAATCAAGATATCGCAGGTGCCAGGTGGATTAAATGGATATTGTTTTAAGAAAAGGAAATCGAATGGTGAACCTATCTTTTATTACTGGAGGTATATAGCAAAAGACAACTGTATATTTTTTTACAGTAATTTTCGTAAATAAAACGACAATTTAATGAAATATATAAAAACATATGAATTATGAAAAGGAAAGGAGGTGTTAATGGAGAAGAAAGTCTATAAATACAAAGACTTCGGTGATCATTTGAAAAGAACGAGGAGAATTAAATACAGCGACATCAAAGAATTCTCCAGAGTAACAGGCATACCGTTAAAGAACCTGTACGAATATGAAAGGGGAAGAGTGTTCCCTCCAATAGAAAAATTAGTGGCAATCTGCAAATGTTTGAACAGATCGCCCAATTATATGTTATATCCGTTACTGAATTTACCTAGTAACGAAGAACAAATTATAAAGATACTTGAGGAAACCGAAACGAGAGAAATGTTAAAGGATCAAGAATTAGCGAAGAAACTAAAGTTCGCGCTCAATATACTTCAAATACTCCATCTCACAAGAAAGCATTTTAACACGAAGGGAGACATGGTCGACTACTTGGAATTTTTAAAGGACAAATTATTCACTGAAGGACAGATAAAGAAAATAAAATAAAGTTGGACAAGGAGTAATTGTTTTGAAAAAGGATAAAAAGCCGATTGATATTCCAGCATATTTGGATATGATCGGATCTTATTTGGCAAATGTCTATAAATCAAAAGACCGGAAATTCATACCCGGTGAGATAGCTGTGTTTTTAGGCACACGCAGCAAGGGTGAAAAAAAGGAGATAAAATATATCTTTGGTACCAATGCAAATCCAAATTTCAAAGAACGTGTGTGTGAAGAGGCCATGAATATTCTGTTAAACGACGAGTCTATTGAACTATCACAAAAATTCAAGCTTATCGATGATGAAATAGATGAAGATCTGGGCCTTGAAATATAAAACTATAGGTGATAGTGTTAAGTGACAAGCCGGGAGGGCTTAATGAAAAAAACAGACATTAAATATTGTCCATTCATGGCAAAAAGTTACAATCACCCGTTTGTTTTTCTCGGATTGTTTGGTCTTGGAGGATCAAACAGAAAACATCAACCTTGCTTAAAAACCCAATGTGAATTATGGAGTGAAGAGAAAATAGCCTGTAGTATAAAATTGATAGCAAAAACATTAACTGAAATCTAAATAATTGGATATATTCCGTATTTTTGGAATTCTGTATAATGATATGTTAGACCAACTTCGCCTGCTGGTTTGTCGGGGATGTGATTGACGCTGAAGAACACCACGTTCAAGGGGAGAGTATTGTTGTGGCTCAAAAGACCGGCATAGAGTGGACAGACTCGACGTGGAACCCAGTGACAGGGTGCACACGAGTTAGCGCGGGTTGCGACAATTGCTATGCGGCCACACTCGCCCATAGGCTGTTGAGCGATACCTACTTGTCTCGTGAACCAGTTGTCGATTCAAACGAAGCGCGCCGTGATCCGTTTGCTGTCCGCATTTGGCCAGAGCGATTAGCCCAACCCCTAGAATGGAGGGAGCCGCGTACTGTCTTCGTTAATAGCATGAGTGATCTATTTCATGCAGATATTCCGGCCACATTCGTTCGGTCAGTCTTCCAGATGATGCTTTCAGTTCCCCAGCACACGTTTCAAGTGCTGACAAAACGACCAGCACGGGCCGCTAAGTTCATTAAGGCAAACGCAGAGTTCCTGACCGATGGGTCACTCCCGAGTCACATATGGATTGGCACCTCTATAGAACGGCAGGAGGTGGCATACAGAAACGGACAACTTCGGGACGTCCCGGCATGGATCAGGTTCATTTCGTGTGAACCACTCTTGGGAGATCTTGTCTTGGAGCTCGAAGGGATCCACTGGGTGATCGTTGGTGGTGAGAGTGGTCTCAATCACCGACCAATGAAGAGGTCCTGGGCAACTTCTATTCGGGATCAATGCGTTGATGCCGGCGTTCCGTTCTTTTTCAAGCAGTGGGGTGGCCGCACCCCGAAGGAAGGCGGGCGAATGCTTGAAGGGGAGTATTGGGACGAGCTTCCATCTATGTCTCTGGCGGTATGAGGGAAGACATGACAGAGTCGTATCTACGTGGGCTAGAAAATGATGGGTTGTATACGCCATCGATAAAGTCCCACTCCGTTCAGAAGATCAAGCTCCACAACTACTACACCTCTCTATTTAGTAGATCTATGAAGGACCTCTGGCCTCAGCACGCCTACATAGGGCTCTATTCTGGGGCGGGCCGAGCGGTCATAGAGGACTCAGGAGAGATAGTAGAAACAACTGCCACATCTGCCGTGCGACTGGAGCCTCCCTTTACACACTACATCTTCGTAGACAATGATCCCAACTCCATCGCGGCGCTACAGCAGCGGATTGATGCGATTCCAGGCGAATATCAAACGACCTTTATCCAGAAGGATGTCCGGACTGCCACTGGGGAGATCATCCGGACAATGCCAAACTTCAGCCGGGAGAAGGGACTCTTATCGTTTTGCTTCGTCGATCCGTTTGCTGCAGACCTCGATTTCCAAGTGATCAAGGAGCTAGGGAGCCGATATCGGATGGACTTCCTCATACTCCTCATGCTGGGCAGAGACATTAGAACGAATTTCAGGCGATACCTTGAAGACCCGGAAGATACTCGAATCGCTGCCCTCATTGATGATCCCAACTGGCGCGAGGACTGGAAGAAGGACGGGAGATCTCTCATTCGCTTCCTGCTCCAGAAATTTGATGATGCGATGAGACGAATTGGATACATAGAGGCAGAACCATCTGATGCGGAGCCAATTACTGCGACGGGTCTAGGAGTCTATCTCTATTCACTGGTCCTCTATAGTAAACAACCACTGGGGAAGAAGTTCTGGAACGACACGAGGCAAGGAGTGAACCCGCAGATCAGTATGGATTTCTGAGGATCGTGGTCTAACACGTGCATGGACCTGACAACCTCGCGGGGCTCAGTTGCAGGTCATGCACAGGACATTAACAAGGAGGTTGTATTGACCAATGCCAAAATACCGCGGAGTACTAAAATGGAGGAAAACTATGAGGAGAATCATAATTTTTATCATGATCATTACAGTCTTATTCGTAGCTTTTGGTTGTGCAACAACTCAGAAATTGACAAAAGAGGAATTAACTGTTCAAAGTATACAAGAAATTAGTAAATCAAAAACAGAACTTTATAAACTATCAAATGAATGGATGGCCAAAAGTTTCAAATCTTCAAAGCAAGTTATTCAATATCAAGATAAAGATGAGGGCATTATTGTTGGAAAAGGATTCATTGGAATAACATACACATTATTTCCAATGGATACTTGGTTTACTATGACAATTGAAATAAAGGATAATAAGGCGCGAGTGACATTTGAAGATATATATATTAGCCAGAAAGTTAATTATCAAACACAAGAAACACCAGTGACAAATAAGGCACAAATGGATAAGGTAAGGCCAGAATTAGAAAAATTGATTACTGATTTATCAGATTATTTACAAAAAGGCTCCGAAGAATGGTAAATTAAATGCCAAAACCTACCGGTGTACTCAAACGATACAAGAAGTGGTACTATCGGATCAGCTATAAAGGCAAACGCATCGAGAAAGGCGGCTTTACCACCGCAGAGCAGGCGTACCGGGCCCGCATCGAGCATATCAAAAAGCTTCAGGATCAGGTCATTCAGCCCCACGATATCACCGTTAAACAGCTTATAATCCAATATCTTGAAGAGCATGAGAAGATTTACAACCGGCTGTCAACTGTATGGAAAAACGAGGGGACCTGCAGGAATCATATCATCCCTTATCTCGGCGACAGGAAAGTAAAAGGCCTCAAACCCACCGATATGAAGAAGTTTCAGGGTTTCTGTGTTAAGAATAAGACCCCTTCGGTTGCTCATTACACCATGAGAACGCTCAAAAAGATATTCAATTGGGCTATGGAGTGGGAAATAATACAGTATAATCCGATAAAAGGCAAACTGCCTCCGGAGCCGACAACGGAGCATCCCACGGTTCAGCCGGAGAAGCTCTTTAAAATGATTCACGAGCTCAAAGGCAGGGAGAAGATAATCGTTTCGCTCGGGGCCCTCGCCGGCATGAGGATCGGCGAGATATTCGGCCTCAAGTGGGATGATATCGACTTCAAAGAGAACACAATATATATCCGCAGACAGTACAGCTCGGGTGTCCTCGGGCCGGTCAAAACAATCGGCAGCAGGTCGATCATACCGATATGGGATAAGATATCATTTATGCTGAAAGAATGGAAGCTTCAGAGTGGATCTCCGGAATGGGTATTCAAGGGTATAAAGGACAACCCTCTCCGTTCGGAACGCTGGAGACAGCTCCGGTGGAATAAGATCAAGAAAGAATACTGCCTTCCTCAAGATCTTCGCTTTCACGACCTCCGGCACAGTTTCGCCTCAATCCTTATCGGCCAGGGAGCAGATAAAGGCGATGTACAGAAACTACTCCGCCATAAATCCATATCGATGACTATGGATATCTACCGGCACTTGCAACCGAAAACGCTCTCGAGGGTATTCGAAATTTTTAATTCTCTGAGTGGTGAAGGTCGTGGTGAAGGTCAGGCATTAAATCAATGAATATATAGAGTTAATCTTAAAAAGTCTGGGCGGTACTGGACTTGAACCAGTGACCCCCTGCATGTCAAGCAGGTACTCTAACCAATCTGAGCTAACCGCCCTCTTTAGATTCTTCAGTCAATAGTATTACCGCAGAATAAATAAAAGGTCAAGGAAAATGTGCCTTGAAAGCGCCTGCCTTTGCCTATATCATCCTCCGAAGCACGCCAGCAAGAACTGCGATCCCCTCCTCGATTCGCTCAAGCGAAAGGTCGCTGAATGCGAGGCGTATATAGTTGTTTTTATATCCCTCGG
>Ga0315537_1002568_pt1 | contig 13813 bp, 15 predicted proteins | sample SalMarSW160270MG_FD_203091 | JGI IMG/M metagenome (GOLD analysis project Ga0315537, IMG submission 203091) | Salt marsh sediment microbial communities from the Plum Island Ecosystem LTER, Massachusetts, United States - Salt Marsh Sediment SW1602-70 ... | reverse complement strand
CATCAAAGACGAATTCAAAGAGAATGATCTTCTTCTCGTTGTTGATGAGCGCCACGGTAAGCCCTTAGCTGTAGGTGTAGCACTCTTCAGTTCTGAAGCCATGAAAACTGTTAGCCATGGAAAAACCGTTAAAAACCTCCACTATGTAGGCGACAAACTCTGGAACTATCTAAAGGGTTCTTAACTGAAAATTTCCTGTTAGTTTCATGGCGATTCAAGAAAAATCATTGCAAAACAGCATGGTTGCTTCATAAGAATTATAAACTGCTAATTTGAAACCTAGATTTTTGAAGATTAGGGACTGCAGCAAGCGGAAATGTTTAAAATAAAATGTCTCATTTTTCCGCAAAACCTTACCGTTTATTGTTATTTCCGTTTTCTGAAGAACATGTTGCTGTCCTTTTCGCATACATATTCAAAACCTATCTCCAGTAAGCCTTTGACTTCTTCAGGAGTTTGTGCGATTTTGACATGAAATTCTTCGTTTATGGTTTGGAAAAGGGCGTTTTCTAGGTGAATGTAAATCATTGTGTTGTCTATTCTTTTGTGTCCTAGTATGTTCATGACGTGTAGTATGTCTTTGGTTTTGTGGTATTCGGTTGTGCCCTTGAAATGTCTGAATGTATGGAAGTGAATCCTTAGCAGTCTTGGGTTTTCAAGTTTCCTCGCTAGCCTGGAGCGTTGCGTGTGAAAGTTTCCTGACGGTTTCATTGGAAATACTTTATCAGATATTCTTCGGCGATTTTTTAGCATGTTGACGAGCTTAATTGAAAGTGGTAGGATTCTGGGTCTGCTTCCTTTCAGCGGTGTTATTGTCACTAATCTTCTTTCATAGTCTATGTCAGTCCATTCTATTCTTGATGCTTCGCCTATTCTGGCTCCTGTTTCTTTGAGAAATTGAAGAAGTGTTGACATTCTTCTTCCGCATCCAGCTATTATGGCATCAACTTCGGCTTCTGTTGGAATGAACGGCACTTTCTCTGTAACCGCGTATTTTGGTACTTCCCAGTTTATTCCTAGCCATGATGCAAAATTCTTGTAAACAGTCACACGCAAAGTTTTGGTTCCGTTACTCCAATGTTTTTTTGTTGCGATAAAGTCCTTGACTTCTTCTGGGTCTGTTATTCCTCGTCGGATCAGAAGGTTAAGAAATCTAGCGTGGTTTTTTATTGTATGTTCGCTTCTTCCTTGTTTCTTTAGATACCATAGGAACTCAAAGGTTTTGCCTTTGAATTTAGTTATTGCCCCCGATCTACCTTTTTCGGTTTGAGATTCCACTCTGACCAAGTTTTTCGTCCCCTTTGGCTGGGTGACGCAGATTTGGCGATTAAAAAGTAGACTGAGAGGCTTATTTAATGGCTTTCTATGAAGATTTTGAACATGTTCAGGGTCGTCAGAGCCGTTCCAACTGGTTTCGCTGAATCGGTATCCGCATTCTCGGCAGATGTAGCGTTGGATTTCACCATATTGTGTGTAACGGATGCCGTCCTTCCAGTTTCTTTCGCTTCCACATTCAGGACACTTAATGGTCGATAGCGCTTCCAGCTTCTACTCGCTCTCCCTTTTCACAAACACAGATTTCTAGGATGCAGCTTTTCCGAAAAATTATGCCTTAGGCTGATCCGCTTGAGTATTGAACACTTTCAAGGGTTCTATCGTGTTGGATAAATACGAAGTCGCCTATTTCTTGGGTAAGCCATCCCATAGTTTCCCGGACAGCAGCATCAGGTATAGTTCGATTGAGAACATGCTCCAGATAACGAATGTAGACTGCTGAACCTTTTTGGATAGCTTTACCCAATCAAATTTCACCCACTGTTTTCCATGTTATCCTCCATTCTGTGTTTATCTGAAGAAGTAGTCAGATCCGATGTTTTCGCTCACTTTGACGTAGTTTTGTACACCGCAGAATTTTATTATCTTTTCAAGCAATGGATCCTTAGAATCTTTGAAGGTTTTTTTGAATCCTAGTTTGCCGGTAGCCACTCGAATTTGTATGCCTTCTTCACCCGGAAGAACCTGGTAGAAACCCTGTTTGTCACAAGCATATTCTTTTAGAATTTCCCAATCTTCAACAACATAAACCAACAATCTCACCTTACAACTATGCCGCCTCAAAAGTTTAAGACATTTCTGACCGTTCTATTCTGCAGTGCACAATAGATGAGCCTGTATTATGCAGTGCATAATAGATGCGCTTCTATTATGCAGTGTCCAAAAACGGACATATACACAAGCGTTTGCTGAAACACGTTAATAACGGCTGTTTCTAGCCCATTTCTGTTTTTTAGGCTCAAAAAAGGTTTACTTTTTTTCGCTCAAAAAATCTTGGTTTTTGACATGAAAATGTCACCTCACAAAAAGCAGCTTTGGCTTAAAGAAAGAATGTCGTCTGTTTTGGGTAGCCTAAAATTGTTTTTTTGCAGTTTTTACATTTGTGTGTTTATTTGAGGGTTTGAGAAAAGTGCCAAAGCAGTTGTGGCTTCGTTTTCGTTTGCTTTGCTGAGGAAGGTGTTGATGTTTGTTTTTTCCAAGATGATGGCAAGATAGGCTTTGGTTGTAAGCTGGTACACTGCAGATTCTGTGTCTGTTAAGGTTTTTCTTGTTCCAGATTTCTCTAGGTATCCCAGCTCTTCTAGCTTTCTTACTCTATGATTTACTACAGAATATTTGGTATGACGCAAGCCCTTTTGCTGTCTCACAGCTTCTAAAATATCATAAATTGCAAATGGAGATTTCTGGGCGAGAACCCAGAAGATTGCCTTGGTAAGCGTATTTGTCCGTCCCTTGAAAACGGAAATACTTGCACGTTTCTTTTTGCGCCCTGCCACAGCCAAACTCACCAAGGTCTGCTTCAGCTAAAGTAAGGCGCCAGAAACTATTCACTTTTTTAAACAGCTTTTTGCAGCAAAAACCCCCTGCAAAACGTTTTCGTATACGAAAACGCCCTATAGGCAAAATCGTGGTTGCGTTGGTATTTAAAGAAAACAGCATTTTTATGTATAAATTCAGGTTCTGAACCCCTTTTTGGCTATGTTTTGTCGGGGGGTATTTTCGTATGCGACAACGTTTTCCCGGGGTCCAAAATGATCAAGAGTTTATTGTTTTGTTCGGTCAATTCTATTTTGAGGCGATTGTTAAAATAGGCTCTAGCTTTGTGTCGAAGTGGGCTGGGAATAGGTACAAAGGTGCGCTCGTACTCGTAAACGTATTTTCCTTTGAGATAGCGTTTCTTTACAATATAATTATAGATTTTGATCGTTAGGTCGCCCATAGTCATAACGTTCTCCGTCAATCTTTTTGAAGCAGGAGGTTGAGATGCTTGGCGTCAAAAATTGGGGGAGGTGAGGCGTTGAATCTATGTTTTTTGTTGTGGGTTTTTTTTGGGCTTAGGCTTTTTTGCGGGGAGTACAAACGATCTCGAGTCCGTTTGTTTCTGGGGTCACTTTGACATCTGTGATTTCATATTTCTTGATGAAATGGGGTGGAAGCTGGTCCCGTAATTCTCCGGGAAGTTCTAAGTAGTAGCGGTCATAAGTGTAGGTTTCCTCTCTGTGCGGATATCTCCTCGTGATTACCTTTTTCACTATTCTGGCGGTTGGTTCTTCCTTCAACATTCCAATAATCTCATAATAGGTTGGTTGAGAAGAAGACATAAAATAATCGCTGAAAGCGACAAGGAGAGAGGGGAGACAGATAAGTGAAACTAGAACTGAAGAGGGGGACTGAAAAATTATTATGAGTCTTGCTGTGAAATATCAGATGTGTGACCTTAGATTGAAAGGTGAGCCTTTGAAGAGGAATGTTAAGGGTACTTTCATGCTTCGACGTAACGGACGTTTGTATAAAGTGTTTACGACGAGACATACGGGAGATAACTGGTGGACCTTTGAATGCATGGATATTGAGTCGAGGGTGAATCGAGTCTTCAAATATCAAATGTTAGGTATAATTGAAGCATTAGATTCTGCAGCCGCCGTGATGAAAGACCCCAAAGATGTTCTAATGATAGATTTAGACAACCAAGGCAAATGCAAAATCATGACTAAAGACCAAATAGACAAAGCTATGAAACGTCACTGACCTTATGGTAGGCGCACAACTCTTTCCAAAGATTTGAAAAGTAAGGAGGATGATTTCGTTATTAAGGTATCACTCTTGAGAGACTCTTACCGTTGCCCCAAATGCGGATACATCTTACCGAAAAAGGAAACCATAATCTCCGGCTATAATTCCCAAAGCAGCTTATGCCACATACACTGCATCAAATGCACCAAGATAATCACTGCATAAGGTAAATTGCAAGTTTTCTCTAGTGAAGATTTCTTTACTTGTTATAGTTATTTTTTGGTAAAAGTTTCTTCACAAAAATCTTTTTCAATGCTTCCTTTCGCTCTTTATCAATGAGGGTTTACATTGGCTGAAGACAAGATAGAAGAAGAAACATACTCGCTGATTTACACGTCTCTGAAGCATCCAATACGCAGAAGAATACTAAGAATGCTAGCTCATAAGGCATTAACCTTCTCTGAGATTCTGGAAACCTTAACTATTGACAGTGGACATTTAAGCTATCACCTTGAAAGCCTCGGAGACCTGACAGCCCGCTCAAAAGACGGAAAGTATAAGCTGTCAAGTTTCGGAGTTGCTGCCATGCGGCTGATGAGCGGCGTAGAAGAAAATTATCCGCCCCCAGTATCAGACCATAAACACAAAATTTCACTAGCTATTCCCAAAGTTTTTTCGATTGTTTTGACGATAATTCTGATTGGCATGAGCATAATTGCCTTATCCTATACAATGCCAGTATCAACTGCGACCTTAAACCAAGACACCATCTTTCCCACTCCCTTTGTTGTTGATGCGGGTCAAACATTCGAATTTAATGTAACAATAAATTACTGGGGTTTCACCTCAAAATATGACGACTTAACACTTATTCCTATGGGCAATAAGATAGTGCTAAACCAATTCTATCTCGGACCTTATGGTCCAAGCACCTACACCCTTGCTGTGGAACCCCCACCAGACAGCTTAACTGCCCAAGCAAAAGGAATGATGTGGCTTGATTTCAGATTAAACACCACAAGTCGTACACAACCAGGCGGGATTAGCCTGATGCCCTTCGGGTTTCCAAACGACTTAGTAGTTGACGTTTACACTCCAACCGGAAACAAGTCATTAGGCAAACTAGATTGGACCTACGGCAAAATAGATCATTTCACTTCGCTCATTGTCGAGGTTAATCAGTTAGGCACCTACCGGTTTGTTATCAAAAATAACGACACAGACGAATGGACTGGAGTCCTAACGCCTAACGTAGAATGGCAGATTACAGAGAAACCATACTTCTACTATGGAATAGCTGGATTTGCTGCTGCATTCGGGTATCTTATAATTGTCATAACCCTTACAGTTAGGAGGGCATGGGAACCAAAAGAAGTTCCCGCAATGGCATGCAAACAGCCCAAAAACCAAATATTGCGCCTATAACCTAATAAAAGCTTCATTTCACAGCCAAAAAACCTAATTAAAACTAAGGTTTAATGTATAATCATGATCCGATGAGGGAAATAAATGAGAATCAACATGGTTTCTCACTCAAAATTATCGAGAACAAACTTTGCTCTTGTTTTGCTTGCACTTGTGTTTGTTCTGTCTGCATATTCACTGAATGATATTTCAATACGTTATGGCCCAGTATATGGCGTTGACGCAACTAAGCTTGATGAAAAACCAGGCACGTACTTCCCCTTGGCCAATCCAGATTCCTACATACTAGAAGCCATATCAAATCCCAATAAAACCGTTATTGTCGATTCAGAGGTTTCCTCTCGGATTTATGAAATGCAGCAAACTTACGGCACCAAAAACATAGAATACAATAACAACTATTACGAAATTCAATTAGTTGTTGGAGATAGGTTTCCACCTCCCCAACAGGTTTTGCTGGGTCTGATAAGTATGTTTTTTTCGGGGGTCTCAATCATTGTAATTTTTTCATACAAGATAATTCCAAAACTCAGATCAAACAAAAAAATTAAAGTGAAACGCGAGCTTGATACATGATTCTCTTGTAAAGGTTTCTTTACAAAAACCCTTTTCATGGTCGTTAACATAGGTATTAGTGGTGCCCATGGTGGGAGATAAAAGGGCAGTTCTCATTCTGATACTTGTTTTAGTGTTTCCGTTGCCTGCGGTTGTTCAGATACAATTTGTCAACGCTGAGCCACCACCAGCACAGTGGAACAAAGTTTTGATGAATGGGTCTGGGGAGTTCATCATACAGACTAGCGATGGCGGATATGCAATAGCTGGACAATCTGATGAAAAAAGTATATTTATAAAAACCAACTCTATGGGTGAGGTTGAATGGAGCAGAACATATGGTGAGGTTGGTCAACCCTATAGGGCGTTATCGGTAATTCAAACAACAGATGGAGGCTACGCTTTGGGTTGCATCTCTCGTTCAGGCTTCAATTTTTTGAAAACCGATTCTGCTGGAAACATGGAGTGGAGCAAAGGATTCTTCTACGGGTCAAATGATGTTATTGAATTCCGTTCGGTTATACAAACAAAAGATGGAGGATACTTTCTTGCAGGAGGTTGTATTCCTGGGAACAGCGGTTTTATTGTTAAGACTGATGAAAATGGAAACATGCAATGGAATAGAACCTTTTTCGAGCCTACGCGAACATTTCTGACATGCGCCGCAGAAACCGATGATGGATACCTTCTGGGCGGAAAGTACCTCATAAAAATCGATTCACTGGGTAACACTCAATGGAACAAAAGCATAACGGTCAGGTCCATCCTCAAAACTAGCGATGGAAAGTACGTGCTCGTAGGGTCTCAACTCGCTCAGCTGGTCAAGATAGACGAGCAAGGAAACACTGGATGGCGCAACAGTAATGACGGCAATTACCCAACTGATTCAGGTGTAGTTGCACTCGACGGTGGATACATTTTTTGCTGCAACCTTGCTAGCTCACCGATTATGTCGACGGAGTACTGGGGATACATAGTTAAAGCAAATCATAACGGAAAAATGGAGTGGGAAATGGAATACTCGGGAAACAACAACCTCATTAATTCAATTGTAGCGACCAGTGATGGAGGCTACGTTTTTACTGGTGTGAATCCATACGACTTGTCTGGAGGAAATGATGGTCTATGGTTTGTTAAGATTGACCCATCAGAGATTCCAGAGTTTCCTTCATGGACATCACTACTGATTATGTTAGTTGCTGTCATGGCGGTAGCGGTCATTTACAGACGTATCTTGAGCAATCCTAATCGAGGGAGAAGAGATCAATGAAAAAATCCGCTTCTATGCTCGTTCTATTGCTGTTTCTTCTCTTTGTTCTAGTTTCTTTTCCACAAATTGGAGTAGTGAAAGCACAAAGCACAATTTACATCAGAGCCGATGGCTCGGTGGAAGGAACAACTAACATTCAACGAGATGGCGACATTTACACGTTTACTGGTAACGTAAGTGGAGCAATAATTTTGGAAAAAGGCAGTATAATAATCGATGGGAACGGTTACATCCTTACAGGCGATGCTGACAATCACGGATTCTACCTGGCTCATATTAACGATACAACAATAAAAAACGTCAGAATAGAGAACTGCAATTATGGAGTCTATATCTCAGAATCCGTTAACAACACCATAACTGAAAATACAGTCACAGGCAATAATCTTGGTATTGTCACTTCATATTCTAAGAATACTCTAATAACTGAAAATAATGTACTAAATAATGTCTACGTAGGAATCAATTGTTTTCACTCTGAAAATGACACCGTTACCAAAAATGTTGTAACAAACAATGGAGACCATGGAATCTTATTACATTCTTCTACAAAGGGTTGCTATATATCCGAGAATGAAATCCTGAACAGTGGATCGAATGGTATCAGGATGGGTTGGGCTACTACTAACAACACAATAACGGAAAATAAAATTCAAAATAGCGGTGAAAATGGAATAAGTCTTTATGAATCTAGATTCAACACCATCTCTAGAAACAATATAGACGGAAATAACGCTAATGGCATTTACCAAACCACTTATTGTACTAATGTAATTATCCTAAACAACATAACTTCAAACCGTGAATATGGAATATACAATAATCAATGGACGTCAAATCAAATTTATCACAACAATTTCATCGATAATGGCAACCAAGCAACAAACTATCCTGGAGACACCAGCACATGGGATAACGGTTTTCCTTCAGGAGGGAATTATTGGAGTGACTACAACGGCACAGACAATAACGGAGACGGAATAGGCGACACACCATACATCATAGACGAAAATAACCAAGACAATTACCCACTCGTAAACGTGATTCCAGAGTTTCCATCATGGGCGCCCCTGCTGATTATGCTAGTTGCCTTGGTAGCTATGGCGGTTGTTTACAGATATAGGTTACATAAACAGTGTCGGAGGCGGTTTGATGTCATCTAAGTTATTTCTCTCGATTATGCCTCTTTTTGTTTTACTCAGTTTTCTTTTCGTTGGTTCTGTGGGGGCATCTTCTACGATGTGGAGCCAAACCTATGGACCCGTTGAGGGAATTTCTGTGGTGCAGACAACTGATGGTGGCTATACAATAGCCGGGATAAGGGGGGACTATATTTCAGGCGGCTATACTAACGCTACTTGTGTGCTAATAAAAACCGATTGTGATGGTAACATTCAATGGAACAAGACCATTATAGACAATCCAAGTCCTAATACATTGTTCGTGAACACCACAGAAGGCGGTTATGCCCTAGCTGTAGGCGTGATTGTATCTTGGAGAACAGGTGTTTGGTTTGCCAAAATTGATGCAAATGGCAACCAACAATGGAACCGTACCTATCAGGAACCGGGTTATTATGCTCTTGTCACTCAATTGGTTCATACAAACGATAGAGGATACGTTTTGGTGGGTTCTGTTTGGGGCGATGAATGGACTTCCGGCAAAGGGTACAAAGCTTGGGTCGTAAAGATTGACTCGTCAGGAAACGTGCAGTGGCAACGAACATACGAAAATTTCAGCTCATTGGATAACCGATTTGCTTACAGGGTTTCCGCTGGGAGCATTGTTGAAGATGTGGACGGCGGTTATATTTTCACTTGTTGGGTCCGGTCTGATATTGCGTTACTCATTAAGCTGGACCAAGATGGAAACGTCCAATGGGAGAAAAAAATTGAGGGTGATGCTATCGGTTTTCGTTCCATTATTAGAGAGAATAATGGGGGATTTGTATTAACCGGAACAATGAACCGTCTTCCTTATGTAGTTAAAACTGATTCTTTGGGCAATCTTGAGTGGAACAGGACATATGAAAACCTATATTCTTTTCATTCAGCAATTCAATCCAAAGATGGAGGATACCTGTTCGCTGGAACAACTTATTACGGTAATGTGTCTTCCCTTGTCAAAACAGACTCTCTAGGAAATATAGAGTGGAATGCAACATATTCTGGGCTTGACCAAGCTGGCATTTCCTCGGTGCTGCAAGCAGATGATAGAGGATACGTGTTCACAGGATGGACCTGCCCATATAACTCTTCTGAACGTAATATTTGGTTGGTTAAAACCGACGAATATGGAATTATTCCAGAGTTTCCATCATGGACACCAATGCTTCTTATACTTGCGGTGCTTGCAGTTGTCCTAACAATCTACAAACGAAAATTACAAAAGGCATCAATCCAAAGCAATCAAGAATGAGTTTTCTTCCAAAACAGGTAAACTTTTGATTGGTTAAGCTGCGCAAGACGCGTAAGCGCTTGAGCAAGATCCTTCATTTCAGCTTTTTTTAGCCATTTCCGGTAGTCTTCCATTGTGAAGCGTCCGTGTGCCCCAGCGATTCTTCGGTTGTAAGGATAACTGAAGCTGCTGAGAATCTCCTTCACCTGCTGGACTTGTCCATTCAGCACCCGCTTGTTAATTTCAGGAACAGCAAGCAAATAAGAGATAAACCCTAGTTTTTCGAGTTCAGTCATAGCCTCAAGAATCGATTTATCAGGTTTGGACTCGCAGACTCTAGTCATTCCAGCATGCTCCGCAAACGGATTATAGCGTGCCATCACAGCAATCATTTCTACATAGGGCTTACCGCAGAGAGGCAGAGACTCTCTAAGAAGCTTCACAGACGCTCCTATAGTCCTATATTTCGGATGAACAACAACTCGGGCGACTCTGGCTAACTTCTCGTTTAGCTCCTTCATGCTCCCAATCTTTAGAACCCTGCTTCGACAAGGAGCAGCACTCATAGGACAAACATAAACGACTGCACCGCAAACCCGATCTCCACGCTTTAAAACAAAAATCTTCTGCAGAAACGCAACCCTGTGGCTGCGATAATGAAAACCAGCAACCCGCTTCCAGTCCTCATATGTTCCCTCTTCAACAGTCATTTCATCAAGCAGGCTACATTGATCCCTGAGCCTGTTCGGATAGTATTTTACGTCAATCTCTCTGCCAAACCTCTTATGAATGTGCACACTTGGCGCCATATCCTCAAAAAGATCCGTGTGAGTTGTCGCTGCGATAACTGCTTTGCCAAGTTTCCTAGCCAGCTTCTGAACATTATAGGCTACGATCTTAGCAGTTTCCCTGTCCAGAGTCGCGCAGAACTCGTCCATAATCCACCACTGCGCCCCGCTCTCAATCAGCTTAGCTAATCTATACCGATACTTCTGGCCATCACTGAGCTGACTATAACGGCGGACAAACAGGAAGGCATCATTTAACCCAACTTTGCTCAGCAGTTGCAGACCCTCCTTAACAGAATCTCCAACCGTGTCGATCAACGGCTTATCAGGATCAATCTCAACATCAGACATCCTAGCAGCTTCTTGTGGATTCAAATCCCGCACAATAGCGCTTAACAGCACGCTTTTTCCAGATCCGCTATCACCAGTTAAATACACAATATCCTGCGGTCCAATCTCAAGCTCAACATTATCATAGAGCACATGCTTCTGAAAGTCGCTGATCCCCAACCCAAAAGCTTCAGCAACAGCAACAGTACGATCAGTCACATCAGTTTTAGTCTCGTAGCTGATATTGAAGGTGAACTTGCCAGATTCTCTGTCATACCTTCGAGCAAACTTGCGAATTCGGAAGTATTCTCTGCGCCTAACCAAACTTGAATGCCTCCAACTCAAACTGCTTCATCTCAACAGTCGCATAAACTGCCAACGCAATCGCCCACCAAACATCATCATGCGTGCCATTCGGATGAGACAAAGATATGGCGCCGTCCCTGCGCAACTCAAACCGCTCCACATTCAATTCACTGCAGATATCTCCACGGTACGGCTTCTCCCACGTCAAAAACGGGTAAAACAGCCGTTGACTCATCATCCGCTGCTTCAAGAGGCTAGCCATCTCACTCTTCCGGGCAACACTAAAATGAACACCCTCCGCATTACTGATCCCCGCCTCATCCATATCGCTGATAATGCTTGGACCCTCCCGGGTGAAGTCAACCCTAAGCTTCTGGAAGCCCTCCCACCTGTCCTGCAATGTCTTAATGTACCCAATCACAGTTGCATACTTGGTTGGCTGCTGAAAGATTTTGAGATGTCGAAGCAACAGCTGATCATTCATACGATCTAACACTGCAAATACACAGTAGTCCCGGGTCTGAGCTAAGTCTAGCCCAGCGAAGAGGTCTCCCCTGTAACCTTTGTCGGGATTCCATGGCTGCAGATCCTCCCCGCAGTTCTTTTCGGTGCCGATGCACTGCGCGATCAAGCTCTGCGGCAGCCACGTGTCTTCATCCTCAGCCCACTCTGCCTCCATCTCACGGCGCCACCGCATAGGATCCTCCCCAAACTGCCGCCTGATCTTCTCAAGAATCCCCTTGCGGAGAGGTCCATGGGGCTCCTGAGCCTGCTCCCACGTTACATGATGCCGAGCAAAGTCGCTGAAGTCCTTGTGGTTGCACATCCTCCAGAAGAGACTGTCAGTGTTCCATGGTGTACTAGTGCAAACCAGCTTCCCATCAGTGGTCCCTAACGTAAACAAAATAGCATCATACAAGTCGCCGTCGTTAGCAGTGAAGTTCGTTTCGTCCCACCAAACCACATTCAAGGTTGGTCCCCGGATCGTGTCCGGATTGTTCGGGAAAGCCTCGATCACGCTACCATTCGGGAAACTAATCCGCGTCCTCTGAGCTTTAATGCGTGAATCATTCAACTTTCGCAGAAAATAGCTGATCCGCCTAATGTTCAGTTTTGTTTGACGCCAGGAAGGACCAACAACAGCAATATAGGAATCATCATGGTTCAACGCGTAATTCAGCAGCAGAGCGCTAATGCTCCAGCTTTTGCCCGACTGCCTGCACCAACGAGCAGCAAGAAACTGATTCTTTGCGAAGAGTCTTATCAGCTCCTCCTGATACTCGAAGGGCTTGAAGCCCAAGATTTGCTCAAAAAACTCTGTAGGCTTCTTTTTCAGCCGTTCAACCTTAGCCTGGCGCTTTTTATGGCGTTTTCCCGCTGCTGCATCAAACCTAGAATTCTTAGCTTCCGATTCTTTTCCCCGCCACGCCCGAGGCTTTTTCTTAATCTCTCTCAAGCTCCCTAATCAACTCTTCAACCTTAACCTCAAGCGCCCGGTAATTCACGTAATCCGCAAAAAGCTCCTTGTATGTTTTCACGCCCTGAATGATGCTACGCAACCGCAAAGTCTCAGACTGATCGAGACCCTCAGTTTTCAACGCAACCAAAGCTTCATGCAGCATCTTCAACACATCCTCAATGCTAGGCAAATCCTTAGAAGTAGTCGTCCGCTGAATTTGCAGGACAACTACTTCTAACCCTAAACGCTTCATCTTCTTCTTGATGCTTCCCTGCGATTTCCCAAAAAAAGCAGCTATCTCACTGATTCGCTTACCAGCCTGTAACATCTCACTAAGCTGCTTCTCCTCATCAACCGTCCACGGCTTTCCTTTCATGCCTTCTGCCCCACAAAAATCCCGGAAATCGTACCCGAAAGCCCTGAGATTGCCGCAAAGATTTCGCTGTTCCAGCTTCCCAACAACAGAATATGCGCCAATTCCAGCCCCGAAAAGCAGACAGTCATACACACCGCAAACTTCACAACAAGCACCAGCTTCGGATTAGGCTCCTCTTGAACGACGCGTCCATGACTGACACGCTTCCGCGCCAAAGCACGCTTAAACCAGTCCGTCATGAGTACTCGCTCTCCTCTGGAACATCCGCTGATGATTGAACGCCCGGCGACCGCCAAGCAAAAAACTGTTAACCAGATTCTTCGCAACAGCCTCGGGAAGGTGACTCTTCGCAATTACCGTTAGGTCAAGTGCCCAGCTTGCGGGAATAGCAGTGTAATCCAAATCGAAAAGCCCATCCGAATACTTGAAACTGTTCTGCGCCAAAACAATATGCTTAGCCCGCTCGCCAAACAAGCCAACATATACGCCCCAGCTCTTCACCGGCACATCAATGCTGACGCCAGACCCCGAACTCTTGCCCACACTAGCATCAGACCACTCAACGCAGACAAGGTCTCCTGAACGCAAATCACTCAACACTTTTTTTAGCTGTTTTCTATTCATCACTTGTTTTACACTCCAGAAGCTTTTACAAGCAACATATATGCAGTGCTTATTGCGAGGAATTTCATGTCAAAGGAAGCACCATTTTTCAACGCCCCATTCGCACGCTGTTCATTCCAAACTCGCCCATCATCTTCAGTCAGCGAGTCCATCCAAGATTTGTTCCGAGCAATCACATCAGCATAAGTCGTTGAATCTACAACATGCATCCCAAG
>Ga0315537_1002567_pt1 | contig 13819 bp, 16 predicted proteins | sample SalMarSW160270MG_FD_203091 | JGI IMG/M metagenome (GOLD analysis project Ga0315537, IMG submission 203091) | Salt marsh sediment microbial communities from the Plum Island Ecosystem LTER, Massachusetts, United States - Salt Marsh Sediment SW1602-70 ... | reverse complement strand
AATTATTTTGTCAATATATTTGAACTTGAATTTCAAAGGGCACTGCTCAAAAGTGTTTAATCTTGAATGAGAATATGTTTTCACCATTAAACTCAAAAATCAGTTTACTTATAAAGTTTGTTGGGATGATTAACTCATGCTTCGCGTTCGTTTATTAATAAGCTTCAAATCAGGCTTTGCTATGATTCTTCACTAAGGAGGTTTGTTAATGAAAACCCTTTTGTATAATCGTTTGAGTAACTAATAACTTAATTATAAAAGAATTCAGATTTTTATTAATAGTCAGGTACATCTCACAATAAGTCATATCTTCTAAGTATTTTTTGTTTATTGATTCACTTGCTTCCTTTTAAATACCAGTTGTAATATCTTCACATACTTCCCATTTGATAAGTTCATTTGTACAGGAGCTATACCATCCTTCTGACTTAGTTCCAATAGCACTACAAACTGCATAGCATCCCTCGCAAGTATCATATTTAATTAATTCATCGTATTGATACCATCCTTCACTTTTAGTTCCTATAGCATCACAATAAGGCTCTTCTTCCTCAACATCACTTGCTAAAAATCCCCACCAAGAGTTTCTTACTCTTATTATTTCTCCAGTTTCAGAATTAATTTGTGCTCTGACTTTTTCTCTTACAGGAATTAAAAAGAATAATCTTGCTCTTTTCTGTGCTCTAACCTGATAAATTCCCTCTTCATCTAATTCAATTGTTTGGTTTTCTAATCTTGCTCTTGTTCTTTGTTTGATTTTGTCTTTTATTTCATCAGGAAGAATCCTCACAGCTTTTGTCTCATTATTTTTGAAAACTCCGTATATTGTTTCATCTGCTTTATACAAAGTAACTTTTGTTGACATATCCACGCCTTTAACCTGCACAATAGTATTCCCTGATTTTCCAGCTTGAATAACTATTTCTTTTCCTTCATTGAGCTGGCATTTTGTTGTAGAACCAGTGCAAGTACAATTTTCAGGGCATTCTCCTGTTTGAGCCTGAATCCTTAATCTGTTTCTTGTTTGGATTATGTTTTTTATTTGTGATTGTGTTAATTCACCTTGGTTTTGATTTCCACTTTCTGATTCTGTTTCTTTTATCTGAGAATCAATTTCTAATTCTGTACACACACCTGTTTCAATCTCTGGCGGATTAAATAAACAAAAATTTGATTTGCACTGTGAATTTTTAAAACAGGGGTGACCTATGTTCCATTTTTCTTGACAATCTTCTGGGCAGTTGCACCTGTTTTCATTATCATCGCAAATTCCATTACCACACGGTCTGCAGATAGAGCCGCAAGTAGCTGCAACACATCTTCCATCTTCATCTTCAAAAGCCATTGGAACTTTTATTAATCCTTCACAACAAGGAATATCCTCTGGGGTGCATGCAGCATTTTCATCCCTGCATTTTACACATGTTCCTAATATACTTGGAGCGCATTCCCCTACGCATTTATCTAAAATTAAACCCCCACAACATGAGGTTGGTCCTTTTTCAGACATGTCATAAACATTCTCTCCTTCTCCTGCACATACTTCTGTTGTTGTGCTGCTATCACTTTCAACAGCACCAAGGATTCCCACTAAAAACAAAGCCAATAATCCAAAGACAAATATTTTTTTCATGTCGTACATAAGTAAGAAGGCTTTATAAAATTTTTCCCCAGCCAATCAGCCTCCAATGTCCGTCGAGATTTCTTGCAATTCCGACATTATCCCCTTTTAATGCTACAACCGGAATGTTCAAAAATAATTCAATTGCGTCTTCATTAATTTTTTCAACTGTGCCGACTGTGATTGTTGTATTTACAGAGAGCATCAGCATTTCTTTTGTTTTTACTGGTTCAACATTTTTACGTTCTTTGCTTCCGAGAACTTCTTTAAATAATTCTATTTTGATTTTGATATTATGGGTGATTTCTGGAAGTTTTCCTTTTAATCCTGCTACACATCCTGTTAAAGAATCTGTTTTTGTTAAAAATGGGTCAAGCCCTGTTTCAATGGAAATACTTGCTCCTGGTTCAACTTCTTTCACAGATTGGTTCCCTTTACGCAATGAAGCAATTTTTGTTATCAAGGTTTGGTAGACTTCCTGATTAGCTTTTTTGATATTCAGGCCTGGTTTAATTTCGATTTCATCTCCAACTTTGAATTTTCCTTTTTTTAAGATTCCCCCCAAGATGCCCCCGCTTAATTCATCTATTTTTGTTCCTGGTTTATTTATATCAAAACTTCTCGCAATTAAAAAAATTGGTTCTTCATTAATCTTCCGTTCCGGGATTTCTATTTTGCAAAGTTCTTCTAATATTTTGTCAATGTTTATTCCCTGCTGCGCTGAAACAGGAATTATCGGAGCATTTTCAGCTAAAGTGGATTTAACAAATTCTTTGATTTCTTTATAATTTTTTAATGCCTGCTCTTTGCTTACTAAATCTATTTTGTTTTGGACTATGATTATATTTTTTATTTTTTTAGATTGCAACGTCATAAAGTGCTCCACTGTCTGCGGTTTTATCCCTTCATTTGCAGCAATTACTAAAATTGCAGCGTCGATAATCGCTGCTCCCGAGAGCATGGTTGCCATGAGCATTTCATGTCCTGGGGCGTCTATGAAACTAATGTATCTGGTTGGCTTGCCTTTTTTTTCTGTGTTGAATTTATCTCCTTGCTTAAAAATTGTGAGGTCTGCATAGCCCAATTTAATTGTAATTCCCCGCTTTAATTCTTCAGAATGCGTGTCTGTGAACTTTCCAGTAAGTCTGCTTAGTAAAGTTGTTTTGCCATGGTCAATGTGTCCGACAACACCAACATTTAATTCTGGAATATTTTGTTCTTTTGTCATGAAACTAGGTGGAGAATTAGTTTTTTAAGGTTTGGGTTTTTTATAATATATGCTAAAAAAATCTGCAGGATTATTAATGTATAAAAAAAATAAGGGAAGGTTAGAAATATTCCTTGTTCATCCTGGGGGACCATTTTGGAAAGATAAGGATTTTGGAGCATGGTCAATTCCTAAAGGAGAAATTGATAATGATAATGAAGAGATGCTAGATGTTGCACTGAGAGAATTAAATGAAGAAACAGGAGTAAATGTTGATAAAAACAAAACTGATTTTTTGGATTTAGGAGAGATTAAACAAAAAGCAGGGAAAATTGTTCATGCTTTTGCTTTTGAGGGAGATTGGAATGGCTTCTTTATGAAACAGAGTATGATTGAAATTGAATGGCCTCCAAAATCAAACAAAAAACTTAAAATTCCTGAAGTGGACAAAGCAAAATTTTTTAACATAGAAACTGCAAAACAAAAAATCAATCTTGCTCAAGTTGAGTTAATTGACAGATTGATAGGGAGATTATCTAATTAAAAGGTTTTTGGGGTTCTTTTTTTCCTTTTAAAATATTTTCAATATTTCCCCCTCTTGGCAAGATCTGGACTCCAGCTTCCCGTCCGTGCTTGATTACTGTCCACCTGCTAACTCCATAACATTTTGCAACCTTGGAAGCTTTTTTATATTTCTTCAGACATTTAATAATTTCTTTAATCATTTCTTTTGGATAACCAGGATTCCCTGTTTTTTTATTTGGAGTTCTTAATTTATGTTTTTTTACTATATAATAATCCACTGTAGCTCTTGTTACCCCTATTTCTTTAGCAACTTTTGTTGGACTTTTCATTATTTTATGAGCTCTTATAATTTTTTCCTCTTTTTCTTTGGATATTCCTTTAAATTTAGTATTTATAATATAAGGAATTGCTATTTCAAGCTGGTTTCTTCTTCTTAATGATTCACATAAACTAGCGTCAATTTGAAAAAGTTGCGTCCTTGATTTTCCTGAGAATATTTTAGGATTAGAATAAAAAATATCTAAGGGATTTTTTTCATTGTAGACTCTTCTTCCGAATTTTATATATGGCTCTATTTGGAGGACAGGTCTTCCTAAAATTGTCAATGGCTCCTTTGATTTTAAGCTTAGTTCCTTTAATTTTTCTTTTAACCATATATCATTACTTTCTTTTAGATGATTTGGCATTTCTGTTAATTCATGCTCCAGTGTTCTTGAATCGGGGTATCTTGGGTGGTCTAATCTTATGAAGAATCTTTCTAGATAAGGAGTCTGATGAAATCTTTCAACAAGAAAATCAATATAATCATAAATTTTTTCAAATTCTGTTATAGAAAATTTTTCGGCTTTCCGGAATGCTATGTTTATAATTTTCTCCTTTTTTTCTCTTGGGATGTCATAGGTATTTGCAATTAATTCAATTACCTCTCTTTCGATCATATAAAGAAACAGGGATTATTAATTATAAAACTATTTTTCTTCAACAGGCTCTTCTTTCACTTCTTCTTTAGCTTTTTTAACAGGCTCTTCTTTTTGAATTTCTTTTACTTCCTCTTTCTTCTCAGCAGTTTCTTCTTTTATTTCATCTTTAATCTTTTCTTTTTTAGCTTCTTCTGATTTTTCTTTAACAGGTTCTTCTTTAACTGGCTCTTCTATCTTAATCTCTGGTTCAGCAGTTTTGTTCTGTTCAGGAAAAATTTCAGAAAGTTTTTTCTTTCCTTCTTTAAGAACTTTAAGATTAATCTGTGAAATTGCTTCTGATATTATTTTGCCTCTTACAGTTTTTCTTAACCTCAATCCTTTTGGCCTGTTTTTTGATAATTTCTTTTTTCCTTCTTTTCTCGGCTTTTTTTTCATAGCCTTCCCGTAAGTTAAAAGAACTTTTTTCAAATTAACTCCTTCCACATTTTCCATTGCTGTAAATCCGGATTTGTCACTTGCCCCTGTAATTTCAAATTCGTAGCCGTTTAAATCCTGGGAAATGTCCTCCCCCCCCACTTTATCATGAAGTTTTTTTTCTATCAGTTCTTTCGCTTCTGCTTCTAAATGGTAAGTCTTCCCTGTTTTCTCTGAAATATTTATTTTGAACATGTTAATTAATTGGAGAATTGGTTTTTAAGAGTTTTGCTTTTCGGTTCTTCTGTTTTCAATAACATTTTTAATTTTCGAAGACATCAATGCGAATGTAAACATTACTATGCTGAAGAGGATAAATATGAATTTGAAGGGCAATAATAATAAAATTATTGCTGATAAAAATGTACCTAAAAAGGCATGTAGGTCAATTGTTGTATTGTACGGGCCGTAAAATTTATCCCTTTGATTTTTATTAACGATGTCAAAAAAATATGCTTCTGTTGTCGGTTCCAGCATCCCTGCACCAAAACTTGCCAGAGCCAAGATTAGAAGTATTAAGTATATATTAGATATGAAAAAAACAGATAACGCAGAGATTCCTAAGATAAGGTAGCCGATTATGAATATTTTTTTAAATCCCTTTTTTCCTGCTAATTTGGCAAAATAATATTCTGTGAAAACCAAAGGAATTACAACTGCTCCTAAAAAATATCCTATGAGTTTTTCATTAAAACCAGACTCAAAAATGAACAGAGGTATATAGATGTATATCAAAGCCCACCAAAAATTCATCCCTCCGCCCAGGAAATAAGCGTGGATTCTTTCTTTTTTCTTAAAGAAGTCCACGAGCGGTCTTAAGGGGTTTTCGTCAATTTTTTTAGTTTTTCTGCTGTCTCGAATTTTAAACAATTTAAAGAATATAAACGCTAAAAGGAAGATTATTGAACCGAAAATGAAAACCGAACGCATGCCATACATATTAGAGATGAACCCAGCCAATATTGGTGCTATAAGCCATGAAAGGTTCAAAAGGGTGTAAATTATTCCTTCATTTTCTGAAAGGTGGCTGCTTTTTGTTTTGTCCCTTACGATTATTCCAAATAGAGTTATTTTAAGACTCGCTGTTACAGCAATTATTGCTCCTAAAATTATTATAACATAAATATTCGGGAGCAATGCAAACAAAATATAAGAAGCAATGTAAATGAGTATAACAAGGGAATATAATTTGGATTTGTTGCTTTTTTCTACTAATGGAATCAGGAAAATATAAGAGCACATTCCTATGATTGTAAAAAGAGATGTTATGAATCCGACATATGCCGCGTTCTTAACAAAAGAATCCAGATATACAGCCCATATTGTTGTTACTGCTGCTACAGCAAAACTTGATAACAACCCGACTATTCCTAATTTACCTATGGAAGAAATCCTCCTCCTTCTGAATGTATACATAAAGAATATAAGAGGATTGGATTTTTAAATCTAGAGTTTGTGGGAGGGAAGAATTTTGATGAACATTGCGATGATCTAAAGTTGTGTAGCGAAGCAGAGGAAAAATTCAAAGTTGAGAAAAAAGTGTCTTTTACTAATTGAGTATTAAGTTAAAGAAGAAAAGGCAAAAACAAAAAATTAATTTTCACTATATTCCGGAAACCCAGCAATTTGTCGAAGATAGCTATATGCATTTAACAGATCTTTATGGTCTTTCTGTTGGTTAGGAGTTTCCCTTAGTATTCTTAAAGCATCATTTATGTCTTCTGCAAATATTCTTTTTTTTATAGGAGAAATACTTTCATGCCCTTTTGGAAAGAAAACCAAAGTTCTAATTGCTTCACCTCTAAATTGTTTTTCGCCATGATATCCCATAACTCTTTCACTTAAGTTTTCTGCAGCTTCAACAACATAGCCAGTAACTCTTTGTGCGAAATCTATTTGCGTGTTCATTTTATTTACTTCTCAATAACATACTGACTATAAAGGGGTAACACTGCTATATAAACCTTTTGGTTTTTTCCCTTATCACGTTTTTAGCCTTTTTTTTGATTTCACTTAACATGATCGTATCATAACTTTTTCAAACCCAACTTGATAGTTGAAAATCTATTATTTATATTTTTCAATTAAACACCCCAATCATTCTTTTCTTTCCTCTTGATTTCAGCAATTTCCTGAAGGATTTTCATTTCAGATTGAGAAAGCAAATCCTTGTTTTTCTTGAAGTTCTTGAACTGGGATTCTGAAATATCTGAATAAAGAAATTCTATTTCTTTTAATTGCCTTTCAAAATTTGTTCCTGGAATTGAGATTGCAACTTCCATATTTTCTGTTGCTTCTTCAATTGATTTATTTTCAGATTGAATATTTTTTATTCTACCGATTTTCTCTCCTTTATTATTTATTAAATTCAATCCTGAAATTAATTTCCCTCCTTCAACTTTTACTCCAAAAATTGCCGGATTTGAGTTTCTGAAAACATATTGCGGGAGAATTTTTAATTTACATAAAACTGTCAGTCCCATGAGTCTTTTCTTTTCAATTTCTTTTTGTTTTTCTGTTCTGAATTCAGTTAAATTTTCAATTAATTTGTAAACTACATCATCTGTCAGTATTTTTATTTTTCCCTGTATTTCTTTTGCTTCTTCTTCTATAGATACATTAAATCCGACGATTAAAGCATCTAATTCACTTATTTCTAAATTTGCTTTTGCAGAAATTACGTCTGTTTTGTTGATGTTTCCTATGCCTGCTTTTACGACAGGGATGTTATTCTGTTTTAATAAAACAAGAAGGGCTTCCAAACTCCCCAGTGAATCTGCTTTAGCAACAATCCCCTGCTTTTGTGTCTGGATATTTTCAGAAATTTCTTTTTTGAATACATCCTGAATTTCTTTTTTATTCCCTTTGTAAGATACAAAAAGCATGCCTGGAAGTATGTTTTCTTTTTCTACAACTTGTATTCTTAATCCTGTGGATGCCTTAACTTTTTCTTTTGGTTTAAATTTTACAGACAAGGGTTCTATTTCTTCGAGAACCCTTATCTTTGTTATTATCGGCTCATCAAAACTTGCGATAGCTATCTCCTCTTTTTTTGAAAGTTCTCCATCATATAAAATCGATTCAATATAATTTGTTGATTTGTCTTTTTTTATTTCAAGCATAACTCCTTTTGCATCCTTCCCGAGTATAAGTCTGTTTTCTAAATATTTTTGGCTCAGTCCACAGAGCACCATTAATAATTCCGGAACCCCTTCTTTTGTTCTTGCAGAGCACGGAACCAGTGCTATTTTTTTTGTAAAATCTTTTATATTGTAAAATAAATCAGAATCAAAACCGTGGCTGTTTAAAGAACCTATTAGCGTGTAATATCTTTCATCAAAAATTTGTTTTATGTTCTGCGGTTGCAGTTCAATACTTTTTTGCAGGTTCCCGTCTAATTTTCTCCAGCCCGAAATGTTGTCTATTTTATTTAGTGCTATTAAAAAAGGCGTTTTGTTTAATTTTAGAATCTGAATTACTTCTGCGGTCTGCGGTTTTATCCCTTCGTTTATGTCTATCACAAGAATCGCGAGGTCCGCAAGGCTTCCTCCCCGTTTTCTTAAATTTGTAAATGCCGCATGTCCCGGCGTGTCAATAAATAAGAACCCTGGAATATTAAGTTTTATTCCTGAATCTTCTATTAAGGGACATACTTTTTTTAATTGCTCTATTGGATATGACGTAAATGAAATTTTTTGTGTTATTCCTCCTTTTTCTCCTTCTTGGATAGAGCTGTCTCTAAGGCAATCTAAAATTGAGGTCTTTCCGTGGTCAATGTGCCCGCATACCGTGACTATTGGTTGGCGAATTTTTTTTGTTGTCATATATTTTAGAGAACAGATTTGTTTTTAAAGATTGGGATATTTTAAAAGACATGAAAAACTATTCAATCCAAGAAATTCAAGAAAAATATGATTTAGAGTTAGATAAGGTTATAAACCAAATAAAAAAACAAAAAGCAAAATTAGTTCTTTTACAATTTGCAGACGGTTTGAAGCCCTGTGCTACAACGATTGTTGATTTTCTTGATGAAAAATTTAAAGGCAGAGTTGAATTTTTAATCTGGCTTGGCAGTTGTTTTGGTGCATGCGATACGCCGACAGGAATTGATAATTTAGAGATAGATTTGGTTGTGCAGGTGGGGCATAATGAAATTTTGCCAAGGTATTAAAAGGATTATAAAACATCTCTTTTTTCCATTCTAATTCTGTACCTCAAATTCACCTTGGCTTGAAATTCGTCCACCTTGGTGTTGTCCTGAATATGTTCTCTTTAATTCTCCTATAACTGGCTCAAAAATAATGTTAAACATTCTTGCACCCAATTCAAACTTGAAATCGTGCTGTCCTTGGTTTTTAATTCCAAACGCTAATTTCCCAGAATAACCTGGATCTGTTTTTGTTGCATGAAAACTTATAGCTCCTCTTTGAAGAGAACTTCTTGGAAAAACAAGAGGCATTAAATATCTTGCAGGCGAGCCTTCTTCAAATTTTATTTTTTCAGAAGGAGAGGTTATTTTTTCAATTGTCTGAACAATTAAATATTCTCCTGGTTTTATTGTTATTAATTTATTTCCATCTGTTATTATATCTCCTAATAGTTCTGTTTGTGGAGAATTTCTGTTTGTGACTCCAAGAAAACTTTCTCCATTTATCTTTTCAACTTTTCCAACCCGTAAATCAAATCCGCATCCTTCTGGATTATTCAATTCTCTTTCTGAGAGCCCTTCAATTAAATTGTATTTTTCATTCAGCTCTAGGATTTTTGCAGCAGATAATGGCATTTTTATTTATCCATCCCTATTGATGCTTTTGCAACATCTAAACTATGTTGATAGATATGTAATCCGTCACTTGTCCCTTTCAGATAACCAGTTCTGACTTCTGGCATTTTTGAACTTTTTTCTTCGTTTATTCTTTGAACAGTGTATTCCATTAACATTACTAATCCCCCAAGATTTTGAGGTAACCCTTCACTTAAATCCCAAGACCTAAATAATGTTTTTATATCTAATCTTTTGTCATTTTCTTCTCCACGAATTTTTAATCCAATATATCTCATACATTCTGTTGAACCTTTCTCATTTTCATTTTTATATGGCCAATCATATCTTTGCAATCCTTCTGCACAACCAATAGTAATGTATCCATGATTTGTTCCATAACCTTCAGTTACAAAATGTTTTATATTCCACTCTAATTGGTCTAATCTTGTTCCTCTTGGAATCCCTTTATGATTTATTTCCTGTTCTTCTGGTATGCCCCTAATCCATGAACCATAAGTATAGTGTTGATTTTTTAACAATGAACCTTCCATTAATTCTTTCCAAAAATAATTTTCTATTTGTTTATCATTTGTTGAAACAATTATACCCGGTCTTGGTTGGGGTGCGAGAGGTCTTGATGTTGGATGAGTCACACAAAAAGAAATATCTGGAAATTCTAATCTAAATTCTCCTTTATAACTTCCAGAGTCAATGTAATTAATTTCCCCAAATTTGATAGCATCTTGAATCGCTTTAAAATACAATTCTCCCAAATCTCTTGCGTCAATATTATGTGATGGTTTTGGTCCAAATTTTTTATCGAATTTTTCTTCTAATCGTTTACGGGTATCAAAAACATTTCTCTTGAATATTTCACCCATTCTTTGTCTTTCTTTAATTTCTTCTTTTGTAGCTTCCACCATTTAAATTAAATTTGTTCTTGTTTTATAAAAATATCTATTCTAAAGTATCTAATTTACTCTATTTTGTAATATAACAATTTATATAAACTACTCATCAATTGAATTTTTATGAGTTCAATTATCAAAGTTGATTATTTGCCTCTTTTTGAAGAGATTAAAGGAGAAGGGGATTTACTAAATCTTTTAAATGATGTTCAGAGAGAACTTAATAGTCTTTCTAGACTTAAAAGTTCTAAATTAAGTTATGTCTTAGAATTTATTGAGAAAGGGGTTTTTGATAATAATCTTATGGTTGGAAGAGGAAATGTAAAGTATCTTGTTGATTTATCTAGTGCTAAGAGATTAATTGAGAGTTATAGGGAAAAATCTGAAAAAGGTTGCCAGTCGTGTGTTGAAAGAGGAGAAGTTCATAAAAATCTTGAGAAATATTTTTATTGCAAATTAACTGAAAATGAAAGGGACATAGATTATAAAGAAGGGCGTTCTCCAAAAATTGAAAGATATTCTGAAAAAGGTTGTGAAAATAGAATTCCTTTTTTTAGACCAATTGATGAAGTTTTAAAAGAAGTTGATTAATTATTATTTTTTAGAATATAAATGTTTAAAAGATATCTCTTTTTCTTATTAGATATGTTTGAAGGAATTAAACAAAATCTTCCAAAAAAAACTCTTGAGGAGACTCTTAGAAATATACAATATCTTTTTGATACTGGTTTTATTAGGGAAATTCCTCAAAAGGAAATAGGTGAGCGTAGTTCTTGGCATGAGTTTCACATGGCAAACGCAAGATTAATCTCTAAAAGAGCCACTTGTTTTCATGTTCAATCTGGTAGTATTATTGTTAATGATAAACGGATTATAGGAGAAGGTTATAATGGTGCACCCTCTGATAATGAAAGTTGCATTGAGATGGGGCAATGTTATAAAGAAAAAGTTACTGGAAAAAAATATAGGGATACTATGAATTCAGGACTTTGCAGAGGGGTTCATTCTGAGATGAATGCTTATTTTAATATGCTGATAAGCCCCCCAAAAGACAGAAGTTCTGTTCTTTATAATACTGTTTTTCCTTGCCACACTTGTTCAAAGAATCTTGTTGCCACAAGAGTGGTGGGGGAGATTATTTTTGGAAGATTTTATGATTTAAGGGAATTTAAGGAAAGTGTAAGACAACTTAGTGAGGCACATATAAAATTATATTACCTACCTCTTTCTGAAGAAAGATATCTTGATATTGTAAAAAATAGTAATAGGGTGGGCAAGATATTTTCAAATCCAGCCGGTTAACATTGTTATGCCTAACAAAACCATAATAATTCCTGCGACTAAATGCAAAATTTTTATATTTTTATCTTTCCATCCAGAAATATCTTCTACTTTGCTTACTCCTTTGTAAACCAGCCCTGTTATGATGAGCATAGGGAGAACAAAAATAGCATTGTATAATATTAAAGGGGGAATTGTTTTTATAATCTCCATTGCAGATAAAATTCCTCCGGCAATAACATACGGACCGATTGTGCAGGGCAATAAAAATACTGTGACAAATAAGCCGGCAGTAAATGCTCCTTTAGGTGAAGTAATTTTTGAAATTAATTTTTTAACTTTTGGCCTCGTCATTAAAGGCATTTCTGTTGCAACATTTCCGGGTCTGTAAGAAATGTAATCTCTTATGTTTAAAGAACCGATTATTATTGCAGCGACTCCGAGGCATTTATACAAATAAACCCTAATTGAAGAGAGCCCCTGAATCAGTTGAAAAAACTTTATGATAATCAAACCGTAAATAAGATACATAATAAATACAGACAATGTAAATGCTAATCCAGAATACAATATCTTTTTTTTATCTTTAGGATTATAAGTTAAAATCGTAATTAGCATTAATGTTAAAACAGCGAGGGCACATGGATTAATTGCATCAACAAATGCCAGGGAGATTATTTTAAAAAAATCCAATTTTCCTGTTTCTTCAGGGTTTTCTATGGGGGATTTATCCCCGATAATTTGTGTAGTATTTCCATTTACTCTTAGCAAGGGGTCTGCACATTTTTCTTTTAAGCATTTTTGTATTTCATTCTCCACGTCTTTTTCTAAACTGTTGCTAAAACCGACAATAACTCTGTCGTCTATGAAAATTGTCGGAACTCCTTTAATTTCTGTTTTATAAGACTTAGCCATGTCTGTAAATAATTGCCTGTTTTCTTCATTAAAATATATCTCATGCTCTTTTACTTCTAGAGAAGGATATTTTTGCTGCATCTCTTCGAGGAATTTGCTTTCAGCAGAACAATGAGGGCAACCCTGCCCGTAAAATTGGTATAATATAATTGTGTTTTCGTAATTGGAATTTTCTTCGGAATTATCTGCATTAATTGAAAATGGGGAAATAATTATCACTCCTAAAATAATCAAAATTATTGCCAAACTTTTTTTCATGAATAGGATTATAGAAAATACTTTTTAAATTTTTTTAAATGTTTTGGAGTTGTGTTCAATAATCAGGCAAATCTTCTTCAGTTTTTTTTCCTGTTTTTCCTGTTTTTTGGTTTAAGGTTTCCTGTCCTGATGGAATCTGTTCTTCTGTCTCAGTTTCCTCGTTTTCAGGTTGGGTCATATCCTCTTCTGTTATGGAATTAATCATCTCTTTGAATTTTGGGAAATCTGCTGCCAAAATCTTTATGCCTGATTTTGTAAAGCCAGTATATCTGTCGCTTGTTATAAATTCCCTTATTGTGAGCCCTCGCCTGTTTCCAAAATCATCAATTCTCAATATAATATCCGCTATTTCGTTTTTGTTTATTTTCCCAATATCTTTTTCCATGTTAAATTTTAGTATCCGTATTTTATAAAGTTTGTGGGTTTAATTTTAATTTCTGATGCGAGTTCAATCCTTCATTTCTATTTTTATATTAACGTTTTTTGGAATATTCATTCTCATTATATGACGGAGAACTTTCTCATTTGCCGGCAAATCAATGAGTCTTTTGTGGATTCTCATTTCAAATCTGTCAAATGTCGCTGTTCCGTCGCCGCAAGGAGATTTTCTTGTGGTTATTTTCAGTTTTTTTGTCGGCAAGGGCACAGGTCCGCTTATGTTTATCCCTGATTTTTTAGCAATATCTTTGATAGAATCGCAAATATTATTAAGCATTTTTATGTCAATACTACTCAGTTTGATTCTCACTTTTGGCATCTTAAAATTTTTATATATATTTAAATTTTTGAATCAAAAATGTCCAATTACATTTTTGGCCTAAAGGACTATGTAAAGATTGATTTAAAAAGTTTGTGTGTAATTGAATACAATAATTATTATAAAAGAAAAACTTCTCTTAAAATATGATGAAAGGGTTGCATAAAGAAATTTATGAGGAATTTTGT
>Ga0315537_1002566_pt1 | contig 13828 bp, 8 predicted proteins | sample SalMarSW160270MG_FD_203091 | JGI IMG/M metagenome (GOLD analysis project Ga0315537, IMG submission 203091) | Salt marsh sediment microbial communities from the Plum Island Ecosystem LTER, Massachusetts, United States - Salt Marsh Sediment SW1602-70 ... | reverse complement strand
ATTCAAAAAATTGAAGTAATAAGATAAAACCAGATCATTATGAATGCCAATGAACAATTCGTAGCTGCAATCGATATTGGAACAACAAAGATTGTATCCATTGTCGGACAAAAAAAGGAGAACGGTAAACTGGAAGTCCTTGGGCTGAGCAGGGCGCCTTCAAAAGGAGTCAAACGCGGAGTGGTCCTAAACATAGAAGAGACTGTTAATGCCATTCAGAGCACGGTTGAGGACGTCCAGTTACGCTCGGGTATCATGTTTTCAAATGTGTATGTCGGCATCGCCGGTCAGCATATAAAAAGTGTGAGGAACCGGGGCTATATCAACAGGGATAGTCGTGATGAGGAGATCACAAAGGAAGATATTATCAAATTGATAGAAGATATGTATAAAATCCCGATCGATGTTGGAGAAGAAATTATCCATGTGTTGCCCCAGAATTTTATCGTCGATAATGAAACCGGTGTAAAGAATCCAATTGGCATGTCGGGCCGCAGGCTGGAAGCCAATTTCCATATCGTGATTGGTCAGGTTGCCTCAGCAAAAAACATTGAAAAATGTGTGAACCGGGTTGGTCTGAAAATCAATGAACTGATCCTTGAACCTCTGGCATCTTCAGAAGCGGTATTGACTGAAGATGAAAAGGAGGCCGGTGTCGCACTGGTTGATATCGGTGGGGGAACAACCGATGTGGCAGTCTATTACGATAGCATTGTCAGACATACTGCCGTTATCCCGTTTGGAGGGAACGTGGTAACCAAAGATATTAAAGAGGGTTGTGCTATACTGAACCGACAGGCCGAATCACTGAAGATACAATTTGGCTCAGCCCTCGGCGATATCGCCCCGGAAGATAAAGTGGTTACTATCCCCGGAATCAGTGGTAGGGATCCGAAAGAGATATCGTTTAAGAGCCTTGCCTATATCATCCAGTCCAGAATGGAGGAGATCATCGATGCAGTTGCCTTTGAAATTGAAAATTCGGGATACTATGAAAAATTGTCCGGAGGCATTGTCCTGACCGGTGGAGGCGCATTGTTACGACACCTGCCTCAACTGGTTAAATTCAAAACCGGAATGGATGTAAGAATTGGATTCCCCAATGAACACCTGACCGGTGAAGTGTCCGACGATATCAATCACCCAATGTACTCCACAAGCATTGGACTGGTCTTGAAGGGGTATGAATACCTGAGGAATAAATATGGACTGGAAGGGGAGCGTGGGTCGGGTGAACAAAAAGGAAAAAAGGAGAGGGGAGAACCCCTGGAAGGAGGGAAGCTATTTGAAAGATGGAAAAAGACCCTTACCGAAATATTTGCAGAAAACGACGCTAAAATGGAATGAAACTCATTTACCCGGATTCTGCAATATGAACGAACAACATTATGCCGATTCTGAATATGAAACCGTAAAACAGTATAACCATGGCAGAAGATTTAATGAATTTTGATCTACCGGTTGAACGATCCTCGATAATTAAGGTAATCGGAATTGGGGGAGGAGGAAGCAATGCAGTAAATCATATGTTTCAGCAGGGGATAAAAGATGTAAATTTTGTGGTCTGTAATACCGATGCCCAGGCCCTGAATAATAGCCCTGTACCAGTGAAAATACAGATTGGAGAAGCGATAACGGAAGGCAGAGGTGCCGGCAATAAACCCGAAATTGGCAGACAGGCTGCCATGGAAAACCTGGATGACATTATGGAAGCCATTTCCAGTAATACCAAAATGGTCTTCTTAACGGCAGGATTGGGAGGCGGTACCGGCACGGGAGCTGCCCCGGTAATTGCTGAAGCTACCAAAGAAGCAGGTATCCTTACTGTGGCCATTGTAACCATCCCTTTTCGGTTTGAAGGACAACAGAGAATTAACCAGGCCATCGATGGGATTAATGAGCTGAAAGAACGTGTCGATTCACTCCTGGTGATCAACAATGAAAAACTCAGGGAGATCCACGGAGACCTGAAACTTTCTGAGGCATTTTCAAAAGCAGACAATATATTGACCATCGCAGCAAAAGGAATAGCTGAAATCATAACGGTCCATGGATACGTTAATGTTGATTTTGCAGACGTTGAGACCGTAATGTATAACTCTGGCGTTGCAATTATGGGATCAGGAACCGCCGAAGGAGAAAACCGGGCAATATGTGCTATTGAAGAAGCACTGAATTCTCCATTGCTTAACTCCAACGATATTACGGGAGCGAAAAGCATCCTGTTGAATATAACATCCGGTGAAAATGAAGTCAGCATGGATGAAGTAGGGGAAATCACAGATTATGTAAATGGGGTAGCCGCAGATGAGGTTCTGATCATCTGGGGTACAGGCCTCGATAATACCCTCGGAAATACAATCTGTGTGACCATCATCGCAACAGGTTTTGAACCACATAGCATTCCCGAACTTTATGCCCGCCGTAAAACAAAGGATTTTGTATCCCTTAAGGAGCATGGTAAAACCAGTGTCAGGAATGATTATGTTTTTGATGGCAATAAAGATAAAATAACTGAAAGAGAGAGAAATGAATCGCAAAGCACTATTGATTTTGATCTGACCTACACGGATGAAGATGCCGAATTAAAGAAAAAGAATCGGAAAAGTAGTAGAAGTACCGCTGAAGAGATGGAGGAACAATCAAGCAGAAGAATACAGCAGTTAAAAAGTTCACACAACCTGTTAAAAGAGAAAGGACTGAAATTCAAGGAAGTAGAAGATAATATTGATGAACTTGAAGATGAACCGGCCTATGTGAGGAAAAATATCAGGATCCGGGACACTGAACATTCATCGAAATCGAAAGTCTCAAAATATTCTTTGAGTGATGAAGAAGAGGACAAAGAGACCAGATTAAGATCTGATAATGCCTATCTTCACGATAACGTGGATTAAAAAGCGTATCCTGAAGGTACAAAATAGTACCTGTAACTACACGTGCATTCGATATACGATTGTAAATCCCTAATAAAATTTTGAACGGCTGTCAACAATATTCGCAGCCGCTTTCAGGGCTTCAAATGCCTCATAATTTGCCCTAACCCTGAAACTGGAAGCTAATCTTAAACGCATGTTTTCAAGGTTATTGCTCTCCGGCTCTGTAACTTCATTTACCTCAAGAACATATACCCCATTCGTTCCCTTGATCGGTTTCGATAAAGTGTTCGGGGGAAGATTTACTGCTGTAGCAATAACAGCGGGCTCAATTCCTGCACCGGGAATTGAAAATGAGTTAAATGTTATGTCATTGGCTTCTGAAATATCCAGGTTCATGGTCGATGCAAGCTCTTCCAGGGATTCAATACCCGAAAGATTTGAACGGAACTCCTGAGCAATTATCTCAGCCTTTTTTTCTTTCCTGACATTTAATTCAACATCAGCACGAACCTGGCTGAAAGGAGCAATACCTTCTTCCTTAGCCTGTGTAACATAAGCAACAATAAATTTATCTCCCAGCTCAAAAATAGCCTGTTCGTTGAAATCGAGAACGATCTTCCCTGGTTCGGTTTCAAAAATAGCCCGTATCAAAGGACGTGGTGATTCAAGACCCGGTATGACTTTATCATTCCGTTTAATGTTGTTTGCTATTCTTTTTTCTAACTGCTCTTCAATGATCGATTGATTGAATTCTTCGTAGGAATAGGATGATCCTGCAAGTATGCTGGCTTCAGAATAAACATCCTGGTAAGTGGTTGTGCTGGGTTCAATTTTACGCTCAATCGTCCCAATCTTATATTTGGTAACGGAAGGACCCTGTTCAAGGATCTCAATGATATGAAATCCATACTGAGTTTCCACAACAGTAATTTCACCCGGTTTGCCTTCGAAGCAGGCATCGTTGAAAGGTTGTATCATAAGCCCTTCCCTGAACCAACCCAGATCGCCATCCAACTGTGCTGATCCCTGATCATCAGAATTCAGCATAGCCAGTAGTCCGAAATCCGTCCCCTTCTCAATAAGATTTTTTAAACTATCTGCTTTCTGTTTTGCCTCTTCATAAGGTAAATTCTGATTTGGAGTAATTAAAATATGACGCGCATGTACAGAATCTGGAAGTGTGTTTATCTCAACTAATTTCGAAATTTTGTATGTTTCATTTTCAAAGTAGGGTCCGTAAATATCACCAACAGAAGCCATGGCAACAAATTCACGAATCATCTCAGGGACTTCATCCAATGTTACGTTTGTGTTATTAAACGGAGTGTCAGAGGAGAGGTTGACAAATTGCTCCACATTATCTGCCTTCCGGAATTCATCAACAATGCCGTTGATCCAATTTTCTGTAGCTTTTATGTCAGCAGCCGATGGGACAACATCAAAGGCCACATATTCAATGTTTCTTGAGGCAGTCTGTTTATAATCCTGTTGATTATTTCGGTAGTATTTTTGAAGTTCGGCCTCAGTAAATGTGACTGAACTATCAGGAATAGAGGTGAGTCGTTTAACTATATAGCCGAAATTCACCTTCTTATTGCTTGCCACCCCTTCTTCTTTAGCTTCCATACCGGTAACATAGAGCCCTTGCCTGATCAGGTTGTTGTATTTGGTGAATTCCCGGTCCTGAAGAATCTCATTTTCGAGGAACAACCAATATGCCCTTTGGGCAGGGTCACTGTCAAGCGTTTTTAAAAATTGCAATAAACCAGCCCTGTTAAGCTGTCCTGTTTGGGGATCGGTAAACAGTTGCTGAATGAGGGGATGTGGTTCCGTACCCTGCACCAGGTCAAACATCTCGTCTGAACTGACAGTCACGCCAAGCTCCTCCAATTCCTCATCGAGAACATATTCACGGATCAGTTGCTGCCAGGTTCGTTCCCGGATACTTTCAACCATCTCTTCATCCATGGTTGTCTGTCCGGTAAGCTTATATATTTCTGTAAGGTTCTCCACTCTTTCATCATATAATTGATAAGAGATCGATTTTCCATTAATCTCAGCAATCTCATAGATCTTTTTTGTTCTGAAAGCAGGACCGCTTCCCTGTCCGAAAAAGTCACCAAGAACAAAAGCGAGCAATGCCAGTCCAATAATTACTGCTACCAGTACGCCTGCTCTATCGCGAATGGATTGTAATGTTGCCATAAAAACGTCTTTTTACTCGAAAATTTCAGGCAGCAAATATAAATAAATTTAACGGTATTATCTGTTTTTCCTGAATTTAACGAGTTCTAACCGGGTCTCAGAAACCTGAAGAACTTTGATTTCATAAGACCCAATGATGATCCGTTGATTCAGTTTAGGAATGCTTTCGTGATGAAAAAGAATAAAACCGGCAAGGGTTTCATACTCTTCCTCCTTCGGGAGATCCAATCCATACTTTTCATTCAGGTAGTCAATCTCTAACCGACCGGAAAAAATAAATTCCGATTCACTGATCTGCTTGTCGATTAATGCTGAAGTATCATGCTCATCTTCAATCTCACCAAAAATCTCTTCAAGAATATCTTCAATGGTTACCATTCCGGAAGTGCCTCCAAACTCATCAACCACCACAGCGATGCTCTTATTTTCTTCGACGAATAATTCGAGCAGTTTGTTTGCCGGCATAGTCTCGGGTACAATGGATACCGGAATAACTTTTGTTTTGATGCTTTCGGGGTTTTTAAACAGATCTTTTAAATGGAAATAACCGATAATATTGTCGATGTTCTCTTTATAGATCAGGATTTTTGACAAACCATTATCAATGAAGGCAAGTTTGAGTTCTTCCATGGAGCTGTTCTCTTCAAGAGCAATAATCTCAGTTCGGGGTACCATGCACTCCCTCATTTTTACATTCGAGAAGTCAAGAGCATTTTGAAAAATTTTGATATCATGCGCTTCTTCCTCTTCCGCCTCAACCATTTTCTGACTCTCACTGACCAGGGAATCCAGATCCAGTTTGCTGAACACCTGAATCTCCGGGTTTTCCATATTTTTTATGTTGAAAAAAAACCGTAACAGGATACTTCCCAAAAGGATCGTCAGTTTACTGACTGGATAAAAAAGTAAGAAAAAGAACAAAACAGGAAGACTTAACAGATTTAAGAATCCATTTGGATTTAGCCGGAATAATGCTTTTGGCAGGAACTCTGCTGAAATAAGGATAACAAATGTGGATAATACCGTTTGAATGAGCAGGATACTGATTTCCGATTCAGTTACCAGGGCAATAACGGGTTTAAGCAGAATCGCCATGAAGATTCCAAAAATTACAAGGGCGATATTGTTCCCGATCAACATGGTTACAATATATTGTCCTGGATTGGCTGTAAAAATGGAAATGATCCTGGAGGTAAAGGTATCCTGTTTCTTGTCCAGCTCAATTCTTAGCTTGTTGGCGGAGATAAAGGCAATTTCCATACCAGAGAAGAAAGCAGAAAACAGGATGGCGATAAGAATGATGAAAATCCCACTCATGTTGAATCAGATTTGTTATTCTTCTTTTCACTCTTTCTCATACTTCTTCTGAAGAAGAACATCAGGAATGCGATGAAAGAGATGATAAAAAGGGGATAACTCTCGCGGAATGATCCATCGACGTATGTTTTATGAATTCCTGTAACGACACTGATGATTGCTACAACAAACCAGACCGTTTCAAGTATCTTGTTCCGATTAAAATTCTTCTTCAAGGTAAAAGGTCCCCTTTGGTTTTTTAATGACCCAATCTGTAAAATCCTGATTCGCTTCAAGCCCTTCACCGAAAAGAACTTCGTCAGATGTGGTGATTTTTACAAACCGGTTGGAGTATATTAATCCTTTCTCTTCATCCCAGAAAAGAAGGTCCGTATTCAGCAACTCACCATTAACATTAATGGCAACAACACTATCCCTTGCCTCCCAGAGCTTCTGCATTTCATGGTAGATTGCAAAGTTGGCTGTGAGCTGTGAACTCACATTAGCCTGATCATCATAGAATAGTACCTCTATTCCTTGTGGAAATTCCATGTAAGGTTCACTTGCATTGCCGTAACGCCTCAACTCGGCTGCCTTAATACGTATCTGGATCTTTGCCGAATCGCTGTAAATACTTTCGACATGATAAATTGATTCGGTTGGCAAGTCAATAACACGGGTCAGGGTATTGATTACTTCAATATCGTTTTTACAGGAAAAAAAGAGCCATGTACTCACCATGGTGAGCAAAATGACACTTTTTGAATTACATACGGTAAGAGGATGATGGGTTGATCTGTCCAACACTATCTTGCTCTGACTATTGTTTTTTCATTGATCCAGCATTCAATTTGATACTCATCCCCTTCTTTATACCCATGGAAGAAGATGGTTTCAGTATCCGGGAAATACTGTGAGTAAAGAGAAATGTTCTTATTGGCGATTTCTGTCAGGTCGGGATCCACATTCTTGGCCTTGATAAAATAATCAACCGATAGCCAATATACCGCTTTCTCCCCCAGCTCGTCTTCACCACAGGCTTTACTGGCAGCATAAATGCTACCAATAAGAAGGTACGGATGCCCGGAAGAGGGATCGCACTCTTTTGCCCTAATGGCGTAAGTTCGTGCAAGAGAATGGTTCCCCAATTCCCGATAGGTAATATCACCAAGCTTTAAATAATATTTTGATTTCTCAATATCATCAGTCTCCAGTTCAATGGCTTCCTTGTAATACCTTGCTGCAGCTTCATATTTCTTGCGCTCATCGTTCATTTGGGCCAGTAAATAGGCAGACCTGGCAGTTGGCTCCTGTTTGTGGTATGCAGTAGATACCTCAAAATAAAATTCCGATTCCATGCATTGTGTCTGACCAAGCAGTTGAAGGATCTTTTTCATCAGGTCAAGATCATGTGGTGATTGCTTGAATTTCGGCGAAAACAACGTGATAAGCCCTTTACAAGTCGCTGCACCGCATGTGGCAAACACATTATCAACTGCCTCTTTTGCTTTTTGAAGGTTTTCATCATCCGGATCATTCGTGATCTGCTTATCAATAATTTCACTGATTAACGCGTAATTCTCAATAACCTTCTCCCCATCGATTCTTTCACCTTCAAATAGCGTGGCCGAGGCAGTCATAAAGATCACAAGAATGTCAATCTGTGACTTTTCATTTTGCAGCGAGATCGACCGCTTGATCATATCATACCCCTTCTGAACGTCATCCAAATTATCTCGCCTAATATCAAGGAAATCCTTGCCTTTTCTTCCAAGAACATACCCCTCCCTGCGGAAATACTTGATCCGTTGGTCGTAGATCAGCATGATGGTATCCAGGTAACTGTATTTGAGATCCAGATCTTTCTCTTTTGTCATTTTATCATCATACATTTTGACCCCATGAAGGTATATATTGGAACTTATTTTGGGACATTCTTCAAAGACTATTTTCCAGTATTGTAACGCATCCTTATAATTGTCTTGTTTGTAATATTCAGAGTAAAGAGAAAAATTACGAACACACCGGATGCTGTCTTCACCGTGTCCATATTTGGAACCATCTTCAACGCCCTTTTGACCCAGTGAAGGAAAAGAATAAAAAGAGAATAACAGGATAAACAATGTGGTGAGTAATCTTGACTTCATTTTTTTAAATTTTTAATCAAATTTTCGTTTCCTGAACCAGATATCATATAAAGTTAAGCTAAAACATATCATTCCGTATCGCTCTTCAATTAAATTTTCCCCTTTTGTGCCCCTTTTCCCCAACTCAAAAGAAAGGTTAATCATTGAACCATTACGGTTCAATGGTAAACCAACTCCAAAACTTATGCCAAAATCTTTCAATTGCTCTCCTTCAAGCTGCAGGTAACTATTGGAATAGTACCCTCCAATCCTGTAATTAATGTGGTTCAGGTAATTTCTTAACGCAAACCGGTTGGGAACGAATTCCAACCCTGCATGGAGTGAATTGCTGTTGATCAGTGAATCGTTCTCTCCGAAAAAGATGGCATTAGACCAGCTTTGCCAGAAATAGTCGGCACCGATCGTCAATTTATCACCATAACGGAAGGTAAATCCAATGCCCAGGTTTCTTGGGATTACGATCTTTCCCTTCACACCACTGATATAATCCAGCGTGTCAATAAAGAGTATCCTGGTTGAGCTATAAAGAATATCCCGGGTTAGTGATTCAGTCTCTGCCTTGATGTTCCGTTCGTTATTTAAGACCGCACCAACCGTTAACTCAAATTTTTCTTTGAATGGATATGTATATTGAATTCCCAGATCAAACCCCAGATCTCCAAAGATTGATTTTTTAACAATATCGATAGAGGATGAATAATCCTGGTCAACAAATCCAAGCGACCTCGATCGTTCAAGGTTGCCGAAAAGATAAGATAGATTTATTCCCAAAGATAATCCCTTGAACAGATCAGCGCCAAATCCGGCAAAAAATTTGTGTACTCCACCTGAACCCTCATAAAGGTAGTTAATACCGCCAATTTCAGGATCGTATTCCGAATCTCCTTCGCGTGTCTGGTCCTCTATTTTGTAACTCAATGAGGAATAGGGAACAATCCCTGCAGCTGCCCCAAGCCATTTAGTTATGGGAAATGCAATAGAGAGGCTTTTAAAACTGATGTCTTTGCTAACGGCCGATTCCCCACTCATCGATAACTCAGATTGCTTCCCTACCATACCAAATTCAAACAGGAAGGATAAACTATCACGGGAACTCAATGATGCCGGATTCTGAAAATCAATAAATCCCGGATCCCGCATTCCCAGTGAAATTCCCCCCATCGCAATGTTCCGGGTGAACCCCATCCTCTGCTGATCACCTAACCCGAACCTGGAGTAAGGGGAATTGGTGGCTGCCTGCCCGAATGTTAATGTCGGAACAAGAAATAGTATGAAGAGAAATATCCCTTTTTTATTGTTGAACATTAAAATTCAGAATTTCATTTAACCCGATGAGAACCAGATTTTGGTTCACAAAGATGCTATTTTTTAATTTTTTATCAAAAAAAAATGAATCTCCACCGGTTAGGATTACCTCCGGTTCTTTATAGATCGCTTTCATCATATCAATGAATCCATCAATTTCGAGGATCATCCCCTGCTGTACACCTGAAACAATTGCCGCTTCGGTGGTGTCTCCGACAACTGAAAATTTATCCTTTTCAATACAGAGGGGTAAAGATCCTGTAAAGTGATGCAAAGACTTGAATCGCATTTTTAATCCGGGAGAGATATTGCCCCCTACATATCGATTGTCTGCAGTAACCAGATCAAAGGTAAGGGCTGTACCGGTATCAATAACCAAAACGTCCTTACCAGGAAAAATATTGTTTGCTCCAACAGCAGCAGCGAGGCGATCCATCCCTAATGTGGCAGGTGTCCTGTAGGTATTGATGATGGGAAGGGGAGTACTCTCGGTTAGCCGGATAAAACGGGAGAATGCGCTCTCAAGGTAATTGATGAGGGGGGGATCAACCTCCCTGACAGCTGAGAGGATCGAATGTTTAATGCCAGCATGCTCTGATTGTATTCGATTCAATATCGAAATGGTCAGATTTTCAACCTGTTCTGATTTCCCGATCCTACCATTGCTAAATAGAGCCAGCTTGGTATTACTGTTTCCAATGTCGATGACCAGATTCATAGTGAACTGAAACAAAAATATAAATAATCTTTTTGAAATGTTGGTTTTATCTTGAAAGAGTATCTTCTTGATTAACAAATGACCGGATATTGAGTAAGACCTTCCGGGCATCCTGAATCCCCAAAACACCTTCAACCCGAAGGGTTAATTTCCCGTTTACCTCCTTGACCCTGAATCGGTCAGGATTTCGCCCGATGTATTGAATGATCTTGCTGAAAACAGGGGAACTGAAATAGGGGGAACTCTGGTCAGAAACAAAATGCAAAATCATGATGTTGTCCCGGATAATGATCTTCTCAAACCCTGATTGTATTGCTGTCCAGCGGAGAGGGACAATACTTAGCAGTTCTTTCCCTGACTCAGGAACCGGCCCAAAACGGTCGACCAGCTGATTCTCATACTTCAATAAATCATTTTCATTACGCAAATTGTCCAGGTCCCTGTAAAGCCTAAGCCTTTCTGAAACGTTGCTGATGTAATCATCCGGGAACATGAGTTCCAGATCTGTATCAATCAGGCAGTCCTGAACAAAAAGTACTTTTCCCAACTCTTTCTTGACCTGCTTGTCAGTACGTTGTTCTCTCGCGGGTTTTTGAAAATAGTTGCGAAACTCTTCCTCTTTAAGCTCTCCGATCGCTTCATCCAGAATCCTGTGATAGGTTTCAAACCCGATATTTGTTATGAAGCCACTCTGTTCACCCCCCAGCAAATTTCCTGCACCCCGGATGTCCAGATCCTGCATGGCAATGTTAAAACCGCTTCCCAGATCCGAGAACTCCTCAATCGCCCTCAGGCGCCGCCGGGCATCGGGAGTAAGCATCGAAAGGGGAGGAGCCAGAAGGTAGCAAAAAGCCTTCTTATTTGACCGTCCAACACGACCACGTAACTGATGAAGATCACTCAATCCAAAGTGGTGGGCATTGTTAATGATGATGGTGTTGGCGTTGGGAATGTCCAAACCAGCTTCAATGATCGTCGTTGCTATAAGTACATCATAATCCCCGTCAATAAAATCCAGCATGATATTTTCCAGCTTATTGCCAACCAACTGACCGTGGGCAACGGCTGTTCTGACCGAAGGAGAGATCCGGTTTATTAATGCCTCCATCTCAACAATATTCTCAACCCTGTTATGTATGAAAAATACCTGTCCGCTCCGGCTTACCTCATAGTCAATCGCTTCTTTTATCAAATCCTCATTGAAAGTGTGTAATTCAGTAAGAATGGGGTGACGGTTTGGAGGTGGTGTGTTGATTATGGACATATCCCTGACTCCCATCAATGAGAATTGAAGTGTGCGGGGAATTGGAGTTGCCGTTAATGTTAAGGTGTCAATATTGAGTTTTAATTTACGTAGCTTCTCCTTTGAAGCAACCCCGAATTTTTGCTCTTCATCAACGATCAACAACCCCAGATCTTTAAAAATCAAATCATTACCCAGAAGCCTGTGAGTGCCTATAACAATATCAACCTTCCCCTCAGCCAGGTTCTTCAGTGTGATCTTTTGTACAGAAGGTTTTTTTAGACGACTGATATAATCGATGGTGCACGGGAAGTCTCTTAACCGTTCCCTGAATGTATTATAATGCTGAAGTGCAAGAATGGTTGTTGGGACAAGTACAATCACCTGCTTGCTGTCAGTTACCGCTTTAAAAGCAGCTCTGATTGCAATCTCCGTTTTGCCAAAACCAACATCTCCGCATACCAACCGGTCCATCGAAGAGGAAGATTCCATCCCCTCTTTTACCGCGATCGTTGCTGACAATTGATCCGGTGTGTCTTCATATAAAAAGGAGGCTTCCAACTCATTCTGAAGGTAGGAATCCGGGGAGAAAGCAAATCCTTTTCCGGTTTTTCGTTTTGCATAGAGCATAATAAGCTCCCGTGCAATATCTTTGATCCTTCTTTTTGTCGACAGCTTAAGTTTGTTCCAGGCACCGGATCCCAGTTTGTGAATCCTGGGGGGTGTAGCCTCTTTTCCCTTGTATTTCGATATACGATGCAGGGCATGCAACCGCACAAAAAGAACATCCTGATCTTTATAAACCAGCTTCACTGCTTCCTGCAATTTTCCGTTAATATCAATCTTTTCCAACCCTCCAAATTGGCCTATGCCATGATCTGAATGAACGACATAATCTCCGGGGGATAAACTGGACAACTCCTTGACGGTTATTGCCTCACGCTTCGAGAAATTGCCGCGAAGCCTGAATTTATGATACCGTTCAAAAATCTGATGATCCGTGTAACAACATATCCTCAGATCGTGTTCAATAAAACCTTGGTGAAGAACCATGTTTACAGGAAGAAATTGAACCGTTGGATCAATATCCTGAAAAATGCTTTTCAACCGTTCAAACTGCCTTTCGTTATCCGAAAGGATAAGGTTGGTATAACCCGTTTCTGAGTTCTCAAGAAGGTTTTTGCACAGGATCTCGAAATTTTTGTTGAAAACCGGTTGGGCTGACGTTTTAAACTCAATGGTCAAATCAGGTTGGAAATCATCATACGGTTCAAAACTAATAACCGACTGGTTACGAATGCCGTTAAGTAGTTGATTGCCAGTTATAAGAAAATCCTCCTTCTGTGACACTCCCTGGTTCTGCTCAATCGTGGTCTGCTCGAACATTTCATTCACCCGGTCTTTGATAAAGGGTAGATTGTCTGCCCATATGATGACTCTGTCCGGGAGAAAATCAAGAAAGGATACCCTCGATTCCTTTGTTATGAGGTTGTGGGTATCTGGCACGATGGAAACCTCCTGTAAGGGTTGAATCGACAATTGATTATCAACCTGAAATGAGCGGATTGATGCTACATCGTTGCCAAAGAAATCGATCCTGAAGGGATGATCGCTTGCATAGGAAAAAACATCCAGTATTCCTCCCCGAATCGAATACTCCCCTGGTTCAGTAACAAAATCCGACCGCTCAAAACCAACTTTAATCATTTGTTTTTCAATCTCTTCAAGCATATAACTCTCTCCATCTCGAACCGTAATGCTGCTTCTTCCGAAAAGTGCTTTATCCACTACTTTTTCAATGAGTGCTTCGGGATAGGTTACGATTACCGGATTTTTTTCTCCCTGACTCAGGATAGTTAAAATTTCTGTACGAAGCACCAGATTGGAGGGATCTGTGTGTCCGTATTGAATCGATCTCTTATAAGAGGAGGGGAAAAAGTAGATTGGTTGACCGGGATTTAACGCAACAAGATCGTTGTGGAAGTAAGCTGCCTCTTCTTTGTCAGATAAAATGATCAGGTGACTACTGTCCGAA
>Ga0315537_1002564_pt1 | contig 13840 bp, 12 predicted proteins | sample SalMarSW160270MG_FD_203091 | JGI IMG/M metagenome (GOLD analysis project Ga0315537, IMG submission 203091) | Salt marsh sediment microbial communities from the Plum Island Ecosystem LTER, Massachusetts, United States - Salt Marsh Sediment SW1602-70 ... | reverse complement strand
ACGAATACAAGTGAACCACCGTTTAATTGTCGAAAGTCTTAGATGGGGTCAAAACTGGGGACTTGACGTTTTCCCAGGACGAGTCTGGCGGATACCTGCTAACTGGCCAGGCGGCGCCCGGCATAGAAGTGGCGTGAGCTTGGTCTGGGCTCTGACGTTGAACTGCGGGAACCTGTCGCAACGATGTTAAGAGAAAAGCACAAGCAAAGAAACTGCGAGGCTGATAGTATCGATGCGTTGCACAGGGACGGGCAAGTCCGTAGTGGCGTTGAAGCTGCTGTAATGGCAGCCAAGCGAAGGGGCTTGGTCATTCAGCTACCGACAATTGACCAACTGTTTAACAGGAGGAGTCATTGAACGTAGCAAAACCATTTTATTATGGTTTGAATGATAGGAGCCGGATGAGCTGAGAGGTTCACGTCCGGTTCTCGAAGGGGCCGAGGGTGAAATTCCCTCGGCCTACTCACCCCTGGGAATCAGGGTGTTTTCCAGCTCCTGAAAGAGGTGACTTTTAGCAGCATTTTGGCATTTTACAACTCTTTCTGATTGACAAATTTGCAAAGTTATTCGCATAGCAGATAAACAGGTAGTACAGTCTCTCGGGCATCACGACATTTTGTCACCTCCATCAGTACCACGCGCACTACGTCCGTTTTCATCATTCTGCTCACTGCCTGACAGCGATATAAGGTGAGGAGCGGGTAGTCGGACACGCTGCTGTCGTTTTACATAAGGCGTCCCTCGGTACGCCTGCTTACCGAACTCCACTGAGGGTCTTTCGGGCTCTCCGCTTGATGTCATCGTTCCTTGATTTCTCAGCCACCGTTTTCAACACCTGCCGGCGCTGGTCCTTGGAAACCCCGCGGATATCTTGGCCAGCAATTCGGACCATGGCCGAATAGGCTTCCTCGGCAACCGCAGAGTCCTCAGCGAGCGTCGTCAACAGCTCCAGGGCACTAGAGCTCGGCGCTTCCCCCAAAACAGCGATAGCCCGCCGCTTCTCTTCGGGCCGTTTGATGTGGGACCGTACGTCCTTTACCTTGGCCACCTTTTGTTCGTTGCTGAGCTTCTTATTGCCGCGTATGTACTGGAGGTAACCATGCAGACCCAGCACCTGATGGGACATCTTCTCAGTCGATGTGGCCAACATTAGTAGGGCTTGCCCTGCTTCGCTGTCTTCAGGCCAATTGTTCGGCCAAGTCGATAAGATGCGCACGGCCTCATCTTGGACGGGGGGCTCAGCGCTCTCAATGGCGGATTTGACAGCCGCTAGCGCGTCGGGTCCGCCGACGATGGCCAATGCGTGCAGCCCGATCATGTGGAGTTCATTGTCACGGCTCTGCGTCAGGGGTTGCAGGTGCGAGATGCACTTCACGCCACAACGGCCACTGATCGCCAGCAGGGCCTTTCTGATGCCCGCTCGTTCCCTGGAAATGTTGGTCTTTTGAAGCAGCTTGACGAGATCGGCCGTCTGCTGGTCTTGGCCGATGATGCCGATTGTCTGTACGGCCACGCCGCGAACCCCGGCATCAATATCGTGAAGGCTCGACACGACCGCAGGAAGGGCTTCGCTGATTTGCCTCTGGCCAGCCAGCTCGATGAGAACCTGCTGCAACTTGCCTTGCGCTTGCGGCAGGCGGGCGAGCAGGTCGGCATCCACGTCTTTGCCAGGCAGTCTGACCAGCGTTTCCATGGCTGCTTGTTCCAGCTCGGCATCGTCCTCGGTAGCTGCCTCCAGCAATATCGGCACGCACGAGACATCGCCCAAGCGGATCAGGATGTTGATGGCCGTGATACGCAGGTCCTTCGGGCTGCTCTGAGCCGCCTTGTGAACGGTCGGTATTACAGCAGAGTCGTTACGGTCGGCCAGGGCCAACAGCAGCATGGGGCGCCGTTCCGGGCTTAAGCGGGACAGTTCGACTGCCAATGCCTCAGTCACGTCGCTACCGGGAAGCTCGCGGGCCGTGCGCAATCCGATGCCGAGCCTCTTTTTGTCTTCCGAGCGCAACTGCTCCATCAACAGGGGCACACCGGCGGACCGGCGGGCCAGGATTGCACCGCGGATTGCTTCTAAATGTCTCTGGTCGGGTACAGCCGCTTGGCGGACCGTGTCGTACAGCTTAACGGCTTCGGCAGCCTTCTCGCGTGCCAGGAACCACTCCGCACATAGAATGCAACCTTCGGCCACCGCTGAACGAACGCCGGCCGGCGCATCGGCCAGGGATTGCGCCAGTGCTTTGGCTGCCTGCTCGCCACCGATGTGTCCCAACGCTACGGCGGCGGCCGATGCGACGCCGGCGTTGGCATCGTCGAGTTTCTGCACGAGGGTATCGACGGCGTGGACATCACGACGCACGCCAATCGAATTGATCACCCCAATAAGCAACCGGCCCTCTATCTTGCCCAGCGCATCGCGTAAAGCAGCGTCGGCGACGGGTCCGGGGATCGCTTCGAGCGCGATCCGAGCCCACGACGCCAGTTCCTTGTCCGCCAAAAGCGGCGCGAGGGCGGGGACGGATTGCTCGGTGCCATAGATGGCCAGTAGCTTACAGGTGATGGCTTTCTCACCCTTGGGAGCATCTGACTGCAGCACGGCGATCAAGTCGCGTTGTTTCACGCTCGCGGCCGGCCGATCTTGAGCGACGGTCCAGGCCGACGCAGCAACTATGATGAGAATAATACACCAGGTGAAATATCGTTTTTTTATTAACATGATTGTCCTCGTAGTTTAGGTGGTTTCTTTCGTAAAATCGGATGCTAGATTCGCCATGGCTCCCTTAAGGCCTCGGAACGTAACCGATTGGCCTGCTCGTCATCAATGAATTCATTTTTCTTCGGGTCATACTTGACCTTGCGATCAAGGAACAGGGCGATATTGGCGGCATGGCAGGCGATATGCGCCCAGCACGCCGCGTCGGCGTTGGCCCGGGTCAGGGCCCGTGTCTTGACACAATCGAGGAAGTCACGTACGTGAAAGTCGGCGGGGTAGCCCGGTATCTTGGTCCCTCTGCGGAGCAGCAGCGATTGAGAACTTGCGCCGAACTCCGCATCGTCGCCCGTCTCGACCCATCCAGTTTCGCCTTCGAAACGGACCGGACACGAGCCCAGCGGCAACCATCCGTCGTTACGCATGACGAGTTTGACGCCGTTGGCATAGCGGGCGTGCAACTGACCGTTGACCGGCTCGTACTCCACGGGTGCCGTGTCGTCGGCGTCGTTGGCCAACTGGCACAGGTCAACGCAGTGGGAGCCCCATTCGAGGCAACCGCCTCCAACCAGACCGCCGCCTTTTTCGAAGTGGAAGGCGTTCATAAGTTTGCGGGTGTAGGGTCGCCAGGCGGCCGGACCGAGGTACATATCCCAGTCCACCTGTTCTCGGAGCGGTTCGGGCTCAGCCGGGAGCCAGCCGCTCATCTTGGTTTCGAGGCCACCAGGGTGAGCGTGGAGTGTCTGCAGCGGACCGAGCTTGCCGGTCCGGGCCAGTTCGATTGCATAGGCAAAGTTGGGAAGGCTGCGACGTTGTGTGCCAGCCTGGAACACGCGGGCGGTGCGGCGAAAGATATCCGCCAGCGCCAGGCTCTGGGCGATGTTCTTCGTGCAAGGCTTTTCACAGTAGACATCTTTGCCTGCCTTAGCTGCCATCGTGGCGGCCGTCGCGTGCCAGTTCGGACCAGTCGCGATCAGCACGGCGTCGATATCGTCACGGGCGAGCAGCTCGCGCATGTCGATGTACGGCGTGCAGTCTTTGTTGCCGTTGTGGGCATCGACCATGTCCTTGGCACGCTGGCGGTTGTCACCCCGTACGTCACAGATGGCCACGCACTGCAAATCAGGCTCCCGTAGGAAGCAGCCCAGCACGTAACGGCCGCGATTCCCAATCCCAATGGCGCCCAGTACGATTCGTTCGCTGGGGGCCACACTGCCATTCTTGCCTAGCGCTGTGCCTGGGATCACTTGTGGCACCGCCAGGCAGACACCAGCCTGCACTGCGGTTTTGAGAAACCTACGCCGATTTAGCCCATTTCTTTTTTTACACATGTTTGACCTCCTGCTGAGTAAAATCTACGAAACATAGTCGTTAAACTTCTTAAAAGCCTCATTTCTAATATCCGGGTACAAATATCCTGAGGCTTCAATCCGTACCAGCATTAATTGAGTATGTTTATTATGCTCGACATCTTTAATCGAGGTTTGCTATTTATAACCAAAATCACCAGTTGCACGTCTGGTAAGTATAGCTGGAAATCCTATCCTGTGCAAGGAGATTCTCTCTCATCAAGGTTTATGTAGCTTATTCGGCCGGAATTGTTTTCAATCCTGAAAATCAGGGTGTTTTCCAGCTCCTGAAAGAGGTGACTTTTAGAAGAATTCTGGGATTTTGCAGCTTACGGAAATGGGGCCGTTTTGGGAGCATTTGTACACGGCTCAGGGCGCTTCTGATTGGCTGGTGGGGCTGGCCGGAGAAATCTTGTTGCAAGCAGACTCACAACTATAAAGAAATAACGCGTCTGGACAAATTGTTCAGAAATCCAGTAGAATGGCGCAGTTGCAAATCCGTTTGAAATACGCTCTTTGGAGGATACAAAAATGGCCAAGTATATCGTGAAGAATTTGCTAATAGTCACAACAATACTCCTGTTGGCCAACATGGCTACAGGGAAGTCATACGATCTAACTTTTTCCACTTTCTTCGGAGGAAGCGCAGGCGAAGTAATTCGTGATGTCGAAGTAGACAACCTCGGCAACATATTCATAGCAGGCACTACACGTTCTCCAGATTTTCCAACAACACGTGGCGCTTATGATGAGCATCTGGACACCAGCCTTGATAAAACCCGCTGGGGATATAATTCTGAGATTTTCGTGGCTAAGTTTAGCCCAACAGGAACTTTGATATGGTCAACGATTATCGGTGGTCCCAACTCAGAAGAAGCCTATGGACTTGAAATCGACAGCAAAGGATATGTTGTTGTGCATGGTCGCGGTGCTCAGGGCTCTCCCATTACTTCAGGCGTATACCAAAAACAATTCAAGGGATGCGGCGGTAAAGATCCGGGGAATCCACACAACACGGGACAGAATGCATATATATGTAAACTCACGCCTGACGGCTCGTCCATCGTATGGGCAAGCTTCTTCGGTATCGACCATCTCCACCGCGATTTGGCGCTGGATAAGCATAATGATATCTATGTCACCTGGGGCGTTCGTCCGGACAAAAACGATCCTGCTCATTGGAACACGTGGATGGATCCGGCCTGGAACGCTAATGCCTTCCAGCCTAATCCTCAGGGCGGGACCGACTGCGGCGTTGCCAAGATTTCTTCCGACGGCAAACGCGTGCTTTGGGCCACCTACCTGGGTGGTTCTGATTATGACTCGATTGAAGCCTCTATAGATGTAGATGACCACGGATACGTATATGTCGGATGCCAAACAAGGTCCACCGACATTCCAACAACTCCGGGAGCTCACGACCGTGCTCATAATGGAGGTGTAGATTGGTATGTTGCCAAACTTTTACCAGACGGCTCCAATATAATTTACGGTACTTATATTGGTGATAAGGGTAACAACTGGCTAAACACGCACAACCTCGTAGTTGATAGTGAAGGTAATTGTTATTCCTCTACTTGTGCGTTTAGTTCATCTTTTCCGACCACACGAGGCGCAATTCAAACTACCTACGGAGGCGGTAATGTTGATTGGGGTATAGTAAAGCTGTCACCCACAGGCCGCTTGCTGGCCGGTACACTGCTTGGTGGTAGTAAAGGTGACAATCCCGATGGTATTCGTATAGGTCCACAGGGCAATCTCGTTTTATTCGGACAGACCGGCTCAGCTAACTTTCCAGTTTCTAACAACGCCTATCAATCCACTAAAGGGTCGAAGGACGACGCCGTCATGGTAATACTCAGCCCCAAACTCGACCAGCTCCTCTACAGTACCTTTTTGGGTGGTGATGGCAATGATGCCGGCCGAGCCGGCTGTGTTGGTCGTGATGGTAGTATGATTGTAGCCGGAGCTTCTTCGGGTAAAAACTGGCCAATTAAAAACGCATTTGAAAATTCGTGTAAAGGCCCAGGCGATACAATCGTAGCTAAACTTTCCCCCATAGCGAGTAATAGTGCAAAAGACTACCCTGAAGAAAAACTAAAAGTAGCCACATGCCAGTTCTCCGTATCAGGAGAAATTAAGAGCAATGCAAATTATATCAAGCGATTCATCAAAGAGGCGGCTTTGAACAAAGCTGATATTGTTCATTTTTCAGAAGCAGCCCTTAGTGGGTATCCGCCCAAAGATATACCATCCTTTGAAACTTTCAATTGGGATGATTTAAGAGCTGAAACACATAGTATTATGTCATTGGCCCGAAAACACAATATTTGGGTTGTTCTGGGATCAGCCCATTACATTAGTGAAAATGAAAAACCCCTGAATTGCCTATATATAATATCAAACAAAGGAAAGATTATCGATCGTTATGACAAGTCAATGTTAACAGGCGGTGACTTAAGATATTATACTCCTGGCGATCATACCGTAATTCTTGAGCTGAAAGGATTCAAGTTGGGTTTCTTAATTTGCTATGATTCTTGTTTTCCAGAGATGTATAACATATATAGACATAAAGGCGTTAAAATAATGTTTCATTCCTTTTATAACGCACATCACAATGGTAAAACTATATTAGATGAAATCATACCCGCGGAGATCAGAGTAAGAGCCTCAGATAATTTAATGTGGGTAATTGCCAGCAATTCATCCGGCCATTATTCATCATGGCCAACTTGTATTGCAAGGCCAGATGGGTCGTTGGAATCACTGGAAAGAGAAGTCCCGGGAATTCTCTATCGTGAATTCCCGGATGGACATCGCACAAATAATTTCCCAAGTTGGACCCACAATAATAAAATAATGAAGTTACCCAAAAATGAAGTATATCACAATGGAATACCATCGAAACACCCAAGAGCACTTAATACCAGATCCTTACCCTAAGTGAACAAAAATCGGCAAGGAACGCAAAGTGTTCATTTTGGGAACGGTTCATGCGCGACTCAGCGCGTGTTTATTGGGGTAGGTCTGAGTCTATTTCGGTAATTTTTATGATGAAAATCCGATTTCACACTGAAAATTGTCAAAAAATATTTGTATTTTTGCAAAAAATTGATATTTATCCGGACTCGGTATAGGCAAAATTAACATCTGTGGAGACATTTTGGATACATAATGTCACCTGGAAATCAGGGTGTTTTTCAGCTCCTGAAAGAGGTGAATTTTCGAAGATTTGTGACATTTTGCGGCTCGTGGTAAGGGTAACTTTGTGTACAAACCACGTAAGATTTTGAAGGATTTTTTAAAGAGCAAGCTTTCAATTCTTGCAGGTGATCAGTGTATTTCTACTGGACAAGATCTGAAACAGAAGCGAAATTGCTTTGAAGATACTCATTTTGACCAAGTCCTCCTCAAGGTCGTGTTATTTGCAGTGTTTTGTAGAGAATAATAATCTTACGTAAATCCTTGTCAATAAACAAGGACGAAGTTTTAGGTAGTGACAATAATGAATATTTGGACAGCACGAGGGCGCTTCTCCCTATTCTCGCTCCTGCCACACCTTATTCTTGATTGTCGCCGAACTGATCGGCACATCTACCACCTTATCAACCTTCCCACGAACAACCTTCCCAAGCGTCTCCTTCGTCGTCCAAACAGGCTCAACCACAAGTTCCGGCATACTGAATGTCCGCAAACACCTTTCGTAATAACTGGGATCCTTCTGCGGCAGCACAAACGGCTTACTCGCAACTCCATTCACATCAACATAACTGAAATACGTCCGCGTAAACGACCCATGCATCCTCTTACTACTGAACGCGATCCATCTGCTATTACTTGACCAGCTGTGCCATGACTCGCTCGCCTCACTGTTCACATCAAGCTTCCTGTAAACGAATTTCCCATCCGCCCGCTCGCTTTCAAGATCAATCATATAAAGATCGCTGCTCGGTTGATATACCGGGAAACAACTGTAATCACACATACAGAACAACAGCCACCGCCCATCAGGGCTCACTCGCGGCTCTAGCGAGCTCTTCCCGCTTTCCTCCGCAGACATAACCACTTCTGGCTCTCCCCACTTATCCTGCCTAATATCATAACTTATTCGCATCAGGTCGTACTTCACTGCCTCGACCATCTCCTGTGTTATCTCTTCCATCTTACTCGTTAGCCACTTTATCGGCGCGCTGCAATAATACAAATACTTACCATCACTCGACCATGCCGGGTATGTCTCGAGCCTGTCCTTCTTCGACAAGTGCTCACACCGCTTCACCTTCCCGCTCTCAACATCATAATACACCAACGCCGAATCAATATCGATCACATCACGGTACTCAGCCTTCCTCGCATAATGGAACAGCTGGTAAACCTTGTTCATCGAATAAACCACGATCTTACCACTCGGGTGCCACGACGTATACCCGAACTTTGTCCCGATCTTATTCACCTGACCATCATTTACAATCAGCTCACTACTACCATATTTCTCGCTCCGCAGCCCGATCAACATTTTATCCGTCTTATTATTACAGAACGCGTGACAGTTCAAACACCCACCCTCGAAATAACTATTATCCAGTACAACAGACTCCGCATAGCTGCCAAGCTCGCGCTGATAGATCCCAATATCACGCCATGTCCTGTACGCCGGGTGAATCTTTCGGTACACCAGGTGCCCGTCGATATCCTCGCTCGCGATCGTATTACGAATCGTATCATACCGCAACCATTTCTCATCCTTACCCTTACAAAATATATTAATCTCCAGCTTCCCTCCCTTATTCTGCTCAAGCAAACTGCTCCATTGCCCTTCGCCGATCACAATCTTACCTGTCCTGCTAAACAGCTCGATCTCACCATCCTTCCCGCTCCCGATTCTCACGCAATAAAGCTCACCATCCTCACATACGGCAAAATTCATCGCCGCAATATTCGGTGGTATCACAATCATACTGTAATCTGGGTATATCCGCGCCTCGCGATCTACCTGCACAAAATCAAAGATCTCCTCGCTCATATCACGCTCAAAGAACACGTCGATACCTGCGCCGATCACCACAACAATTATCACCGGTATTGTATATATATACTTCTTGCTCATTATTGTTCTGGAATGCCATAAAAGTAATAATACATATATGTATTCTTGAATTTAGCTGCCAACTCACTTTGTGCCGCATCTTTAGTTCGGTATCGTATCGTAGCGGCCACAAACTCATCGAACCGCTGCTTCGTTTCAACTCTTATCTTTAACCTCTTCAACGAGATTTGTTTCTCATTATGTTTATTATTCAGTAATATCGCTTCTTCAAACGCTACAGGTATCTTCTCATAATCATACTCTTCCATCCTGCCGGCAACTTCCACAACATTCCACATCTCTGCACGCAGCATATATAAGGCCAAAAGGTACTCGAACGCCATCTTGTTCTTCTTGCCATTCTCGATCTGCGCCTTCAACTGCATCTCTGGTGCTGCCAGGAATCGTCCCTCTTCCTCTTTCGGTATCAATGACCGCAACCTCCGTATCTCATTATCACCTCTCAGTTCCGGATCGCTCTCAAGCTTCGCCAGGTATTCCTCTGCCCACTCCCCAAAGAACAACCGCTTCTGCAATGCCCTCAGGTACACCCTCGCCGTCTGATTCTTGCCGGAAATCATATTCAACAACGCAAGCTTCTTCAGAATGAAAGGATTATCCCAGAAAGCCACCATACTCTCCGTCAATACTTCATCCGCCTGTCCGACCAATCCAAGATCAATATACAGGTCATACTTATGCCAGTAGGACTTGGTAAATACATCGTGCGAAAGCATTAATCCGTCCGGATGCTGTAGGTATTTAAACATCTCATCCCCAAACCTGCCCAAGTGATATAACGCCTGGTTCCTCGCCTGCATCGACAGTAACTGCCCCGGCTGCTTATCCGCTAATTCTAGTACCTTCTGCCAGTCACCCTCTCCCCGGTAATATTCAATCTCATACAGTGTTTTCAATTGGTCATTCACAAAATAATATGCTCCACCACCTGCAAGGCCCAGTAAAACTACCGTATGTGCGATCCACTTAATAACGCCGTTACTACTATCACTTCCAGCACGCCACATCTTCTGCCTGGACTTCTTCTTACTATTCCTCTTACTACTTCTCATTTCACGTTTACTTTCCTTCAAAAATCCAATCAACAACAAGCATACCGGCATATATCCATACATCCCGTATAACCATGGAATCATCCTATTCAAACGATCATATTTCATTATCCGCCACGACCACGGCATCAACTCGCTGTATGCCTCGATATGACTCACTCCAAATCCATAAACTCCGATCAATAGGGGAACTGCCGTTCCGAACAACAAGCATCCAACTCCCACAATTCCTTGCTTTTTAACTGCAAGCTCGTATATCCCGCACATCACCACAAACAGTAAACTACCCGCAGCCGCAAAGTAATACGCGATGACCATCAACACGACAAACCATACCAATGATGTCTGCCATTTCTCACTACTTACCGATATATACAAATTGAATAATCCGAGCATAACCAGCATCGCCATCGTCGTTTCAAAATGGTACACATAGCTCGTGTAGAAGAGCAGGATCACGATTCCTGGCACATACCTTACCCATCCAAACCAATTCCCATCGCATTTCTCGACTATCCTGTCGATACATAACGCTATTCCCCATACCTGCAATACAACAACTACAGGCCCGATCCACTGGAACATGAAAAACTGCGTGAGGAATACCGATACATATTTAACCAAACCGCCTGGCAGCGATAATGTCTCAAATAAATAAGACCATTCACACGGAAACCCCGATATACCCACCGTTGCTCCCGTTACATAATACAACAGTCGCAGATCAACATACACGCTCAGGAAAAGGTAAAACATCAGGAAAAATATCATACCACGCAACTTGATGCCATTCCGCCAGAGTGTCCTTCCAAAATTCATACTTCTTTTTCCTCTGTCCTACTAAAAAAACTCAGAGCAATTCATTTACAATTGTTTACAAGCAATTGCCGGTTCTTGTGAAACAACTGTAAATGATACCATATTTGTCAGATTTCGCGAAGAGTGCTCCCAATATCACCCGAGAGATAGTATCTGTCACCTATGCATAACTCAAAGTCAAATACTAAAATCCCTGTCGCCATAAAATTTTTCTTTGAAGCATCCTTGTTACGACTTATCAGCCAAGTTTCGTATCTTAACAGTTAATCTAACTTGCACATGCATATTGATATCATCAAAAGAATCATATGATTGATAAATTTCTTTGTCTCCGTCTACTTAATCCGAAAAAAATGAAAAATTCTCAGGAAATATCTGTATTTTTGCAAAAAATTCATATTTATTCGGACTCGATATAGGCAAAATCAATATTTGTGGTGACATTTTGGAGAGTGCGCCAAGGTAAGCTGTTGTGAGTCAGCTGGAAAATCCAGCCTGGTCAAAGGTTAGCCACCAGGCCAGAACGGAACTTAATGTATATCGAGGTAACGAGATATGCAAGGCTTAAGGAAAGGTGAATGGTCAGCCATAACGCAAGTGAAGGTGTTGAGCCCCGAAATTTGTCTAATCGCATTGGGCCAAGGGTTTCTCCATTTGGAAGCCAGTAGCGCTGCACGCGATAATGGCGAGTGTGTCAGCGACGTGCCGGGGTCGGAGTCCATGGCGGGTCATTCGATGATTCACAACAGAACTTGGGATAGCCATGTCGTTATCAAACGAAGCCTTCACCAAGCTGAAGAGGCAAAGCGGGGGTATGGCGGCATGGCAGTCGGACCGGTTCATAGTAAAGGAGTAGGTGGGGTAATGCCCACTGAGAGCCCATACTCACTTGAAGGGACCGGCAGTAAAGCGTAGAGGGATGAGTAGGCTTATGCCATACACTGAAATGGATAACATAACGCCAGTGAAATTAGCCATCATATCGGAACGGGCTCGGAAGGACCCTAAGTTTCAGTTCATAAGCTTAACTCATTTACTGAACGAAGGATTCCTGAAGGAATGCTACTATCAGCTCGGCAGAGACCGAGCCAGCGGCATTGACGGTGTAAGTTGGAAGGAATATGGAGAAAGATTGGATGAGAACATTAGCGATTTGGTAGTCCGTCTAAAGGCCAAGCGATACATGCCGTTGCCTTCTCGGCGGACGTATATACCAAAGGATGAGCATTCGAAACGCCCGCTCGGCCTGCCTGCACTTGAAGACAAAATAGTGCAGAAGGGGGTGGCCCGAATTTTAGAGGCTATCTATGAGCAGGATTTTCTGGATTGTTCATATGGTTATAGGCCGAATCGTAGCTGTCATCAGGCGTTGAATGTGGTAGATAAGACGATGATGCGACGCCCCATCAACTATGTCATTGAGGCGGATATCAAGCGTTTCTTTGATAAAGTCCCGCATAATTGGATGGTCAGGTGTCTGCAAGTTCGCATCAAAGACCCGAGCCTCCTTCTTATTATCAGAAGGTTTCTTGAGGCTGGTTATATTGATGCGGGAGAGTTTGTCTTAACCACAGAAGGAACACCTCAGGGCAGTAATTTCAGCCCCATAATTTCTAATATATTCCTACACTATGTACTGGACCTGTGATTTGAGAAGAAAATCAAACCTAAGGTCCGAGGAGTTTGTCAGCTTGTGAGATATGCGGATGATTTTATCTTCATGACACAGTATGCTGATGATGCTCGGTACATAGAGCAAGTGATGCGAGAGCGGTTTGCGAAGTTTAATCTTGAGTTGCATCCTGAGAAAACTCGTATCATCAACTTAGACAGAGAGCAACGATGCAGGACTAACAGGAAAGACCACCAATCCCATACCTTTGACTTTTTGGGTTTTACCCATTACTGGTGTAGGAGCCGCAAAGGTAATCCGACACTGCGTTGTAAGACCAGTGCCAAAAAGTTTCGCAAGGCATGTAAGGAGATGTCGGTATGGTTACGGCAGATACGCGGCACGGCGAAGCTTAAGGAGTGGTGGCCGACGTTGCAAGCGAAGCTGAGAGGCCACTATCGGTACTATGGTATCAGCGGTAATAGCCGAGCTATAGAGCGATACCATTATGTGACAAAGCGACTGGTATTTAAGTGTCTTAATCGGCGGAGCCAGAAAGTCTCGTTCAATTGGGAAGGCTTCAATGCGTATTTGGAGCACTATCCACTGCCTGAACCTCGCATTGTTCATCATCTGTATACACTGTCGTTTGTCTCGTGAGTTTTACTGAAGAGCCGTGCGCTGGAAATCTGCATGCACGGTTTTGTGAGGGACGTTGATGTTCTTTCACATGGCAGAATATTGTGACACTCCTTAATCGAAAGAGAGGAGAAACCGGGAATACAAAGTATGCCTAAATGAGAGAGCTATATTACGTCTACTCGACCATAATGTCACCTGGAAATCAGGGTGTTTTCCAGCTTCTGGAAAAGGTGACTTTTGAAGAATTCTGGCATATTACAACGCACGAAAATGGAGCTGCTTTGGGAGCATTTGTTCGCGGCCCGGTGCGCTTATGGTTGGCCGGTGGGACCGGTCCGAAAGTTACTGATAGATCTGTGACCTTCATAATCAATAGAGCTAAGTTTGATTGTGGAGACTGTTTCCCTTCAGCAAATGTGGCATAGATTGATACTTGGGTGCCCGTCAAGTTTGTAGGTAAAAATAACCCTCCAATAGATGTATTTTCGGTAAATTAGCTTAAAATTTACCCAAAAACGTTTCTGCCATTGGAGGGCAAAAAAATGTACG
>Ga0315537_1002558_pt1 | contig 13862 bp, 6 predicted proteins | sample SalMarSW160270MG_FD_203091 | JGI IMG/M metagenome (GOLD analysis project Ga0315537, IMG submission 203091) | Salt marsh sediment microbial communities from the Plum Island Ecosystem LTER, Massachusetts, United States - Salt Marsh Sediment SW1602-70 ... | reverse complement strand
GAATAGCGCAGTTGCAGACGTGAATATTGGTGATTTATGGCAGAGTGCTCCACAGCAGTTGCTGACTTCAATATATGAAGATGGCACTCCTCGAGGCAACAAAGGTATTGGATTCGGTATGCCAATTCCACTAAGCTATGCTACTAAGGCAGGTGAACTTGCATGCGATATACTTTCGGATGGTATAGTGAATTTTAAAGATTTCGCAGAATTTGCGGCAGACTGGGGCTTTAATGGAATATCACCTGCAGATTTTGATGAAGATGGAAAAGTTGATGTCAACGATCTCGATATTCTAAGTCAGGACTGGCTTCAGACCAGCCAAATTGATTTAAATGTAGTTGAAAATGGGAATTATTTTAATGTAGAGTGTCCTGTAGTAAGTGATTTGAACCTGAGCGACTGTGCATTTTTCCTTGATGGGGAGTATATAGCATCGAGGTATCCTATTGACAATCCTACACTGATAATTGACAAGAGGAAGTGTCAAAATGGCAGTCACGAACTGAAAGCAGTAGTTAAGGGGAATAATTGTAAACCCTATGTAACCGCAGCTGAAAATCTTTTGTTTGATGCCCCTCTAAATGGTATTGAATATCAGAAAATATTTGATCCGTGCAACTATTTTGTTGTAAAAGGAGATGTAGCGAATGGTTATACGGCTACAATAAGCATCAAAGACACTGATAACACTATTCTTTGGTCGAGTGATTTCTCTGATGATTTCATCACGTTAGTTGATCCGAATAGCTTCTCTGACGACGAAATTAACTATAATGTAACATATTCGACCGGTGGTTCATCCGGCAGCGGGTCTGCACTATCACTTGGAGGCAAACCCACTAACAAAACAGCCATGTTAATAATTTGCATGGTTGAAGATGGAATGACAGAAGGAGGCTCAATTGAGGATACAGGGACTTGCAGATACGCAGCCAAGATGGCGAAGCTTAAGAATGTAGCCGTGATTCTTTTAAGGGGTTATGGTGGATATAATGAGGTTAATAATGAGATGTTTAATAAAGTTTTTCGTAAGTACAGAAAGATTAGGTATTTACATATTAACGCTCATGGAGATTATGAATGGGATGGTGCAGGTTTTTTCGGATTTAATGTTTTGAGGACTTCATTTTTGTTTAATGATGGAAGATGGCCTTCTTATAATTCAAGGGTATGGACAGACCAGGGATCAGAAGTGCCTGAACATTATGAATGGCTCTGTGATGATTTAGAGAACCGAGCGTGTCTTGCACAGCTACCTTTTAAACAAGACCAGCTTAGAATCAGTGTGATAGAACCCTGTTATGGTCTTAGAAATCTTGCAACTAAAGATGCTGAGTGGGTATTAGATTATCAAGAGGACGCGATTGAATATGAGGAAGACCATCATTTGCCCGGACATCCTGATTATCCTTACAGTGATATATGTTTCTCGTTTAAAATACAAACTAACAAACAAATGGCACTGGGGTCTAGTAGTTTTGTATTTAAAAACTTCTATCCCCATTATAAAAGATTCTTTAATGCTTTCTGGTATGGCTTAGGAAATGAAAGCCTTAATACCCATGACGCCTTAAATGATTGGGCTATTCCAGTTGCCAGTATAGAGGTGAAAAATCACTTTAAGGTTAGGGGTATTGTCAGCACGATCGATAATGTTTACTTAACAAGTAATCCGGATTAAGGAATATATTATGAAAAGTTTACTCATTCCATTATGTTTACTTTCTGTTTTAGCTGTCACAGGTTGTTCATCAAAACCTGTTTATGTAGAGCTTAATAAAGAAAATATAGCAGAACTTAATCCTTCTAAAGTGAAAGAAATATGTATCGTCTCTCCCTCTCATGGCAAAACGATATTATACAGTTATAACTTTCCTATCACTGATCCTGAAAAGATTAAAATAATTATCGAATGTATCCAGGATGCAAACCATATAGAAGACTATTACCGGCAAGTCCTGTGGCCACTTTATCCGGGATATATTCGGGATCCAAACCAGAGTGAATATACTCTCAGGCAAAACCGCAGAAACATTCAATTCAAAACCTCAAAGGCGTATTATGAAACACTGATTGCATGGGACGATAAGTTGGTTTGTGGACTGTGGTGGCAATCCCCTGAGTTGTCAAAAAATTTCAAAAAATGGAATCTATTTGAGGATATATCCAGGGCCGACCCAAATTGGCCTCAACCCGACTGGACAAAAAATCCACCGCCGGAATCAGATCCAAATTTTCCTCCGAATAAACTTCCCTGGAACAGGTATCCTGAATTGGGGATGAAGCGGGCTATAAAATTAACCAGGGAAAATTTCTCAAAACTTGATGCTTCCAAAATTAAAGAAGTATGTATTGTGTCTCGGCTTACAAAAAACATGTATGTCTTTCCCATCAATGACCCTGAAAAGATCGATATAATTTTCAGACGTATGAAAGATGCGAATCAGATAAAGCATGATATGGGGCGAACCCGTAGCAAGATTTATTTCGTGATCGGTCATGAGCTTTATTTTACCGATATCGATTGGGATAATGAATCGGTTTATGGAAACTGGTGGCAATCCCCTGAGTTGTCAAAAAATTTCAAAAAATGGAATCTGTTTGAGGATATATCTAAGGCTGATCCAAATTTCCCCCCTTCTGACTGGATAAAGAATCCACCGCCAGAAGGAGCACCATATGACCCCAATCTCATTAACCTGGACCCTAACTATATTCCTTTCCGTTGAAAATTTCCGAGAGTATAAGAACTAACATTTACGCCCTACTGTAAGCAAACCTTATGACATTATAAGCATTCTTAACTTGATTTTTTAACCCCATTTTAAGCCTCAAAACGGGGATTTTCAAAAACGTTCGTAATTCCTTGTAACAAGCAGCAGAGCTAACCTGAAAATCCCACTTTTTTGCATAAATAAATGAGATTTTACTTGACTTATGTTAAAAATATGGTATAATACCGCCTAATGTTATATAATAATATAACAGTAGGAATTACGAATTTCGAACATCGAACTCCGAATATTGAAAAAACCACCAAAAAACCACAAAAACAACGAATTTTCCTTAAAAACAGTGAATTTTGTGATTAAAAACAGTGTTAATCCGTGTAAATCCGTGTCAAGTCACAATGAATCGAGACTCTGTGACCTCGGCGTCCTCTGTGGCTTTATTAACCGTAACTTCTCTGTGGCATTATACTTGCCGCTCTACAAGTGTAGAGAGTCCTCTACAAATCCACCCTTTTTATGCAAAACAAACCCAATTTTCGTCAGTTTTCACCCAAAAACCGCGATTTGGACAAAAAACAAACCCAATTCAAACTCAAACACAGCCAAATTTAGGGAATATAGAGAAAATAGGAAAAGCTTTTTGCTCTTTGAAATATGCAGGCTATATGTCTTCGAAGTTGAGTTCGGGGGGCGGGCCGAGGTCGGCAGGTGTGATTTTTTCCTCGATTGTCACCGGCTCGACCGGTTTTGGCTCGTTAGGCTCAGCAACTTTGCGTGCGGCCTGTGCGGCATTTTGCGAGTTTTTTACGAGGACATCCACGGTTTGGTCGATGGTGTCTTCTTTGCGGTCGGCGGAGACCAGGCCGTGGATTATTCCAGTCCACCACGTCATGTAACCGGTACTGCTCTGAAGGGAGTCGCTGTTGAAGCCGATTTTGCCGAGCGTGCCACCGCCGCCTAACGGGCTGACAGAAATTAGAAATGCGACAAAGCTCCAGATGAGAAGACCCGTCAGGAATCCGAGCAGTCCGCCGCCGGCGAAGTCGAGTATCTTCGGAAAGGTTACTTGAAACTGGCTCAGGAAAATTACGTAAGAGAACAGGTAGAGCACGGTCAGAGAAATGACGGCTGTGCCCAGCATTACGAAAACTTCACCGCCTCGTCCCTGGACTCCTAAAAGACCTTTTAGTACAGGGCCCACTGTAAGGCCGAGGTAGACAGCGATAACGACATTGAAAAGAAGTGTCCAGGTCTCGTAGAGACCTTTTTTCGCCATCAGGGCGGCGATTATCAGAGCCAAAACTATTCCAATCCAGAGTGTCATTCGTCGCGACCCAAGACCCGTAGCAATTCCTGTAAGGACGTAGTGCCGGAAACGACCTTTCTCATACCTTGTTTTCGCAGACTGCTTTTACCTCTTTTCTTGCCCTCTTTTCTCAACTGTGATATCGCTACTTCGTTGTTGAGGATGTTCTGTTTAACTTTGTCGTCGATTACCAGCAGGTCGTAGATGCCGGTTCTGCCGCGATAGCCGGTATAGTGACACTGGTCACAGCCCACGGGCTGATACATACTGCTGGGGTCTATCTGGTGCCTTTGGAACTCGTGCACCTGACGCGGAGTGAACTCGGCGGGTCTCTTGCAGTTTTCGCAAAGATTACGGACGAGCCTTTGAGATATTATCATACTCAGTCCCGTGGAGAGCATTGCAGATGTGACGCCGAGGTCAATCAGCCTGATTAGGGCCGAGGCATTGCCGGTGCTGTGCACCGTAGCCAGGACGAGATGTCCGGTCTGCGCGGCTCGCAGTGCGATCTGTGCTGTTTCTTCGTCACGTATTTCACCGACGCAAATCACGTCGGGGTCCTGCCTGAGCATACTTCGCAGACTCTTGGCAAAGGTGATGTCGGCTTTGGGATTTACTTCAATCTGGCTTGCCTGCGGCAGCACATATTCAATTGGGTCTTCGACCGTTATGACGTTTCTCGTGTTCAGGTCGATTTTATTGAGCATGGCATACATGGTGGTGGTTTTTCCGCTGCCGGTCGGTCCGCACATCAGAATCATACCGGAAGGGCTGGCGATAGCCTGTTTGATAGCCGCCTGCTGCTTTTCAGACAGGCCGATGGAGTTGAGCTGGAATCGGCCGGGGTCCTGGTTGAGGACCCTGATGGAAAGTTTTTCGCCGTTAAGGACGCCGGCGCTGGCCACACGAAACGATATGCTGCTGTCGGATGTTTTGGCGATAAATGCGCCGTCCTGTGGTCGGCGTTTGTCGGCGATGTCCATATTGCTGACGACCTTAATGCTGTTAATAACCGCCTGGCAGGTCTGTGAATCAATTTGTTCGACTTCGCGCAGCACGCCATCGACACGAAATCTTACAATGTGAATGGAATCGTCCTTGGGGTCAATCAATATGTCACTGGCATCCTGTTCGATGGCGTCGAGAATTATCTGCTGCGTAAAATCAAGGGTGTGGCGGTCCTGGCTCTGGTTGCGTCCGCCGTGGCTGTACAGCTCCCTGATACTTCGGCCTGACGTGTCGAGCAGACTAATGGAAGTATCTTCGCTGTGTCCCACATTTCGCACACTCTCAGCGAGGCTGTGAAAATGTTCTTTTATGGTCTCTACAAAGCCCTGACTGCTCTCGGAGGACCTTTGTTTTATGTCTTTGAGGAACAACAGCAGCAGCACTACGGGTCCGAGCACGAACGAGAACAAATCAGCTGCGACCCTGCCGCCTTGGGACAGAGTGGGGTTGAGGTGGATTTTCTGAACGCAGTAGAGGCATAAGTAAACCCAGGCGATGAGCAGGACGAGCTTGAAGATACTAAAGGACAGGTCAACGGCAGCCGACGGCGCCGCCGACAGCGTTGTAAGTGCCGAAAGAGAAGTTATCGTGACAAGTTTTTCCATGGCCGAAGAAAAGTAAAGAAAATCCGCTAAGAGCTTCTGAGTAAAAAGGTTAGCAAATTATTCGGCGGCAGGCAAGCAGAAACTGCAGGCCTGTTCTTTATTATAGATGGAATTATCGTGAATTTGTTGCGGAATTTACGATTTTTTTACAGGATTTCTCAGGGTTACTCGTCTTCGAGTTCAAGGTCGGAAAAATCGGCGAAGAGCTCGTCATCCGAAATGTCAAGGTCGGTATCACCCGCTTTTGGCGGTTCTGTGTCAACGGCGTCAAATTTGTCGGGCTTGCCGTTAACCTGCATGACGAAGGTTAAGGGGCCGACGGTCAGCTTGTCCCCCGGTTTGACAAGTGTTTCCTCGACTGTCTGGCCGTTTACTATCGTGCCGTTTCGGGAGTTGAGGTCGCGGATTTTGAGCAGGTCTTTTTCGGTGAAGAGTCGGCAGTGTCTGCGGGAGACGGCGTCGAGAGGTATGCGCAGGTCGCAGTCCTTACGACGGCCCATTACCGTAACGCTGCTTGGCATGGGTATGGTCTTAAAGGATCCGTCCCTTTTCAGAAGCAGCAGATTGACGTCCATCCGACTTCCTCCAAAAAAGACGCGGCGACAATCAGCTATTATAACGTCGTCCGCCGGGAATTGCAAGTGGCGGCAAAAAAGTTTGTTCCGGGCAGCAAATATAGACGAAAACCGCGGCAGAGGTCGGGAAAGCCGAAAAATCAGCGGCAGGATTATGTGATAAAAGACCGTCCGGATAGGAATATCAGGAAGTGTAGAAAGGGTGTAACTTTTTTCCCGCGAAAGCGCCTTACATATAAACGCAGCTTAAGTATAATCTTATCTGCACCGCCACAGGAAATTTTGATTTGCTTTTCGAATGCATTTTGAACTTTTATGCTGCGCATTATGAGGTTTATTGCGTTGGTGGAATAGTGGGAAATATGTAAGATTGACGGGTATCTTTGGTAAGGAGTATTTATGAGTGAGGTCACCCGGATTCTGGCTGCCATTGAACAGGGGGATGTACACGCCGTGGACGGGCTGCTTCCGCTGGTCTACCAGGAGCTCCGCCGGCTTGCCGCTCAGCGATTGAGTAAAGAATCGCCCGGTCAAACACTGCAGGCAACCGCATTAGTCCACGAGGCCTACCTGCGGCTCGTTGGAAACGAAAACCAAAACTGGAGCGGTCGTCATCATTTCTTTGCTGCTGCGGCTGAGGCGATGCGACGCATCCTTATCGAAAACGCGCGGCGAAAGAAAAGTTTAAGACGCGGCGGCGGTCGCAGGCGAATCAGGCTGGATGAGGCAATTCTGACCAAAGACGACGATGCCGCCGCGGATGAACTTATTGCATTGGATGAAGCCCTTGAGAAACTATCCGACAGGGACAGGTTATCATCTGACCTGATAAAACTCCGCTTTTTTGCGGGATTGACTATGGAACAAGCGGCTGACATTCTGGGAATTCCTCGCCGCACTGCCGACAGAAATTGGGCTTATGCCCGCGCCTGGCTTTATAAAGAAATTAACAAGGACGACCGAAATCTCTCACTTTAGATTTTTTCGAGAAAATTTCATTTTCTTGGCGCATAAGGACCGCCGACTTCGCATTATATAATGGAGCAGCTAATAAAGGGAAGATGTGATGGATGCAGAACGGCCGGACATCAAGGAGATATTTTGCACAGCCGTTGAAAAGAAATCCAGGGCTGAGCGAGATGCCTACCTAAGGCAGGCCTGTGGAGGGGACGAAGAATTGCGCGCTGATGTCGAAGCGTTGCTCAAGGCCCACGATGCGGTAGGCAGCTTTCTCGAATCGCCTCCGGCCGGCACAAATACCACACTTGACACTTCGCCGCTGACCGAAGGACCCGGTACGAAAATCGGCCGATACAAGCTGCTCCAGTTGATAGGTGAAGGCGGCTTCGGCGTGGTCTATATGGCCGAGCAGGAAAAACCCATCCACCGCTGGGTTGCTCTTAAGATTATCAAGCTCGGCATGGACACCAAACAGGTCATCGCCCGGTTCGAAGCAGAGCGTCAGGCCCTGGCGATGATGAGCCACCCCAACATCGCCGGGGTGCTCGACGCCGGTGCGACCGATACGGGCCGGCCTTACTTCGTGATGGAGCTGGTAAAGGGTGTGCCTATCACTGAGTATTGCGATAAGAACAACCTCGACACAAAACAAAGGCTGGAACTGTTCATTGATGTATGCAAGGCAGTTCAGCACGCGCATCAAAAAGGAATCATCCATCGGGACATCAAGCCCTCGAATGTGATGATTACTCTGCACGACGGCAGGCCGGTGCCCAAGATAATCGACTTCGGCATCGCCAAGGCAACGCAGCACCGGCTCACCGAGAAAACACTTTTTACCGAATACCGGCAGTTCATAGGCACTCCGGAATACATGAGCCCCGAACAGGCCGAGATGAGCGGGCTGGATGTTGACACCCGCAGCGACATTTACTCACTTGGTGTCTTGCTTTATGAGCTTCTTACCGGCACTACACCGTTTGAGGCCGAAAAGCTTCGCAGCGCTGCTTACGACGAAATCCGCAGAATCATTCGCGAGGACGAGCCTCCCAGGCCGTCAACTCGCTTAAGCACCCTTGGCGAGCCGCTAACCGACATTGCCAGGCACCGCAATGCTCAACCGAGCGAGTTGCGTAGAATCGTCCGCGGCGACCTGGACTGGGTTGTGATGAAGGCCCTTGAGAAGGACCGCACCCGCCGCTACGAGACAGCCAATGAGTTTGCACTGGACATCGGTCGGCATCTCGGCGATGAGCCCGTGGTAGCCGGTCCGCCGAGCACGGTTTACCGAGCGCGTAAATTTATCCGGCGTCATCGAACTGCCGTAGCATCCGGCCTGCTGGTAGCGACGGCGATAATGGCGGGCTTGGTCGTTAGCACCGTGATGTACTTTCAGGCCGAGCAGGCACGCCAAAAAGAGTCCGCTGCTCACGCCGAAGCGGAGCGGCAAGCGATGATATCGAAAGCTGTGAACGAATTCCTCAACAAAGACCTTCTTGCTTCGGTGGACCCGGACAAGGCTAAAAGTCGGGAAATAACTGTCACTGAGATTCTGGACAACGCTGCTAAGAAACTCGAAGGCAAATTCACAGACGCACCGTCTGTAGAGGCATCGATTCGTTACTCGCTGGGGACGGCATACTATGGTTTAGGCAAGTACGAAGCGGCTGAGCCGCATTTGGAGCGTGCAATCGAGCTTTATCGAGGTCAGTTCGGCGCAGAGCATCCGGATACGCTGGTGACCCTGGTCCAATTGGGCTGGCTGTACAGCATGCAAGGCCGCCGAAACGAGGCAGAGCCGCTGTTTATCAAGGCGCTGGAAACCAGGCAACGCGTGTTGGGTGAGGAACATCCGGACACTCTGAATTCAATGGCCAATTTGGGCTGGCTGTACAGCGTGCAGAACCGTTACAAAGAGGCCGAGCCACTGTTAGTCAGGGCGCTGGAAACCCAGCAGCGTGAATTGGGTGAGGAACATCCTGATACGACGTGGTCTATGCATAACCTTGGTGCGATGTACACAACGCAGGGCCGTTACAAGGAGGCGGAGCCGCTGTTAGCCAAGTCGCTGGAAATCTATCGGCGCGTACTGGGTGAGGAAAAATCTCAGACCCTGTGGACCATGGGCCATTTGGGCAATCTGTACAACAATCAGGGCCGTTACAAAGAGGCCGAGCCACTGTTAGTCAAGACGCTGGAAATCCGGCGGCGCATACTGGGTGAGGAACATCCAGATACGTTGTGGTCCATGCAAGGCCTGGGCTTGTTGTACAGAAATCAAGGCCGTTACAAAGATGTCGAGTCACTATTAGTCAAGGCGCTGGAAGGCAGGCAGCGCGTATTGGGTGAGGAAAATCAAGACACTTTTTACTCTATGGGTGATTTGGGCGACCTATACCGCACTCAGGGACGTTACAAGGAGGCGGAGAAAAAATATCGAGAGTGGATTGATATTTATAAGAAGTTGGTGAAAGAATTCCCTGCTCAAGTTGAATATAGAGAGCGTTTAGGACATGTATTAAACGATTTATGCGGAGTATTATGGGAAACTGGGCAGGTGCAGGAAGCAGAGGATGCGCACCGGGAGGCGATTTCTCATTGGGAAGAATTGACAGATGATCACCCAGACATAATGAATTACATGTACTTTGGTAATAGCTTGCTGTTGCTTGGCGAGATGTTAGAACAAAGGGATAGGCCCGTCGAGGCGGAGCAGGCTTGTCAAAAAGCACTTTCAGTTTTTACAAAGGTGATCGAGCTGGACCCAAACCGTTCGGACCCTTGGCACAGACATGCTGACACATACTGGACTATGCACCAATGGGATAAGGCCCTTGCCGATTTTTCTAAGGCCGTTGAGCTAAACCCTGGCAAGCCGGACCATTGGCACAGACGGGCTGACACCTATAGAGAGCTCAAACAATGGGATAAGGCCATCGATGACTATTCCAAGGCCATCGAGCTAAATCCTGGCAATCCGGGCCATTTGCACAATCGGGCTGTGACCCATAGAGAGATGAAACAATGGGACAAGTCTTTGGCTGATTTCAACAGTGCTATTGAATTGGAACCTAACAATTCACACAACTGGCACGGTCGGGCTGACACCTTCTGGGATATGCAAGATTGGGATAAGGCCCTTGCTGATTTTTCTAAGGCCATCGAGCTAAATCCCGGCCATTCGGACCATTGGCATAGGCGGGCTGACACTTATAGAGAGCTCAAACAATGGGATAGGGCTTTGGCTGATTATTCCAAGGCTATCGAGCTAAATCCTGGCGAGCCGGGCCATTTGCACATGCGGGCTGTGACCTATAGAGAGATGAAACAATGGGACAAGGCGGTGGCTGATTACAATAGTGCGATTGAATTGGACCCGAATAATCCACACTCCTGGCACATTCGGGGTTCGACCTACGAAGAGCTCAAACAATGGGATAAGGCTTTGGCTGACTATTCCAAAGCGATTGAATTAGACCCGAATACTCCCCACTTTTGGCAGGGACGTGGCAGGCTCTACTTAAATATGGAACGATGGGATGAGGCTATTGCCGACTACTCGAAGGCCATTGAATTAAAACCCGACGCCTGGGGCGCCTGGGATGGACGCTTTAAGGCCTACCTGCAGTTGGGTCAGCAGGATAAGGCCCTGGCTGACTATTCGAATCTTATTGAACTCAAGCCCCAAGACACCAAGGTACGTGTTTTACGCGGGGACTGTTACTCTCATCTGAAGGATTACCACAAGGCTTTGGAGGACTATTCAGCAGCCATCGAGCTGGACCCAAACTTCTGCGAAGCCTGGTACAGTCGGGGTCTTGCACATGCAGCGTTGGGCCAGTTCGATAAGGCAGCCTTGGATTTTGCAAAGGCCGTAGAACTCGAGCGGGATGGGCCCTATTACTTATACTGCCGGGCATTGGCGGAATTGGGCTCAGGTGACACAGAAAAATATCGCAGGACTTGTGCGACTATACTGGAGCAATTCGGTCAGACGGAAAACGCTGTTATTGCCCATTGGGTAACCTGGACCTGTGTATTGGCTCCGGATGCGACCGAAAATTCGGCCCGGACTATAGAGCTGGCTGAGCTTGCGACGGAAAGCAGTGACATGACCGCTCAAAACCTCTGTACGCTTGGGGCTATTTTCTATCGCGCCGGCAGATTCAATAAAGCGGTTGAGCAACTAAGCAAATTAACATCCGAATGGGAAAAAGGCAAAGAGTTTCCCACTCTTACCTCGCCCGCTTATACGTGGTTCTTTCTGGCCATGGCCCACCATCAACTGAAAAATACTGACCAATCGCAGCGGTACTTTGAATCGGCCGTCAAGCGGGCGGAGGAGGAAATCGCCGACGGTACGTGGTGGAATCGAGAATTGACATTACAACTGCTGCGAGCTGAAGCTGCGGAGCTGCTGGGTATCCCGGAAGAAACCGTGCAAAAAGCAAAAGAAGCAGCGGACGAGAAAAAGAAGTAAGGAATACCGAATAACGACAAAGAAGTGGCCGGTAAGGCTTAGCTACCAGGCAGAACACTTACCGGCCGGGCCCGACACGGGCGGCCTTGCTTTGCGCGCCCGAATCAAGGGTATTTTAATGATACCGCAAACCAAAAAACAAGAAAAGAAACAAAGATAAAAACTGCGAGAATATTAAAAATTGGTTTTGGCTTTAGGCTTGCTAGTTTTGTCAGGCAAGGTTACCGAGGCAGTGTAAGGCTCTTCACTGCGCTTCGTATCGACCCGGCGTAGTGTCTGAGCGCGTTCCGGTCCCAATTAAAAACGGAGAGGGCGGGATTCGAACCCGCTCTCTTTATTATATCTTAGAAAAAAAGGATTTAGAACTCAAGCCCTTTTTATATAATGAATTATCTACCACGATAGGTTACTATTCATAAACAAAAATGTTTTATTTGTGACCTCAAAAATAGGACAGTAATAGGACAATAGCTGAAAAGCAACACTTGCGAGTAATACGGTCGATGAAACAGTTTCTGATACTCTTCTAATTTAAAAAGAATGATTCGGGTGAACTCAGGATATTTTGACCGACAAACGGCTGATTATGAGCATCGGATACTTAATCCATGTGTCAATGAGCCGAGTCAACAGATATATAAAACGTTTACCAAAATATCATTATTTATAATCCTCTTTTTTACAGATGCTTACAGAAGCGCTGTACGATAAAAATTCACGGATATTCTGTTAAAAGGTTGTAGTGCGGTTGTAGGCTTGCCAAGTGAAATTGGTGTAAGCAAGATGGACAATCAAGGCTTCAAAAAGCTGAGCGGGCCACATCCCGTCCTGCTTTTGATTTCCATCCCCACCACGCCCGGTTGTAACGGTGTATCCTCTGCATGTTACAGAGAAACGGAATTCGTTTTCATAGTTAACCAGTACTTTTATCAGCTATCTACCGCAGAGCATTTTATGAATTCCCTCCGTCGCTATTTTAGCATCAGCAATGGCTGTTACTGCATCCAAGTTCAGGTTTACTATGTCACCGCCGGCAAATACCCTGGGTATTGAGGTCATACCATCTTCACTAACCTTTACTTTTCTCTGCGGAGTAAACTGAAGTTTTTCGAAGAGCTCTTTTGGCAGGAACGAAAAGTCAGGAGCTTGGCCAATGGCCTCGATTATCATATCACCCTCCAGGGTCATCTGCTTTTCTTCGTAAAAAGTTGGGCCGAATCTGCCCTGTTCGTCGAATATAGACTTCACTTTTACGCATAAGAGACCCTTTATTCTGTCGCCTTCAATCTCAACTTCTTTTGGTCCCCAGCCAGGATTGAATTGAATCCCTTCTGCCTTTGCTTCTTCAATTTCATCCTCTGTTGCAGGCATTTCGTCCCAGTCTTCCAGAGAAACTGTTTTAGTTACTGTCTCTTCATCAGGATATTGCATACATTGCAAACGCAGTGCTTCTCTGGCTACGTCCATAGCCACGTTTCCACCGCCGATAACAATTATTTCTCTGCCAACCTTGACCGGCTCTGCGATTTTATTCGCTTGTAGGAATGGAAGGGCCAAGTGGGCTTTATCAATGTTTTTGACCTTTGTGGAACGGCTCACAGTTGTTCCTACGCCAAGATAAATCGCATCATATTCTTTCAGAATATCTTCAAATAAAATGTCTTTGCCAACAATAGTATTAAATCTGAATTTAACTCCTAAAGAAGCAATATGATTGACGTCCTTGTCTATCGCTTCAATAGGCAGTCGGTAAAGTGGTGGACCTATGCGCATCATTCCGCCACCGCCGGGCAGAGAGTCAAAGACAATCGCCTTATGACCTTTCAAAGCGAGAAAATAAGCTATAGATAAACCGCTCGGGCCTGCACCTATGACAGCAACTTTCTTGCCTGTAGGTTCAGCGGATCGGAGTTCCAAAGCAGTTTTGTAATCTTTAATAGAATCCGCAACAAATCTTTTTAGCCACCTTATAGCTACTGCTTGGCCTCTAATACTTAGTGAGCAAGCTGCTTCACAATGTTTCATACATATCCTCCCACAGATAGAAGGGATCGGATTATCCTCGAATATTTTTCTTAAAGATTCATCGGGTTTATCCTCATAAATGGCCTTAATGTAATCTGAAATCTTCAGATGCGCTGGGCAGGCTTCCTCGCACAGCTTACATTCCAGGCAGCGGGAAGCTTCGGCTTT
>Ga0315537_1002556_pt1 | contig 13880 bp, 17 predicted proteins | sample SalMarSW160270MG_FD_203091 | JGI IMG/M metagenome (GOLD analysis project Ga0315537, IMG submission 203091) | Salt marsh sediment microbial communities from the Plum Island Ecosystem LTER, Massachusetts, United States - Salt Marsh Sediment SW1602-70 ... | reverse complement strand
GTACCATAACCAAGAAGATATTGCCCGGCTATGTCCTGGTTCAGATGAACATGGATGAACACAGCTGGAGTGTGGTGCGTAATACCCCCGGTGTTACCGGTTTCGTCGGTAGCGGCAATACACCGATGCCATTGCAGGAGGACGAGGTCGGTGAGATATTGAAGCAGATGTCCGCCGAGGTTCCCAAGGTTAAAGTCGGTTTCCGCAAGGGGCAGAGTGTCAGGGTAACCGACGGTCCCTTTATTGATTTTGTAGGCGTGGTCGATGAGATAAACATGGAAAAGGGCAAGGTTAAAGTATTCCTTTCCCTTTTTGGCAAGGAAACGCCGGTAGAGCTTGACTTCCTTCAGATAGACAAGCTGTGATGTATTCGGGGAGATGAGATGGCGAAGAAGGTAAAGGCAATAGTAAAACTACAGATTCCAGCCGGGCAGGCAAATCCGGCACCGCCGGTGGGTCCGGCTTTAGGACAGCATGGACTCAATATCATGGGCTTTTGTAAAGAATACAATGACCGCACGGCCAATCAGGTCGGCTCCATTATCCCGGTGGAAATAACCGTATATGAAGACAGGACATTCACCTTCGTTACGAAAACACCGCCGACTTCTGATTTGCTGAAGAAGGCCCTGGCCGTGGAGAAGGCGAGCGAACGACCCGGTCATGATGTGGCCGGTACATTATCCCGGCAGAAGCTCCGGGAAATCGCCGAGCTCAAGGCCAAGGACCTGAATGCCAACAGCATTGAAGCTGCGGAGAAAATTATCGAGGGTACTGCCCGGAGTATGGGCATAAAGGTGGAATAGCATGGTAAAACACGGTACAAAATACAAGGAAGCGGCAGCCCTGGTTGACAGGAACAAGGCATATCAACCTCAGGAAGCGGTTGAACTGGCCAAGAAATCGGCGCACGCCAGCTTTGACGAAACGGTTGAACTGCACTTGCGCATGGGTCTTGACCCGCGTAACGCCCAGCAGCAGGTGAGGGGAGTGGCCCTGCTGCCCCATGGCCTGGGCAAGAAGGTACGTGTCCTCGTTTTTGCGCAGGGAGAATCGGAGAAGGTGGCCGGGGACGCCGGGGCTGACTATGTCGGCGGCGATGACCTGATTAAAAAGATTGAAGATGGCTGGCTGGATTTCGATACCGCCATTGCCATTCCGGAGATGATGGGTAAAGTTGGCAAGCTGGGAAAAATCCTGGGGAGGCGGGGCTTAATGCCCAACCCCAAATCAGGTACCGTGGTGGCTATGGACAACCTGCCCAGGGTGATTGAGGACGCACGTAAGGGGAGAGTGGAATACAAACTGGACAGGACGGCTATTATCCACGTGCCCCTTGGTAAAGTAAGCTTTGAAGACAGCATGTTGATGGATAATCTAACGTCGGTGATTGAAGCGGTAATGAAAGCCAAACCCAGCGGTGCCAAGGGCCAGTACGTAAAAAGCGCCTATATTACCACGACCATGGGACCGGGGATTAAACTTGACCTTTCGCCGACGCTGGCTTTAAGCTCAAGTTAGCTTTGTATGTTATATGGCTTTTAAGAGGGGCGTAAGCCCCTTTTTCTTTGTTATCTCTTCCCACCCACCGCCCCGTGATGTTGTTCCCCGCCAGCGCCGCCCCTACTCAGATTTTACTTCCCACCCGCCCGCCCTCTTATCACTGTCAGTTTGTCCACTAATTTTCTCCCCATCACCCCATAGAGAGTCTAAGAGAGGCGAAGCCTCTCTTTAAAAAATCTTCCCCCTCTACAAACATATTAAACACGCTGTTCATACTATCTCCCGTTTGGAGAGGGGGACCAAGGGGGTGAGGTGGAAAATATTGTGATTTTATTTGTCGGCGGAAAGAATGACTTTACACACACCAAGAGTTGTGCTAGAATAGACTGTCAATTGAATAAAGAGTCCTGAGACAGCGGGTGTCCTTCAGGTGAAGGACTTAATTGAGTGCCTGCCGAGGATGAAGCGATTCTGGATTACGTACAGATTTGGTTATGTCCTTGTGCAGACGGCACAGGGACTTTTTATTTAGGTAAGTTGATGTTCAGGTAAGCAGGTGGTATTTCAGGAGGTATTGAGAGATGGCAACAGAAAAAAAAGTGCAGATAGTCGAAAGTCTGCAGGAGATATTCTCTAAATGCAATATCGGTATCCTGACGGACTACCGGGGACTATCTACCGCCGAGATGAGCGATTTGCGCCGCAAATTGAGGGAAGTGGGTGTTGAGTACAGGGTGGTAAAGAACTCGTTGGCTCAGTTCGCGGCCAAGCAAGCCGGCATGGACGAACTGGCTGACTCTTTTTCAGGTCCGGTGGCTGTCGCCCTAGGATATGGCGAGATACCCGATGCCCCCAGAGTGTTAGCTGACTATATCCGCGCCACGAAATCAACCCTCGGGATTAAAGGGGGCTTCTTGGGCTACAGGCTTCTGACCTCGAGGGATGTGGATACTCTGGCAACATTGCCGGCCAGAGAAGTGTTAATAAGCCAGGTGATGGCGGGGATACAGAGTCCCATCGTTGGACTTGTAAGCGTACTTGTGGCTCCTATCAGAGGCATTATGGGAGTGCTACAGGCTAGAATTCAACAACTGGAGGGAGAATAAAATGGCAGAAGATGAAGTGAAGAAAGAAGAAGAAGAAACCGCGGCGAAAGAACCGAAGGCTGAAGAACCAGCACCAGAACCAGAGCCGGCGGCTGAAGAACCAAAAGCTGAAGAACCGGCAGCGGAAGCGGCTCCGGCCAAGGCTGAAAAACCGGCACCGGAGAAAGAAGCGGCCAGGAAGCCCAAGGCCGCCAGGGAGGAGGCTGGCGCGGCGGCGGCTCCGGCTAAAGCAGAGAGGCCGAAGAAGTCGGCGGCTATTGAGGAAATAATGAAGGCTATCCGGACTATGAATGTGCTTGAGCTGGCGGAACTGGTGAAGGCTCTGGAGGCCGAGTTCGGGGTGAGCGCGGCGGCACCGGTAGCCATGGCGGCACCGGCGGCCGTGGCGGCGGCTCCCGAGGCTGAGGAGCAGACGGAATTCACCGTAATTCTCAAGGAGATAGGTGCTAACAAGATTAACGTCATTAAGGCAGTCCGCGAGTTGACCACGCTGGGTCTGAAAGAATCCAAGGACCTTGTGGAAAGTGCGCCACAGCCGGTCAAGGAAGGCATTACCAAGGAAGAGGCGGCTACGGCCAAACAGAAGCTGGAGGCTGCGGGCGCAACGGCTGAAGTTAAATAGCCGGTTATATTTCTCAGCCGGGCGGTATTTGAATATTCCGGGCGGATGACATATAGTTAGCACTGATAGCGCTCCCGTTTAAGGAGTCGGCCGAGATATGACACAAGGGGATTGGTTCATACTGATGGGTATAGGTGGAGGGTTCATTATTCTTGGTCTTATCGGGATTTTATGGGGCAGACATGAGGAGACAAGCCTCTTTAAAGCCCTCGCTGAAAAGCGCGATTTAAGGGAGTTTTCGTTACGCCATGTAGAGAGCCCTCAGCCGGGAGCTTTGAAGATAGGTGGGTGGATAGCCATCGTCGTCGGGGTGCTTTTGCTGGTGGTGGGCATAATCCTCTGGCTGCTGGCGTAAAACCGGGTCTGCCCTGTAGAAATTCCTGCTCTGAATGTCAGACGGGGCTACTTCTGGTCTTTCCTGGTGTACATGCCGGCAGTCCCGATGCCGAAATGGAAAATAGGTCTGTCTACTCTCCGGATTACCAGTGGGCAGTGCTTCAGTCCCGCCGGGATGTAGATGATACAGCTTCTGGTGAGCATATGCTTCTCGTCTTCCAGCCACATCTCGATTTCGCCGCACAAATCAAACGGGTCTTCCGGGTTACTCCCGTAAAATGCCAGCATTTCGTCAAAATCGTGGGTGTGCGCCTGGACCCCGTAATCAGAGCCTTTCCAGAACCAGCAGCAGTCAACGATAAAGGAGCCTTTTACGTACTCGCCGTCCAGATATGTTACCGTGGTCAGATATTCGTTTATATTGGGAGGTATTACCATCCCTTCGGGCGGTTTCCTGTCGGGTTTTGGCTTGTAGATAATATACTTCTCGTATTTCGATTCTGCCATTGGTTCTGCTCTCCTTTCCTGCAAACCGATAGCTGAAGTTGCCGACAGCGTATTCGTTGCCTGAGAAGCTCTAATGTCTCCTGTGTATCCGCAGCTAAGAGCCGTATTTTTTACCTATGCCCGAACCGCGGGGATTAGATGTAAAGTGGAATATCGGCCTCTGGATATTCCTGATGGTCAGCGGGCCATGCTCCAGCCCGGCTGGTATAAATGCGGCGAAGCTGTTTGTTATCACGTGCTTCTCGCCGCCTATCCAGAACTCGATTTCGGCGCCGAGGTCATGGATATCGTCGTAGTTGTAGGCGAAGAAGCCGATAAATATGCCATGCGGGAGAGTATGCGCATCCATCATTTTCTGTCCGGCGGCAGATTTCTCCCCGGGCAGGAGCCACATGGTCTCACAGCCGAACTCGGCACCGGGGACGGTCTCCTCGTCAATATACGCCAGACGCCGCGTGTACTTGGGGTCGGTCAGGTGCTGGTACGCAGGGGGCTTCAGATTTGGTTTATCCTGAAAGATGAAATTTTTAGCATTTTTCTTTTCAGCCATTGTATTATTTCCCTTCTATTGTGGCCTGTTATTCGTTTGGTCTGAGCTGAGGCATTCGTATTATCGGTACATCTGGCCCGGGCCTATGGTGAAGTGGAATAAGGGTCTTTCCATTCTATGCGTCTTAAGGGGACAATGCGTCATACCCGCGGGGATATAGACCACGAAGCTCTTGTCCAGGATGAATTTTTCATCCTCCAGCCAGAACTCGATTTCGGCGTATAGTTCCTCCGGGTGCTCCATGTCGGTCCCGAAATAGGAGAGAAGCTCGGGGAAAGGGTGGGCATGGGGAGGCACTCCGACTCGTTCTTCTCCCTGTTCCGGGGTTATCACTCTCATCGGCACTCCCGTCATTGACTCAGGCCAGAACCAGACGCATTCGGAATAGAAGGCGCCCGGAATGACCTCGCTGTCCATCCAGACGACATGCTCCATCATCCGGCGGTGGCCCTGGACTTCCCCCTGCCCGATTATTGTCTTTTCCCAGGCCCGGTAACCGGGCAACTCGATTTCCTTCTTCAGTTCGGTGCAGATATACTTTCCGTATTTTGATTCCGCCATTTTATCTTTTTCCTCCCTTGTTATTAGTTATATATGAATCCCGGATAGCCTGCCTTGCCCCGGGACTGTTATTCATCGGCCGTTCTTCCCGGGCTCGCCTTGGCGAAGTCGCCACAGCCCAGCATCATCGTTATCTCAATATGGGGTCGGGTGACCTTTTTCCAGACCAGTGGTCCATGCTTCGTGCCCTTGGGGACGAAAAGGGCTGTCGTGGTATCAAAGACGAGCGGCTGGCCGTTGAAGCCGAGTTCTATTGTGCCGCCCAGGTCTTCGGGGTTTTCATGGTCACCGCCGATGTGCATGATAATCTCGTCGTAGTTATGCTTGTGCTCGTGGACGTAGGGGTTCGGCTCCGGCACGTCGTATATCCAGCTGACTCCAATATAAGTGTTGCTTCCGGGCACCAGGGCATTACTCATATATGTCATCGAGGGAACCTGGTGTCCCTTGTGGATGCCCACCGCCTGGACACCGATTTGGTGAATGGGTTTCCTGACCAGGTACTTTTCGTATGGGGATGCGGACATTCCTTATCGTTCTCCTTTCTGAATAGTATAAAATTCCAGAAGTGGCAGGGTTTATCTGTAAGGCAGATTTTACACCTTAGCTCAGACGTAAGTCAATTTCAATGACTTGGATATCGACATGGTCTCCAGGTCTTATTCAGGTACCGGCTGGGGTTCGGGGCTCAGCTCCTGGAGGTCAGCCTCGATTCTCAGTGCGTTCGCCTGAAAGAGGTTGGAGGGTATCACTTCCCCGTCTTTAAAGACGAACCAGCTGGCCTGCTGCCAGTAGGGACGTAAGTCCCAGTCCTCTACAGCCGTCATGTCGACGACGACGTACCAGGTGCCGGAGCCGTCTTTGTAGTATTCCGACTGGGCAGTCCAGTTATCGCAGCTGGCATAGAAGTCGGAGAGGTACATCTTGGCTTCGTAGCTCTCGGCCTTGCTCAGCAGCCTCTGGTAGACCGCCAGTATGGCGGCATCCCTGGTACTGATGACATCATGGCTTGTTTCCGCCGGTGCGGGTTCCGGCGTTTCCTGGGAGGTGGAGGAGGGGAACCCCATGTCTGCACAGGCGGCTGTAGCCAGCAGGAGGACAAGCAGAGATATGACAAGGACAATCTTGAGCGTCTTCTTTTTCCAGTCAGCGATTTTCATTTTAGCACCTCTAAATCAGGCATGTCGCCTGGGATATATAATCTTGGGAAACTTTGATAACAGCCCTTGAATTAGCATACCATACCAGATATTCAAGTAACAAACAGCCTATCAGGCAGTCTTAATGGCTTTCAGTGAAAAGCTCAGGGGAGTCCTGTCTCCCTTTAGCCCCCACCAGCCACCCTCGCACTTTAATTCCACAGTCTCTTATTCTTTTCTGTGTATTCGTCCACGATATTACCCCATACTTACTCCGTCCTTCTGGGGCGGTACTGCACGGCCTCGGCTACATGGTGGGCTTTAATGACATCGGAATTTTCCAGGTCGGCGATAGTCAATGCCAGTTTGAGGATGCGGTGGAAGGCGCGGGCGGAGAGGTAAAGCTGTTTCATGGCGGCCTGGAGCAGGCTCTGCGCCGCTTCTTCCACATGGCAGAACTCGCGTATCTCGGTGGGCGTCATCTCGGAGTTGCTGGTTAATCCCGTTTCTTTAAATCGCTCAAGCTGACGGGAACGTGCGGACGTGACCCGCCCCTGCACCGTGTCTGAAAGCTCTCCCAGCCGCTCGTCGGTCAGCTTCTCGTAATCAATATGGGGCACCTCAACGAAGATATCCACGCGGTCAATAAACGGTCCGCTGATGCGCCTCTGATACCGTGAAACCAGACTGGGAGGGCAGGTACACTGCCGGAATGGGTCGCCGTAATAGCCGCAGGGGCAGGGATTCATCGCCCCTATCAGCATGAAGTTGGCCGGAAAGGTAACCCGCCCCAGCGCGCGGCTGATGGTGACCACCTTATCTTCCAGGGGCTGGCGTAAAACCTCGAGCAGCGAATGCCCGAACTCGGGCAGTTCATCAAGGAAGAGGACGCCGCGGTGGCTGAGGCTTATCTCCCCCGGCTTGGGCCAGTGCCCGCCGCCGACCAGGCCGGCATTGGAAATGGTGTAATGGGGGGAGCGGAACGGCCGCTGCCGTATCATCGGGGTATTTGAGGGGAGCAGTCCGCTGACGCTGTAAATCTTGGTAACTTCCAGGGCTTCATCGGTGGTCATCGGCGGCAGGATTGAGGGAAGGGAACGGGCCAGCAATGTCTTGCCGCTGCCCGGTGGTCCGCACATTATCACGTTATGCCCTCCGGCGGCGGCTACTTCCAGGGCGCGTTTCACGTGTTCCTGCCCCTTGATATCAGCCAGATTGGTGGTAACAAACGGCGCCGAAGTCGGGTGGGGTGCTGCGTCCGGCTTATGTTCCGGGGCCGGTATCTCCCCGCGTAAATAGCTGACCAGTTGGGACAATGAAGCCATTGGAACGATTCTAATACCTTCTATCAATGATGCCTCGCTGACATCAACATCAGGCACGACAACGGTCGATATTCCCTCGTCGTGAGCCAGGGCTACCATGGGTAAGACGCCGTTGGTGTGCCGCAAGCCGCCGTCGAGAGATAGCTCGCCGAGGAACATGATGTCGGCGACCTCGGCGCTTATCTGCTCGGAACTCAGCAGGATACAGATGGCGATGGGTAAATCATAGGCCGGTCCGGCCTTTTTAAGGTCGGCCGGGGCGAGGTTAACCACAATACGCTTCATGGGGAAGGTGCAACCCGAGTTGCGTATCGCGGCGCGGACGCGTTCCTTCGCCTCCTGGACGGCTGTGTCCGGCAGGCCGACTATGGTAAACGACGGCAAACCGGAGGAAATATCTACCTCGACCTCGACAATTGCCCCGTCGAGGCCTATGATAGCGCCACTTCTTACTTTGGCGAGCATGTCAGCCTATTGTAGCCTAAACAGGCGGAGATACGCAAAACCCCTGACCTGTCATTGCGAGTCCTTCCACTGAAGGACGAAGCAATCCGTATTTCTTTCTACCTCACCCCCTGGTCTTTAACAACCCACCCCCTTTATCCCCCTCCCCGAACTGATAACCGGCGCAGGGAGGGTTTCTCTCACGTCATTCATTCCGAGCAGTTGTGGCGGGATGGCTCCCTTGATCTCAACTCGGTTTGAATACACGAACACCTTGATGTCAAACAATTGTAGCACCGCCCGGATATTCCTGACAACTTCATTTGACCGTTTCCTAGAATCCTCGCACTCATAGAAGGCGGGAGGGTCGATAACGTCCCACATGTAAATAGGATTCTCTGCTTCGAAGACCATGATCTGCTTCGGTTCTATCTTCCCCAGGGCAATTTTACCATCCGATTCCCGGAAAGCGTTGAACCCCACCGGCAAATATTGATGGTCGGTCACCGCATAGATGCCGAATTCGTTGAGGACGAGGTCACCCTTTGCCAAGAATTCCCTGATAGTTTTGATGCGGGCCTCGAGCGCCGCGAGGTCTTCCATCCGGGACGGGTCGATATCATGGCGATTTTTCAAGAGGTTGGCCTCCTGCTTCTTAAGTGTGGTGAGCATTTCTTTATACAAGCTCTCATTTACCGTCCCATCGGCGAAGGCAATTCCCAGGCGCTCCTTCTTGGCCCGGATGGCCTCGAGTTTTGCGTTGATAGCGAGGGCGTCGGCGCCGACCCGCTTTTTCTGTGCCTCCAGGTCTTCGACTGCCTTGTTAACGCAATCCGCAAGCTTCTCGCGGTCGCTCAGGATGTCCTTGATTCTCGTCCAGACGGCCGATTCCAGTTTATCAGCTCGAACGTAGGAGAGTTTACACCGTTTGGCTTCATCGGTATTCAACTTACGCTCGATACGCCCCCGACAGGCGTAGTAACGGTAATCAGAATCTCTCTTCTGGACACATTTCAACCCGAGACCGCATTCCCCGCAGGATACCATTCCCTGCAGCAGCCAGCCCTTAGGGTCGCGAAGCAGGCTGCGAGCCTCTTCCCGCCGGTCCTGGGCACGCTGCCACATGGTCCCGTCAATAAGCGGGGGCATGTTGATGCCTAGCTGATGCTCGCCCTTGTATCCAGGATGAGTTAGAATCAATCGTACCGTGCTGAACCTCCACTGAGAGCCATCACGGGTCAAAGAACCCTCGTTGTTCAGGGTCTTCGCGATACCTTCAATACTCCCATTCTCTTCTACGTACATATGGAAGATTCGGCGCACGATATCAGCTTCTTCCTTGACGATTTCCCACTTCTTTTCACCGGCCAGCCATCGATAGCCGTAGGGAGGACGCCCACCGGCCCAGTTGCCCCGGGATATCATATAACGGCGGGCATCCCGGACGCGCTCCCCTATGCGGCCCCGCTCGAACTCCGCGATGACACCCATGATCTGGACCGCGAATTTTCCATATTGGGTAGAGGTATCCAGTCCCTCCTGTGTTGAGACGAACTTGATGCCCAGATGTTCGAGTTCATACAGATAATTGAGGAGTAGCCGGAGGTTTCTGAAGTAGCGGTCCAGCTTACAGACCGCGATGATGTCGAAGCTCTTCCGGCGGGCATCATCAAGCATACGCCTAAAGGCAGGGCGGTCGTCGGTACCGCCGCTGAAGCTGCCATCGACGTATTCGTCAAAAATTCCCCAGCCCATACTCTTGGCATAGGCTTTGAGCGCAGCGACCTGGGCCTCGATGGAGACCCCCTCATTCGCCTGCTCCTCGCTGCTTACCCGGCTGTAGATGGCTACTCTGGGTTTTGTTTCTGCTGTCATCTTATTCCTCCTCTCGCTATTTCCAAGCTGTCGGTTGGACGCGTTCTTGGTAGCCTATATAGCCTTAAGGGTATATTTCCCTCCTCCATGGTACCGGAAATGGTCACGGTGAGATGTGTAGTGTTTGTATGAAGGATGGTTTGGGGCCGAACTCATCACATGCGAGTTCCAACTATTCCTTCTGATATCCAAATCAGGGTGCCTTTCTCTCGCGATATGGTATAGATCGGCCGAAGTAAACTCCATCCCCCAATTATCACCTACGAAGACTCTGGCAGCCTCCAGTACCAGATCGAATAGCGTCTGGCCTCCCATTAGCTGTAACCTGCTGGTGGGCTTGAACTCAGGGCCTTCTATCTTCAGAGACAACGTATAATCTCCGATCCTAACCGTAAGTGTGTTCACTTCGACACGGATAATATCATTGAGGTGAGTATCGGTCATTGCTTATTCTCCTCCTTGTGTTCTTTACTGCTTTGTGAATATCTCTGGTATTCCATGGTTTGGGTCTACGGGCTCCAGTTCGTCTTCTCTAAAAGTGAATGGACCCTTGCTTAATCTGGCTCCGAACGAGGTCCCTATCTTTATCGGGTCTCCGCTGAGCAAGACATGGATGGGGTACTTCGCCAACTCAGGGTCTACCAGGACCACTACCTTCGCTTCTTTTCCGACCAGTGCCGGCATCGAATGGCATTCCTTGATAATGACTTTGTCTCCGAGGTTCATATATCGTCCCTCCATCTGCACTTCTGGGGATAATATACCATGTTATAATATTTACTATAACATGTCAATAGTTAGTCAAGAGAAATACACTGGTATATTAATCCATGTAGATAAATCGGAGAGACACATGAACCGGCAGTTTCTCATTGTTAACAGCAAATCGAGCGGGGCACGTGCTCCCCTGGTTGACTTGGGATTGGTGATGAGAATCACCGGTGCACGTGCCGAAGTGTCATTTCGTCGCTATGAATAAAAAGTTTCGGCACATGCCTTTTTCATCAAAAGGAGGTTTGAGAGAAACCGTCGCGGCACGTGCCGCGTTCCTTTCTCAACGCCACAACCCAAATTCATTATTTGATTTCCTAGAATTTGACCATAAGCCTCGTTCTGGATTAAAGATTTTGCTAGTAGCTATTAAAATCCAAGTGTTTTGCTATCATTGAACAATAGCGGGTATTGCCTGTGTTGGTACTATTTTGAGAGTCTTTTCGTAGCTATTAGATAGCTTCGAACACTTTTTGAGGTATTTTCTTGCAAATAACTTATGAACAACATGGACAAACGTTATTTGATTGAACAATTTAAGCTTTTGTTGCGTCGACTGCACAATCTGGACAAAAGTTGCCTGGACAAGAGTTTCTTAAACACTTTGATGACGGGTCGTGAGTAGGGTCTTATTGTAATCTTCAGCTACCTTTCGGAAGTGGAACCCTGAAACAGACAGACCTAACGATACAGCGAAGTGTCGCGGATATTTCAGAAGGGTCGAAATGAGCAGCCTCCAGAAATACCACCTCCCTTTGTCTATTATTCCCAAAAACCACAGGGATTTGATAAATTGGGTAATATGAACAAACTGCAAATGTGGTAAGCTAACAGTCTTTCGGGGTCTGTATTCCTTCAGGAAGGTAATAACCCTCTCATAATAGTGCCGTAGCGAGTAGATGGTATCCAGGACAATCTTGTAACCGTTGATAAGTGTTTCGTAGTTCATTTTTGGAATGAAATTAATAGAAAAGTCCGTATTGCCCCTGGAAAAGTTTTGTCCCACGGGGAGCATTAAGCAGGCCAACCATGGCCGTAACGATGCCTGTCTTTTGAATAAAGTCTATCTAGCTCCTGAAGATGGAGATTGGGTCGCTATCGAATCCGAGGATAAAGCCCCCCTGCACCTCAAAGCCGTGGTTCTGAATTTTCTTCACTGAAGCAGCCAGGTCACGGTTTCTGTTTTGCAGCTTATTACACTCAACCAGACTGTCTACATTGGGAGTCTCAATGCCAATAAAAACACGGTTAAACCCCGCTTCAACCATTAGTTCCATTAACTGTTCGTCATCGGCAAGATTTATCGATGCTTCGGTAAAAAACTTAAAGGGGTACTTTTTCTCCTTCGACCATTCTATTATCGTCGGTAAGGTCTCGCCCTTCAATTTCTTCTTATTGCCGATGAAATTGTCGTCGACCATAAATAGGCTACCCCGCCAACCGTGACGGTACAATGCCTCCAGTTCATCCACTATCTGCTGCCTATCCTTAGTCCTGGATTTATGGCTGTTCAGCACGATAATATCGCAAAAGTCACAGTCGAAGGGGCAACCCCTGGAGTACTGAAGACTCATTGCTGAGTAGTGCTTCATGTTTATAAGAGACCATAGGGGTACAGGTGTTTTGGGGTGTCCGAACTGAACTTCCGGGATGCTATGTGTTGTCTGGGGGGTTCTGATCAGGCCGAAGGATTGACTTAGATGATAAGAGGGTATAGAGTATGGCTAGATTGAATTTTTACCAGTTATGGGACGCAGCCGGCTAATAAAAGATACTTTCATTTTATCGGAGGTAAATTAAATGGGATGAGGAGTTAGTCTGGCTTCCTTGCGAGAAGTCGAAGCGAAAAACGCGATTGAAAGAATGAAACTAATGCAGTCTCTGTTTGACCATCTGAATCGGGCCGGTATTAAAGCCGAACTGCAAAAAGAACCTGCGTTTAATTCTCTGGGTATGTCAGTTCTTGAACCTGTTATCCAACTGAAAGAACAAAACCTGAATAAAATTCGTCTGGTGGGTATTGATAGTGGGGGCTGCGGTGCTGCTGGAAACATTCTGCGTTTCCAATATGAAGTTCACCTGGATAAAGAGCTTTCCCCGCAAAATATAAAGAACATGAGCGCTACTACCAAGGTCATTAAAGAGGGCAAAGTAATGAACTTCTTCGGGGGAAAGGTCGTGGGGGTTAAATGGGTTGGACAAACACTGGCCGAGACATTAAATCAGGACCAATCGATTGCCAACGACCTGATGAGGTGTGTCAAATCATGGAGTTATCTAGACCAAATTAAAGCCGTGTCACCTGGCGACGTCTATATTATTGGACCTCGGTTTACCAATCCCGGAACGATTGCCGAATTATACAAATCCGATATTAAAGAAGAGATTCAATTCTGTATCCTCGGCTACACAACCCCAGAGAAGATTGCTAAGCATATTAAAACCAGCAGCCTTTAAATTTAGATAATTTTCCTTACAACGGATAAAAAGAGGTAGGACATGCTTAAAAGAAATTTCCACCAGTTATGGTGTCAAAAACCACCTTCGAAGATTAAGAAATATGATTTTTAGGATCGGATGCGCTTGGTATATCATTGGTGTCGGACTGGAGAGGTACGAGGTCGGCTCTCTACGAGTTGATATGGGAAATCCCAAATAAATACAAACAAAGGGGGTGCTTGATGGTCGAAATTACTGACACGGCAAGAGACAAATTAAGGGAAGTACTTGATCAGAACGCGGGCAAATATTTACGTATTTTTGTCCAGGGCGCAGGCTGAGGGGGTCCCCAGTTGGGGATGGCTCTGGATGAGCCTGAAAAAGATGAACAGCCGATGCAGATAAACGGTATTGATGTTCTGATTTCTGGCGTTGTGAAACCGTTTGCTGGTGACACTGTTGTTGATTACGTAAGCTATCCGGATGGAGAGGGTTTCGTCATCGCGCCGGCATCCTGGCCCAGCTATTGTTGATACTCTCCGGTTCTTTAGTCTCAGTAGTAGAGGCAGCTTAATAAAGCTGCCTCTACTACTTTTTGTTTACGTTTGTTTCCCGGATATTAATGCTCGCGTTATTCCCATTAAGTATAGCACCCACTGAATGAGTTGCGAAGTCCTTGCCCGCAGATTGAACAAATCGCTA
>Ga0315537_1002554_pt1 | contig 13891 bp, 10 predicted proteins | sample SalMarSW160270MG_FD_203091 | JGI IMG/M metagenome (GOLD analysis project Ga0315537, IMG submission 203091) | Salt marsh sediment microbial communities from the Plum Island Ecosystem LTER, Massachusetts, United States - Salt Marsh Sediment SW1602-70 ... | reverse complement strand
AGTGGTTATCGTTCCTGTATACCAGGGGGACCAGGAACTGGATGCCATCTCTGAAACGGCAAACCAGATTAAAGAAGAGTTCGCCAGCCAGGGAATAACCGTAAAGTATGACGACCGGGATACACAGAAACCGGGTTGGAAATTTGCAGAGTACGAACTCAAAGGGGTACCGGTCCGGATCGTGCTGGGGCCCCGGGATATCGAAAACAAAACAGCTGAAGTTGCCCGACGGGATACACTCACCAAAGAAACCATCTCACAGGATGCCATCGCATCCCATGTTAAAAAGCTCCTGGATGACATTCAACAATCCATCTATAACAAAGCGTTGAAATTCAGGAATGAAAATTTTCACCGGATCGATGACTATGACCAGTTCAAAGAAATTATCAGAAAACAGGGTGGATTTATTATGGCTCACTGGGATGGTACCGTGGAGACAGAAAACCTGATCAAACAGGAAACCAAAGCTACCGTTCGGTGCATTCCACTGGATGACGATAATGAACCGGGAAAGTGCATACGAACAGGAAAACCTTCAAAACGAAGAGTCCTTTTTGCCAAGGCATATTGATCTCACTCGCTTTGCTTGTGTCAGACACTGGTTATACAATTGCCATACGATGGTCAAACGATAGTAACTTGATGGTAACTCTCCGTAGGAGTCCTTCGGACAATTGTAATTCAATGTCCATAAAAAAATTATTTGCCCGCCCCCTGTTTCAAGGTTTTTCAATAAGACACCTCACTAACTTAATAACTCAATAACCCAATAACTTTTTCCTCTCTCTCACAACTCTGTACTCTGTACTCTCCTTACCCTGTCTTCCAGCTTTCAGACAGTGACACGCTTTCAATCAAAACAGTTATGGGAATTTTAACATACCCTCCGGGATTACTCCATACTTTTTCTTACTTTTACCTTAGATTACCGGAAGGATTCCAATGTTAACCTAATGTCTCCATTAAAAATGCAAGACGAAAAAGATCAAGATCTTATAATAAACAACCTGGCCATAAAAGCAAACCTCAAACAGGTTGTTTACGACAACGCCCTGGAAACCTTTAACCTTCTGAAGGAGGTGTTAATGGAAATTGAAGATGGCTGCAATCTGAAACTCAAGGGAATTGACAAGCGTGTTCAGCTCGATTACAAAGACCGTGGAAAGTTTGAAGCACAATTGAAGGTTGCGGGTGATCTGCTGATATTCAGCATGCACTCAAACATATTTGAATTTAACCGGGAACATGGTATATGGAAAACCTCCTATGTACAAAAGGATAAAACCAACTCCTACTGCGGGATCATCAATATCTACAATTTCCTTTCCGATTCGTTCAAATACAACCGCTCGGATGACCTCGGTTACCTCATTGCCAGGTTGTTTGTTAACAAGGAGAAGCATTACTTTGTCGAAGGGAAGAGGCAACTCGGTTTCCTCTATAGCAATTTCGGGAAGGAGGCTATTGATAAAAAAGCCTTATTAAAGATTATCCAGACAGCGATCCTGTATGCCATGGAATTTGACCTGTTGGTACCACCGTATGACCACGTGAAAATTGCATCAGTCGCCCAGATGAATAGAAAAATACAGAGTTCAATACTGCAAACCGGCAAGCGATTGGGATTTCAGTTCAATTCAGACGATGTTACAGAAAAAGAGTAACCAGAAAAATAAGAAAAATAAAGAGAACCGGTTTAACCAGGGGAAAGGGGTTATTGGACTCTAAGGATTTTGTCACAAAATAAAGGAGCTGACCACAGGCTGACCTTAATCCATTGTAACAATGGGAGCTTCCGGATATCATATGGGCCTATACAGGATTCTTGTATTCCTTTGTTTGGGATGGAATCCGTTTCCTGGCCTTGCCGGCCATGTAACTGATGTTTATTCCCTACCCGATACAGTTCAGATCAAAGGGGGGAACTACATTATTTTTCAAAATAAAATTCTGTTCATTCCACGTGATACCGTGCTGGTATTACCTGCTAATTCTAAGTTCACCATAGAGAAAGAGGTCTATACAAAATCAACCAGCTTCTACGACTCACTCGAGAGCAAAGCATCACAGAAACTATGGAGCAGGCTGCTCCATGAGGTGTTATTTGTTGAACCAACCCGGACTGCTGATAAAAAAGAGCAGCGGAAAAGTGAGGATGATTACCTGGTTAACGAAGGAAAAAAAATACGGAACATCAAGCTGATAGCGACCGATATTTTTGGACCTACAGTACTGGATACTGCCGTCACTTCCACAACATGGATCGGTTCAACGCTGAATAAACTTCACTTCTATACCAATGAAAGAATAATCAGGAATAACCTGCTTTTTAAGGTGGGTGATGAGATCGATCCTCAGATCATGGCAGATAACGAACGGGTATTAAGAAGGTTGAAATTTATTTATGATGCCAGGATCCAGGTTATCCCTGTATCAGAAGATTATGCAGATGTTTATGTCATAACCAAAGATCTCTATTCCCTTGGTTTCAATATAGCATTTGAGGGGGTTGAACCAACGGTCATCGAGTTGTATGAAAGAAACCTTTTTGGGACTGGCCATGAACTCCACGGGAACCTGCTCTTTGATTATAAACCCGATCCGTTTGAAGATTATGATACCATCTCTCCGTTAGGATTTGAAGCATTCTACCGGATCCCAAACATCAGGGGGAGTTTTATCCAGACTGAGATCTTCTTTATGAACGGGGAATATCGCAAATTTTATGGCGGGAATCTTTCCCGCAGGTTCGTTACCCCAAGAACCAAATATGCCGGAGGAATCAATATCTCCCTCCAGTCCAGGCTCATCAAAACAGATACCATTGGCTGGTTCAAAGGAAATTACCAGGACTATTGGCTGGGCAGAAGTTTTTTAATCGATCCGGAAAGCCGGTCGAGGGTTATTCTCGCTGCACGATTTATTCACAACAATGTGTTTGAAAAGCCGGGGATATCATCCAACATATTCCATGATCTCCAGGATTACGAGTTATTCCTTGGGAGCATCGCATTTTCCAAAAAAAACTATTATGAGACCAACCTGATTTACAATTATGGAAGAACCGAGGATATTCCATATGGATCCCTGGTAGAAGTGACCGGAGGTTTTGAGAAGAATGAATTTGGCGACCGGTTTTATACCAGCCTGTATTTCTCGGCAGGAAATTATCTGAGGCAGTTTGGTTACCTCCAATCCTCCTTTGCAATAGGTGGATTTGTTAGCAACGGAGCCTATAAACAAGGAATGATACAGGCAAAAGCAAATTACTTTACCAACCTCTTCAGTTTGCGCAACTACAATTTCCGGCAGTTTGTCAACCTGGATTATACGATAGGTATCAGGCCCTACCTTGATGAAGAAATCAGCATTACCAACACCAGGGGGATCCGGGGATTAACAGGAGAAGGTCTGGAAGGTACACATCGCCTGGCTCTCAACCTTGAGGGGGTAGTCTTTTCTCCCATCTTCATCTACGGATTCCGGTTTGCCTTCTATGGCTTTGCCGACATGGCTCTGATCGGTGCCTATGACCAGAACATTTTCAAGAACAACCTCTATTCCGGTTTGGGGTTTGGTGTCCGGATCAGAAATGAGAACCTGGTGTTTAAAACCTTCCAGATTCGCTTTGCATTTTACCCGAATTTACCCGATGTTTATTCACCGCATATGTTCTCCATTTCCGGAGAAAAGATGCTGGGTCCGCAAGACTTCAATTTCATCACTCCCGAGCCGCTACGGTTCCGTTAATCCTGAGATCTGGCTTCCACCTTCTTCATTGACAGCCTGTTTTTGTTTCCGCATATAGAAAAAAATCCGTATCTTTTCCATTCATCAAAAAGAGCAATTGAACTCGATTCAGACAATGCTGGATGCATTCAGAGACTTCATTAAAGAACACGCACTGTTTCAACCTGAGGATCATATCCTGCTGGCAGTCAGCGGAGGGATTGATTCAATGGTTATGGCTGACCTGTTTCTGAAGGGAGATTTTTATGTCGCAGTAGCGCATTGCAACTTTCTCCTGCGGGGAGATGAGTCGGATGGGGATGAATCTTTCGTGGAAGCTTTCTGTCTTGAACATGGCTTAAAACTGCATATTGAACGTTTTGAAACAGAGAAACATGCCAGGGACCAGGGTATCTCAATACAGATGGCTGCCCGTCACCTCAGGTATTCCTGGTTTGAAGAGATCAGAAAATCATTCGAATATCAGTATATTGCACTGGCACACAACCTGGATGATGTCATTGAAACCTGTTTCATAAACCTGTCAAGAGGGACTGGAATTCGTGGTTTAACCGGAATAAAACAGAAGACCGGAAAGATCATCAGACCACTTCTGTTTGCTACCCGTGAAGAGATCATATCCTATTGTAACGAAAATCAGATCCGGTACAGGGAAGATTCCAGCAATAAAACCGTGAAGTATTCCCGTAACCGGATACGGCATCATGTGATTCCTGAATTCCTCACTATCAACCCAAAGTTTAGAAAGAACATTCTCGAAACCATTTCCAACCTGAACGATGTTGAGCGGGTTTACATGGAAACGATTGAAAATAAAAAAAGCGAGGTTATGAGCGAGCTTGATGGGAAAGTGTTGATCAATATACCAGCGCTTCAGAGGCTTCACCCGGCAGCCACCTACCTGTATGAATTCATCCGCCCCTATCGTTTCCCGAAACAAACCGTGGTTGATATCATTACCAGTCTGGACGGAATTGCAGGAAAACAATTTTTCTCCCCCACCCACCGGCTTATCAAAGACCGGGAAGCGCTCATTATAACCGAACTGCCGGAGCATGAAAGGGAACTGTTCTACATCGAGGAGGATGTGATCCATATTTCACAACCCATACCCGTAACCTTCACACAGTCTGAAGGTCCCGGGAAGATTCAATTCCACCGTGACAATCGGATTGCCTGTATCGATCTGGATCTTCTGGATTTCCCCCTGATCATCAGAAAGTGGCGAAAGGGTGATTACTTTCAGCCACTGGGAATGACCAACATCAAAAAGGTGAGCGACTTTTTTGTTGATAACAAGTTTTCGATCCACGATAAGGAGAACACCTGGATCCTAACCAGCGGCGACAAGATTGTCTGGATCATAGGACACCGGATTGATGAGCGTTTTAAAATCACCGAAGAATCCACGCGAATGCTTGTTGTGGAGCTTCAATAGCCGGTTAATTGCCTGAAGAAATAAATAGGGACAGCTACCTATTTAAAAATCCATCCCGATATTTTCTCTCAGCATAAGGATTAAGGTCTTTTTCACAGATGCGTTAATTAATCCTTCCTGCCTTGTTTTCAAGCAGGAAAAAATCAGCAAGTGCAATGGCTGTAACCGCTTCAATAATTACCGGAACACGCAGGGCAATGCACCGATCGTGCCTGCCTGCCACTTCCAGGTCTGCCATTTCACCTGTTTTTACATTCATCGTATGTTGTTTTTTAGATGTACTGGCGGTTGGTTTTACCACCACCCTGTATACCAGATCATTACCGTTTGATATTCCCCCATTGATCCCACCGGCATGATTGGTATCTGTTTTTCCATCCACTGAAATGAGTGAATCGTTGTGTTCACTTCCCCTCATTCTGGCTGCAGCGAATCCGGCACCAAACTCAATACCCTTGATGGCAGGGATAGAAAACGCCAGGTGACTGATCACCGACTCCACCGGGTCGAAAAAAGGTTCTCCCATACCAACCGGGATGTTGGATGCAATACACTGAATTATTCCACCGATTGAATCGTTTTCTTTTTCAGCCAGTTCAGTTGCTTTATCAATATCATTGATACCTCCGGCTTCAATCAATGTTGCCTGAATGTTCACCGGGTGTATCATTTTCTTTGCCAGTACACCGGCTGCCACCAGGGCGATTGTGATCCTACCTGAAAAATGCCCCCCTCCCCTTCCGTCATGAAAGCCCCTGAATTTTTTCATGGCTACAAAGTCTGCATGTCCGGGTCTTGGAATATCATCAAACAGGGAATAATCTTTCGATTCGATGTTTTTATTTTCAAAAAGCAATGTTACGGGCGCTCCTGTGGTTTTTCCCTTATATACACCGGAAACAAGAGATGGCATGTCTTTCTCGGTCCGGGGTGTTGTACCTTTTGCGCCACTTCTTCTTCTTTCAAGATCTTTTTCGAAATCCTGTTCTTTAACAGGAATCCCGGCGGGGCATCCATCGATCGTAACGCCCACCATCGGGCCATGAGACTCACCAAAAACCGTAACCCTGAATATTCGTCCGAAACTATTCATCTGTAACTCCTCCCATTTTTAGATAATCGTCAAAAAAGTGTGGATATGATTTTGAAACGCAGTCAGATCCTATGATTTCGATTTTTCCATCTGTTAATATTCCGGCAATTGCAGCAGCCATGACAATCCGGTGATCGTTGGAAGCATGTATTGAGCCCCCTTCGACCCTGCCACCATGGATTATCATCTGATTCTTCTCCAGATCAATCCGAACGTTCAGGTTGGCAAAATTTTTCTGAAGAACCAAGGCGCGGTTACTCTCTTTTGATCCAAGCCGGTTTATGCCGGTTAAAACGGTAACTCCTTTGCAATGCGCTGCAAGTGCCACCAGGGGAGGAAACAGGTCCGGGCATTCCGTTGCATCAAATCGAAACGGAACCAGGTCGCCGGTGTTCACCTCCACCGTTTCGCCCTTTATGCTCACTTTTGCTCCTGCCATTTCGAGGGCATCAAGTATTTTCCGGTCAGCTTGCGGAGAATCCGGTTGTATCCCGGTTACCTGCACACTCCCGTTGAGGGCACCCGCTGTCAGCAAAAATGCCGCACTACTCCAGTCGCCCTCCACTTCATATTCTCTTTCTTTGTATTGTTGATTTCCCTTAATCAGGAAACGGTTATATGCCTGGTTTTCCACCTCAATTCCAAAATCCTGAAGCACTTTCAGTGTAACATTGATATAGGGTTTACTGTTAAGGTTTCGAACCAGGAGTTCCGAATCTTTGTTCACAACAGGCAGGCTCATCAACAGACCGGTAAGAAACTGGGAAGTGGTTGATCCATCAATCCTTGCCTTTCCTCCTTTCATGGGTCCTTTCACCCTGACTGGGATAAAACCGTTTGCAGTTTCGCACTCCACTCCAAGTTCAGACAGGGGTTGCTCTACCATTCCGACGGGTCTGTTTTCCAGTGATCCCAGACCCGTCAGGATAACAGGAGAATGATGAAGGGCAGAAACCGCTGAAAACATCCTGATACCCAATCCCGATTCACCACAGTTCAATACTTCCTCTTTCGGATTAAATCCTCCGGAGATCCGAACCCGCTCTTTTTCCAGGGTAACCGTTGCTCCCAACTGTTCAGCGATTCTCAATGCAGCCAAAGTGTCATCACACAGTGACGGATTCATGATGGAGGTTTGGCCTTCTCCCAGAAGCGCAGCGACAATACAACGCTGCATCATGCTTTTTGATGAAGGAGCGTGAATTGCTCCATTGATCGTTGACGGGCTGATGATCCTTTTCATTTAAAAACGTTACAGTTGCCCGGTTACATTTTTAAATTCATGAAGAAACAGCTGCAGTTCTTCCAGTGAAATCCTTTCAACATAACCGTTTCCTATCCGGTTAATCAATACAAAATACAACTCCTTACCAAATTTTTTCTTATCCACCAGCAGGGCTTCCCAGACCATTTCCCTGTCAAGTTGCACTTCTCTCAGCAGTTCAAGGTTTTCAAGCAGGCGGGTTATTCTGAGCATTTCTTCCGGATTGATAACTCCTTTTCCCGCACCGAACCGGTTTGCCATAACCATACCCATGCTAATTGCTTCTCCATGTTTTAATCCATGAACTTTTTCGATGGCATGGCCGAATGTGTGCCCATAGTTCAGCACCCTTCTCAATCCCTGCTCGCTTTCATCTACCTGAACGATCGATGCTTTTATGTTGATCGAATCGGTTATTAAACTAAGGATAAGATCCCTGTTGCGGCTTTTTACCAGGTCTACATTGTTCTCAATTCGCTGAAACATCTCCTCGTCGCGTATGAGAGCGTATTTTACGATCTCCGCAAACCCGGAAATATACTCCCTGTATGGAAGGGTATCCAGCATATCCGGGTCACATAATACAAAAGACGGTTGGCGTATAATGCCAATCAGGTTCTTATATCCTGAAAAATTTATCCCGTTTTTACCACCCACGCTTGCATCCACCTGGGAGAGCAGGCTGGTTGAGATATAACCAAAAGTAAGACCACGTAAAAAAGTGGAAGCAACAAATCCCGTAATATCACAAACCACGCCACCCCCAATCCCAAGGATAAAAGTAGACCTGTCAGCATGCAGGGATAGCAACCGACTGTAAATATTCCGGACCGTATCGATATCTTTCACCCCCTCACCCGTTCCGATTTGAATCACAGGGAAGGGAGGAAACTGACCGGCATAGTGTTTATTAATGTTTTCATCGGTAATGATGATTACATTCATCTTCGGAATGTACCGAAAGAGATCATTGAGTTGTCCTCCAAGGATGATGGTTGATCGGCCGGATGCCGTCTGTATTTCAATCTCTTTCATGTTCTGTTTAATTTCCCGTTCAGCAATGGCCTATAAAAATAACAACTTTTCCCAACGTTTGTTTTCCACTTAATTCATTACCCGGTTTTGCCGGTTTATTGATTCCTGGTGAATGGCTTTGAACACCTCGGTTATAAATTCCGTGCTCAATCCCTTCCGCTCACCGTCTTTGATTCGTTTTTCAATAATTTCTTGCCATCTCCCGGGTTGAAATATGGTAATATTGTTTACCTTTTTGTACTTACCAATTGTTTCTGATATGTTCATGCGTTTCTCAAAAATATCGAGGAGATCTTCATCAATATGATCAATCTGAGTTCTTAACTGACTGAGTGTGTCGATGAGTTTGTGGTCAGTTATTTTCATTGATCTAAGAACAATTTTGTCCAATAATTTACCCAGCTCAATTGGTGTAATTTGCTGATTTTTATCACTTAATGCTTCTTCCGGGTGGATGTGGGATTCAATAAACAGTCCGTCGAAGTTGAGATCCATAGCGCGCTGTGAAATTTCAAAAATTAGTTCTTTATTTCCACAAATGTGACTGGGATCAGTAAGTATCGGGATATCCGGGACCCTTCGTTTTAATTCTAGGGGGATTTCCCATTGTGGAGGGTTTCGGAAATTGGAATTACCATAGTATGAAAACCCTCTATGGACGGCTATTATTTTCTTAATCCCTGCCTTGTTAATACGCTCCAGGGCACCAATCCAAAGGTCAATATCCGGATTTATGGGGTTCTTAATGAAAATTGGAATGTCAAGTCCACGGAGCGCATCAGCCAATTCCTGAATGGCAAAAGGGTTTGCTGTTGTTCTGGCACCAATCCATAGGATATCGATATCATATTTCAATGCTTCATTTACATGCCAACTATTCGCAACTTCAGTAGTTGTTAACAGTCTTGTCTCTTTTTTCACTCTTTGCAACCAAGGAAGAGCAACCGATCCCATCCCTTCGAATGTATCCTGCCTGGTTCTTGGTTTCCAGATACCTGCCCTGTAAATGTGAACATTCAATTTTTCCAGTTGCTTTGCTGTCTCCACCACCTGGTGCTCCGATTCAGCACTGCAGGGTCCCGACACAATGATGGGCCGTTTACCGGCAATCCCTGACAGGGAAACTTCTTCAAGGTTCAGTTTGATTGTCATTTTATCGAATGATTTGTATTATTCAGTTGATTATACCGGAAACGGGGATGATCAAGTACCTCAATTGCAGCATATTGCACTGGTAAAAACATGCCCGATTGAATATTGCTTGTTACGGTATTGATGTTATTGATAAACGCTCTATTACCAGTCACCATTCACGTTTCCTGAAAATAGAAATAATATGTAGCCTGACTTTCTTGATTTTCCCTAGGTCTTATCTGTTTTTGGGCAAAAAAAAAGTCCCACAGCGGGGACCTTTCCATACGGTATAAGGTTTCCCCTTTATTGGTCAATATTGAAATAATAAAAATGAATATAATTGTTCATCGTACTGTATGTTACAGGAACAAACGTAGGTAATATTTTTTATTATTGCAATGATTCCTTACTATATTTGCTTCGAGTAAGATTATCCGGATGACCAGGAAAGAACGATTTGACAGGATCATAGCCTATTTTTTGGAGCATCAGCCAGCTGCCGAAACAGAACTAAAATATTCAACTCCCTATGAACTGCTGGTTGCGGTCATTCTTTCGGCACAATGTACTGACAAGAGGGTCAATCTGATCACTCCTGCTCTGCTTCGCAAATACCCGACTGCCAGGGAGCTTGCGAGGGCTACCACCCGGGAGATTTTTGAATTCATAAAAAGCTGCTCTTATCCAAACAACAAATCCAAACACCTGAAAGGGATGGCAGAGATGCTGGTAGAGAAGTTTAATGAAGTTGTACCCTCGGATATTGAAAAGCTTCAGCAACTTCCGGGTATCGGGCGAAAGAGTGCTAATGTAATTGCTTCGGTTGTATTCAAAAAACCTGCTCTTGCAGTCGACACACACGTTTTCCGGGTATCCGCAAGGATTGGTTTAACCAGGCAGGCAAGGACACCCCTGGAAGCAGAAAGGCAACTGGTAGAATGGATTCCGGAAAGCCTCATACCGGTTGCGCATCACTGGTTAATTTTGCATGGCCGGTATATTTGCCAGGCCCGCAAACCGAAGTGCCCGGAGTGCGGTCTGAAAGAGTATTGTGCTTTCTATACGAAAACCGTCAACGATAGTATCACACAGAAATGAAAAAAATTTACCTGGATTATAATGCCACCACTCCACTGCATCCGGAGGTGGCAGAATGCATGAAGCCTTATCTGGACAGGTATTTCGGCAACCCATCGAGCTCACACTGGTTTGGTATTGAAACCAAAAAAGCGGTGGAACGAGCGCGGTCACAAGTGGCATCTGCCCTTGGGTGCGATCCGGATGAACTCCTGTTTACCAGTGGAGGAACGGAATCCAATAACATGGCATTAAAAGGTTATGCCTATGCACACCGGGAGCAAGGCAATCATATTATCGTTTCCTCGATCGAACATCCTTCGATTATTGAAGTAGTTAAATACCTGGAAAAGAATGGTTTCCAGATAACCTATCTGCCGGTTGACAGCAATGGTATAATCATCCTGGAGGAGTTGGAGAAAAGCATTAATCCCGGGACGATACTGATCAGTGTCATGCATGCAAACAACGAAGTGGGAGCTATCCAGCCCATACAGGCTGTTGTGGAGATTGCAAGGAAGCATAAGGTCGCAGTCCATTCCGATGCTGCCCAGACAATAGGAAAGATTGATGTAAATGTGAAAGAGCTTGGCGTTGATCTGTTGTCGGTTGCCGGACATAAACTGTATGGACCAAAAGGGATCGGGGCACTATTTATTAAACGGGGAACAACTGTTGAGAAAATTATCCATGGAGCAGATCATGAAATGAACCTCAGAGCTGGAACGGAAAACGTCCTTGAAATTGTCGGGTTGGGAAAAGCCTGTGAAATTGCCGTCAGGGACCTTAGAACGGTTCCTGTTCATCTGAAGAGAATGCGAGACCGGCTGGAAAAACAACTGATGGAGGGAATACCTTCAATCCGGATTAACGGGGATCGGGAAAAACGGCTACCAAATACCACAAACATAGGATTCCCGGGAGTTGAAGCGAATACCCTGCTCTCCGAACTTCAGGAAATTGCAGCTTCAGCCGGAGCTGCCTGTCATTCGGATCAGGAAGAAACATCATCTGTTCTGATGGCAATGAATGTCCCATCGGAATACAGCATGGGCTCCATTCGCTTCTCCACCGGAAGGGATACAACAGAAGGAGACATCGACCGGGCTGCAAAGGAAATTATCGGTATTTTCCGTGAAATTAAACCGGAGACAATAGAAGAGGTGCTGCTCCATACCCCGCAACAAGATGTGAGATTAACACAATATACACACGGATTGGGATGTGCATGCAAGATTCGTCCACAGGATCTGGAAAAGATTATTAAAAACATGCCAGCTCCTTCCGATCCCAATGTTTTAATCGGGTATCAAACCTCGGATGACGCTGCGGTTTACAAAATAAATGAGGAAACAGCACTGGTTCATACCATCGATTTTTTCACTCCAATTGTGGATGATCCTTATCATTTTGGCAGAATTGCTACGGCAAATGCACTGAGTGATATTTATGCTATGGGAGCAACTCCTGTTTTTGCCTTGAACATTGTGGCGTTCCCTGTGAATCGTTTGCCGTTACGTGTTCTCGAACAGATCCTGGATGGAGCCAACCATACAGCTACAGAAGCCGGCATTGCTATCCTCGGCGGACATTCCATCGAAGACTCGGAACCAAAATTCGGATTGGCTGTTACGGGGCTGGTCCATCCGAAACAGATCATCTCCAATGCCGGTGGCCAGCCGGAAGACATGATTATTCTGACCAAACCGATCGGAACAGGTATTCTTTCGACAGCCATGAAACGAAAAATGCTTGATCAGAAAACGGTAAACGAAGCAATAGAGATGATGGCTTTTCTGAATCAAACTGCCGCTGCCCTGATGAGGGATTATCCCGTTTCCTCCTGCACCGATGTTACAGGATTCGGACTGCTCGGGCATCTGCTGGAAATGACAAGAGCAAGCCAGGTCGATGCAGAACTATATGCCGATCGTATACCCCTGCTCTCCAGGGTCAGAGAGTTTGCTGCAGCAAATGTCATCCCGGGAGGAACACTGAACAACATGAAACACGTCGAAAAAGACACAACCTGGGACTCCGGAATATCCCGCCTCGACAGGGCAATCCTGTCAGATGCTCAAACATCCGGTGGGTTACTCATCTCCCTTCCGGAAAAAGATAGCAGGAACCTCCTTAAGGATCTTTACCAAAAAGGGATTAAGGAAGCAGCAATTATCGGAAAAATGATACGAGCAGGCACCGGAAAAATAACGATCAAACAATCATGGATGATTTAACCCAGGATATCCTCCCTCATATATACATCCCGTTAATTTTTATAAATTTTTATTATCTTTCCTATGTTTTCAGACTGTTGCAGACATTGACCAATTCATTCGCTTCATCAGGTATATGCTTTAATAGACCGGTAAAGGTTATATCCTTTGCACTTATTTTATAAGACAATATGGGTAAAAAACCGACATATCAGGAACTTAAGGATTTAAATGAGAGATTAAAGGAACGAGTCAAATTCCTTGAGAAGAGTATAAAAGAGTTTGAAACAGATCGGACCGACCAGGCAAAATCCATCGCAGAAAGCCATTCCCCTGAAATCTTTTTCAAAGCATTTCACTCGAACCCGGCCCTGATGGCAATCAGCAATTTTCGCAATACAACCTATATTGACGTCAATAAGGCTTTTTTAGATGCTCTTGGATATGAACGGGAAGAGATCATAGGTCGTACATCTGCCGATTTGCAGTTATTTATAGATATCGTACAGCAAAACAAATTACTGTCTGATCTTCAAAAAAGGAAAAAGGTCCGGGCCCATGAAGTGAAGATCAAAACTAAATCAGGTAATCAGCGAATCGGGTTGTTTTCTGCTGAGACCATCATGCTGAATGATGAGCCCTGTTTGCTCACCATCATCAACGATATTACAGAGAGAAAAAAGGCGGAAAGAATCCTGAGGCAAGCTGAATCAAGGTACAAGCTCATATTTGAGAATATGAGCAATTGTGTTGCCGTGTATAAGGCAGTAGATAAAGGTAAGGACTTTGTGTTCCTGGAATTTAATGCTGCTGCAGAGAAGGTTGAAAAGATCAGTGCGGATGAAGTAATTGGCAGAAGGATAACGGATGTGTTTCCAGCT
>Ga0315537_1002553_pt1 | contig 13892 bp, 11 predicted proteins | sample SalMarSW160270MG_FD_203091 | JGI IMG/M metagenome (GOLD analysis project Ga0315537, IMG submission 203091) | Salt marsh sediment microbial communities from the Plum Island Ecosystem LTER, Massachusetts, United States - Salt Marsh Sediment SW1602-70 ... | reverse complement strand
TTGAAAAGCAGGTCCACAAACCCATCAAAACCCAGGCACACGATAAGGCTGAATTGGCTTTGCAAAAGAAATTACAGGAGACTATCGAGGCGGAAAAGCCGATAAGCTCAGCTATCGAAAACGAGGATGAACGTGAAATGATTAAATCTCTCGGATTCCTGACCCAAAGGCCGATGGCGGTCGTGGTCAATGTCGGCGAAGACCACTTGGATAAAAAATACGATTTCTCCGCCGTGTCGGACAGCACCATCGAGGTAATCACAATATGTGCCGAGCTTGAATATGAACTTTCGCAGTTAGACGCTCAGAGCAGAAGTGAGTTTGCCGCTGACATGGGTCTGACCGAATCAGCAGCAAGCAAATTTGTCAAAAGCTGCTACAAGACGCTGGGCTTGATCAGCTTTTTAACCGTGGTCTCGGATGAGCTACGCGCTTGGCCCATAAAGCAAGGTATCACCGCTCTTGACGCAGCAGGCAAAGTGCACACCGACATCAAGCGCGGCTTTATAAGAGCTGAAACTTTCGGCTTCGACGAGCTAAAAGAGCACGGCGATGAAAAAGCTCTCAAGGCTGCCGGCAGGATTCGTCTCGAAGGTAAAGATTACATCGTCAATGATGGTGACATTATTAATTTTAGATTCAATGTATAAATGGTTCGGAGTTCGGAGTTCGGAGTTCAGGATTCAGGCCGTTTTAGTTGTCTTGTTATTTGTGCTGCTGATTTCCGGGTGCTCAGACTCCGAAGACTCCGAGACACTGGCAGCTTATACATATCAGGTCATTAAAACTTATCCTCACAACCCAAATGCTTTTACGCAAGGCCTCGTATTTGAAAACGGCTTTTTGTATGAAGGTACCGGACTTTATGGAAGCTCAACATTGCAAAAAGTGGAGTTAGAGACAGGCAGAATCTTGCAGACACACAATCTGCCGGCTGAATTCTTCGGTGAAGGCATAACTATATACAAAGACAGGATAATCCAATTGACCTATAGGTCGAACATCGGATTTATATATGACAAAAATAGCTTAGAATTGCTGCAAAGCTTCAATTATCCAACCGAGGGCTGGGGTATTACACATGATGGAGATCGTCTGATTATGAGCGATGGCTCATCGACTTTGTACCTTTGGGATCCTGAAACGCTTCAGCAGACCGGCAGTATCAAGGTACACGATAACGATGTCCCTGTAAGTGGGCTTAACGAGCTGGAATATGTCAAAGGGCAAATTTTTGCCAACGTCTGGCCGACAGAACGCATCGCAATAATTGCGCCCCAGACAGGCCAGGTAACCGGCTGGATATACCTGCAAGGGCTTTTAAGTCGGCAGGAGCTTAATAAGCCGGTTGATGTTCTCAACGGAATTGCGTACGATGCGGCCATTGACCGGTTATTCATAACCGGCAAGTTTTGGCCTAAACTCTTTGAGATAAAAATTGTGCCCTTGAAGTAATTGTTGTAGAAAAAAAGTTTAGCCGGCACACCTGTGGTGCCGGTCAATAATTATGGAATAATTATATGAAAGCAGCTGTATTAACCGGTATCCGCCAGATGCAGATAATGGATGTGCCGGAGCCGAAAATCGAAAAAGATACCGATGTCCTACTGAAAATCGAAGTTGTAGGTGTCTGCGGCTCCGATGTGCACTATTACGAGACAGGCAGGATCGGTTCTCAGGTTGTTCAATATCCGTTTATAGTAGGCCACGAATGTTCTGCGATGGTAAAAGCTGTGGGCGATTCGGTCACTCGTGTCAAGGTGGGCGATGAGGTAGTAGTAGAGCCTGCTGTCTCGTGTTATAACTGCGACCAGTGCAAACAGGGCAGAGAAAATACATGTTTCAAGCTGCGCTTTCTCGGCACGCCGGGACAGGGTGATGGATGTTTGTGCGAATATATCGTTATGCCGCAGGAAAGTTGTTTCCCGACTAATGGGGCAATGCACAGCATGGCTAACGCCATCACACTTGAGCAGGCAGCTCTCTGCGAGCCATTCGCTATAGGGGTCTATTCTGTCAGGCAGTCGCAGATTTTTAGAAATGCTAAAATCGCAATCTTGGGCTCCGGGCCAATAGGTCTCAGTTGCATGGCTGCAGCGCAAGCAGAGGATGTAGAAGCAATTTACATGACTGATAAATTGGATTATCGTGTCCAAATTGCTGAAAAAGCAGGTGTCACCTGGGCAGGCAATCCGGATAGAGAAGATATTGTAAAAGAAATCCTCCAGCGAGAGCCGCTGGGCATGGACATTGTCTTTGAATGTGCAGGCCAGCAGGAAACGCTCGATGAAGCTGTTGAGCTGCTCAAGCCCGGAGGCAGGCTAATGCTCATTGGGATTCCACGTGTCGAGCAGGTGTGGTTTAGTATCGACAAGTTACGCAGAAAAGAGCTGACATTAATTAACGTCAGAAGACAGAATAAATGCACGCAGACTACAATTGATTTGATAGCTTCCGGCAAAGCCGATATCGACTTTATGATAACGCACCGATTCAAACTCGAACAAACCAAAGATGCCTTTGATATGGTTGCCGGTTATCGTGACGATGTGGTCAAGGCGCTAATTGAATTAGAATAAAAAGGTAGTCGAGATTGCTTCGCTGGCCGCGATGCGGCCTCCCCGCAATGACCGTTTCCTTATTGCGTATGGATTTCCTTCCCTGCCTTCGCAGGTGTGACAATCTTGCACAGAAACGATTAGAATAGTCTTTTTCCTTGTTCGCGGCTGAGGCTCAGATTAAAATCCGCTCCATGAAAAAGGCAAGTATTGTCAGTATCGGCAATGAGCTTCTCAGCGGCCAGACTATAAGCACCAATGCTTCATATCTAAGTGAAAGACTGCTTTCAATCGGCATACCTGTTATAAGCTCCTATACCATCGGCGATGATATAGATTCAATCGTCCGAGTATTAAATTTAGCAAGCAGTGACGCTGGTATTGTATTAGCGACCGGTGGTTTAGGCCCGACCGATGATGATTTGACCCGACAGGCTTTTGTCAAGTTCCTCGACAGCGAATTGCAATTGCAGAAAGAACTTTTAGACAAGATTCAAAAACGCTTCGCCAATCGAAATCTGCAAATGTCTGCAAAAAATAAAATCCAGGCATACATACCGGCAGGTACCATGGCTCTTGAAAATAATCTGGGCACAGCGCCGGGCATCAGGGCTGAGCATAAAGGAAAATTACTTTTCGCTTTGCCTGGCGTGCCTTTGGAAATGAAGCAGATGTTTGAGGAATCGGTCCTGCCCGAGCTGCAAAGATTCGCAGGCGGTCAAGTTGTAATCATACGGAAACTTAAGTGCTTTGGAACCGGTGAATCGAACATCGCTGAACTGCTTGGCGACCTTATGCAGCGTGGCAGAAATCCGCTAATCAATTGTACAGCAGGACATGGCATAATAACTCTGCATATCGTTGCAACAGCAGAAGATAAAGATAAAGCCCAGCAAATGGTAGAAAAAGATGAGAAGCTGCTTCGCGATATTTTGGGAGAGTTTGTCTTCGGAACCGAAGGGCAGACTTTAGCCGAGGTCGTGGGTGAAAAATTAGCTCAACAAAATAAAACCATCGCAGTAGCAGAATCCTGCACAGGCGGCACTTTAGCCAAGCTGCTGACTGACATTCCGGGTGCAAGCAGATACTTCACATACGGCTGGATTGCCTATAGCAACGATGCTAAAATCAGTGAGCTTGGCATACTGTTTGAATTGATTGAGAAATACGGTGCTGTCAGCGAACAGGTTGCCAAAGCTATGGCAAAGCAGGCCAGGAAAAAGGCCGATACAAGTATCGCGATTGGTATAACCGGCATAGCCGGACCAACTGGAGGAACCGAACAAAAGCCTGTCGGTCTTGTATATATTAGTGTGGACACCAGCGGTGGATGCGAAACGAAGCGCTTTATATTTCCCCAAGATAGAGACTCAATACGACTTCGAGCGGCACAATCTGCGCTAAATATGCTCAGATTGAGATTGTAAATTTGACTAAATATGTTATCAGTGTTATAATAAGATGTAGGAGAGTCTACGAAAACGTGAGCTAAAAATGGCTAAGAAACGCAAACATTTAGGCGAAATACTTTACAGGGCTGGCCTGGTAAAAAAAGAAGCTCTTATTAATGCGATTAAATCTTCAAAAACTAACGGCAAACGTCTTGGTCAGGTATTGCTACAAGAGGGCTTGATAGATGAAGAAACGCTGACCAAGGCGATAGCTAAGCAATTTGAACTAAAATATGTAAACCTGGATCAAACTTCCATTCCTCCTGATGCAATGAAAATCATCCCGGAAGACTTAATGAGAAGACATAACATCCTTCCGCTGAGCATGAATAATGGCAAGTTGAAATTGATTATCAGCGACCCGTCGGATTTAGACATGATGGATTCAATTAGACTTCGACTGAACACGGAATTGGAGTGCTATCTTGCCAACCCGGCAAAAATTCGTTCCCACATCCAGCGATTGTTTGAAAAACCACAACAAAAAGTAGAAGACGACAGGTTGAGACACAGCATAGATGCTACTGCTGCCGAACTTGCTGAGGTCGGCAATGAAATACAAGCGGAAATTTTGAGAAGCCAAGCCAAGGGCGATGAAGATGAGGGACCAATCATAAGGCTGGTAAACCTGATAATAGATAACGCCTTTCACATGCGGGCTAGTGATATACACTTTGAGCCGATGGCTGATAGAGTACGCGTTAGATATCGTGTGGATGGTGTCTGTCTGGAAAAAGACAATATCCCCAAGAACATGCAGGCGCCTTTGATTGCCCGTTTGAAAATTCTGTCCGGTATGGACATCGCAGAGAAAAGACTACCACAGGATGGCCGTATTAAACGTGAGATTGCAAACCAAGACATTGATTTCCGTGTTTCAGCTTTGCCCGGCAACCACGGTGAAAGCATTGTGCTGCGTATCTTACGCCGCGATGCGGTCAACATCGGCATCGAGTCACTGGGATTTGAACAAGATAACTATGAGCAATTTCAGCGGATAATTAGAAGACCCAATGGCATCTTTCTGGTTACAGGGCCGACAGGTAGCGGTAAAACTACAACCCTATATGCAGCACTGCAGGAGCTTAACAAGCCGGATAAGAAAATCGTAACCGCTGAGGACCCTGTGGAATACAACTTTGATGGGATGAATCAGTGCCAGGTAAAAGAAGAAATCGGTTTGACATTTGACAGGATTCTGCGAGCAATGCTCAGACAGGCTCCCAATATTATATTAATCGGCGAGATTCGAGACAGCACTGTTGCAGATATCGCCGTTCAGGCGGCACTTACAGGACATTTGGTTTTCAGCACCCTGCACACTAACGATGCCTGCAGCGCGATTACACGTCTAATTGATATGGGTGTTAAACCTTTCCTTGTGGCCAGCTCAATACAAGCTATTATGGCACAAAGACTTGTAAGAGTTATCTGTGAAAAGTGCAAACAAATCGACAAAAATCCGGACCCGCACTACTTGCAGATGCTCAATATTACTAAAGAAGATATTGAAAAACATCCCATATACAAAGGTGCGGGATGCGCTCAGTGTCAGCATACAGGCTTCAAAGGCCGGCTTGCTGTCTTCGAGATGATAGAAATGAACAACGAATTAAGAGAGCTTTCCTTTAGAAAGGCACCGGCTGGGGAGCTAAGAAAAATAGCTAAGGCAAGTGGAATGAGAACGCTATTGGAAGATGGCAAGATCAAAATATTCAAAGGTATCACCACACCTGCCGAAGTTGTGAGTATAGCGCAGACAGAAGAAGTGTTGGTGGATTAAACAGAATTGTGATTAGTTGAGGTATGTTAAAATGTCAACGGTGAATATGGACAGACTCCTGCATGCTTGTGTCTCGCAAGGAGCATCCGACATACACCTTACTGTTGGCCGATCACCGGTATTGAGAATAGATGGACGACTTAGAAGTCTGGAAACTAAGGTTCTCGAACCGGACGACACAGCGGCCCTGATGAAAAGCATCACTCCTGATCGAAATCAACAGGAGCTCCAGGAAGAAGGAGGAACTGACTTCGGCTTTGCCTTCGGTGATGAAGGCAGGTTTCGTGTATCTGTATTCAGACAAAAGGGTAATATAACGTTAGTTCTTCGTCTTATCCCTTCAAAATTATTGACCTTTGAGCAAATCGGTCTGCCTAAGATTTGTGCTGCTTTGTGCCGCAGGCCAAGAGGGATGTTCTTGGTTACAGGCCCAACTGGATGTGGCAAAACGACCACCTTGGCCTGTATGATAAACTATATTAATGAAAACTTCGATCGCCATATTGTAACCGTAGAAGAGCCAATAGAATATTATCATCCACATAAAAAATCCATCATCAACCAACGTGAAGTTGGTGTTGATGTTCCCAGTTTTTCTGAGGCCTTGAGACGTGTTTTGAGAATGGACCCCGACGTGATCTTGGTGGGTGAATTGCGGGATTTGGAAACTATCGAAGCTGCCGTTAGAGCTGCTGAAACCGGTCACTTGGTCTTCAGTACAGTGCACACGACTAGCGCTGCTGGAACAATTACCAGATTGATTGACGTCTTTCCCGTAACCCAACAGGAGCAGATTCGCATTCAATTGAGCGGCAACCTGATTGCGGTTCTCAGCCAGGCTCTTTGTCCTTTAGCTACCGGCAGAGGAAGAATCGCAGCTTATGAGTTTATGGTTGTAACGCCTGCCATTGCCAACTTGATTCGCGAAAATAAGACTTACCGAATCGATTCCAGCATTCAAACAGGTAAGAAGCTGGGTATGCAGCTCCTCGATGAGCACCTTTGGCAGCTCTATGACATCGGCAAAATCACTTTGGAGGAAATGCTGGAAAAAGCCCGCCAGCCAGGCGCGTTACAGGATAAAGCTATAGCTAAAATGAACACCATGAAAGGAAGAAAAAAGGCAGAGAAAAAAGCAGCAGTATCGCAGGAAATGGAAGATTTGGGACCAATCTTAAGAGCCTGATTGCATTACGATTAAGTTTATATTTATTTATAGTTTACAGGAAAAAAGCCTGATTAATATATGTCATATTAACATACTCGGGAGGAACCACATTAATCATTATAGGACAATAAAACAGGAAAAAACTGCCAGATTGAGCTGTCTCAATAACTAAATGTCCATTTCATAATTTATTTGTAAAAAAGGCTTTAGTGTTGTACAATAAAGAAGGTTGAATGTCCGAAGGTTCATAAGGAAGGTATTAAATGGGTAAAATGAAAACAGCACAAAAGCTGCTTCCAATCGATCAGTTGAGGGGCAGACCGCTCGGCAGGATACTTATTAAAATGGGAATTCTTAGCCGGGAGAAGGTCCATGAATGCTTGAAAATTCAGAACCAACGGCATGGGAATGTACAAACAGGCCAAATTCTTCTTGAAATGGGACTGATCGACGAAGATCAACTACAAATTGCTTTAGCCGCCCAAAGAGGAATGGAATATACAAACATAGACGGCATCGACATCCCTCCAGATGTAATAGAAAAGGTTCCTGCGCAAATGGCAAAAACGTATCACATCGTGCCAATTGAGTATAACAAAGAGGGAAACGAGCTGACCGTCGTTCTTGATAATACCGATAATTTTAGGGCTACCGACGACTTGAACACACTGATGGGCTTTAAGGTTAATGCGAAAATAACCGACCCACAGGCGTTGGAAAGTGCCTTGACTAAGTACTATGAGACAAAACAAGATGAAAACATCAACGAATTGATCGATGAAATACAGAGTGACCAGTTTCTTGCCGAATTCGAGGGTAGAAATCAAAGTATCGACCTGGATGAGCTGAAGGAGCTGTCTGAGTCAAATCCTGTCAAGAAACTGCTGAACCTGGTTCTGCTGCAGGCAATCCGCGATAAGTCCTCGGATATCCATTTTGAGCCGTTTGAGCATGAATATAAGATGCGATATCGTATCGACGGCGTGCTTTACGAAATGATTCCACCTCCAAGGTACATAGCTGCGGCACTCAGTTCACGTATAAAAGTTATGGCAGACCTCGATATTGCGGAAAGACGACTCCCTCAGGATGGCCGCATTTCATTGTCAGTTCAGGGTAATCCTGTTGACCTACGTGTGAGTGTCCTGCCTACTATGTTTGGAGAAAGTGTCGTATTGCGTGTCCTTGATAGATCGCAAGTCTCCTTTGATTTGGGTAAACTCGGCTTGAGACAAGCCGGTCAGAAATTAGTCCGCCAGCTTATTCACAAACCCAACGGCATTGTCATTGTCACAGGACCGACCGGATGCGGCAAAACTACCACCCTGTATTCGGCCTTGAGCGAACTTAATGACGTTGAAACGAAGATAATTACCACGGAAGACCCGGTAGAATACGATATTGACGGTCTTATTCAGGTTCAAATGAAACCGGCTATAGGACTGACATTCGCCAGGTGCCTGCGGTCGATCTTGCGTCAGGACCCCGATGTTATATTAGTTGGTGAAATCCGTGACTTAGAGACAGCGGAGATTGCTGCACAGGCCTCTCTGACGGGCCATGTTGTGTTCACCACGTTGCACACAAATGATGCCCCAAGCTCGATAGCGAGACTATTAGATTTGGGCGTTGAACCATTCCTTCTTACCGCTACTATTGAAGGTATCGTATCCCAGCGATTGGTTAGAAAGATATGTGAAAGTTGCAAAACTATATTTGAGCCTAACGAAACACAATTAAGAGATTTGGGGCTTACAGAAGATGATATCAAAGGCAAGAAGTTTTATTACGGTCGAGGTTGTGACAGGTGTAACAATACCGGCTATAAAGGGCGGACGGGTATTTTTGAGATAATGGTATTCAATGACGAAATACGTGACTTGATTATGAATCGTGCTTCAACGAATGTATTGCGTGTAGCCGCCCAGAAAGCCGGCATGAAGTTGCTGCGTGATTATGGTTTGGCTGCCATCTATGACGGCATTACTACAATCGACGAGGTACTAAAGGAAACAATCACGGAAGCGTAAGAAAGATTCCTTATTATGGAATGTTTGGTATTAATCGTTAATTCAGAGGGAGGTATTTAAGATGCCTTTTTTTCAATATTCCGCGCTGGACCCGCAGGGTGTAGAAGTAAAGGATGAAATTGAAGCCCTCAGCGAGAAAGAAGCGATAAGCAAAATTCGAAATTTGGGCTATTTTCCAACGAAGGTCCGCTCGCGAGCTGCAGCAAAAACAGCTGCTGTTAAAGCTGCTGCAAAGCCCAAACGAAGACCCGGTGCCGGCGGCAGAGTAAAGGTAAAATATGTAACTCAGTTCGCAAGACAGCTTTCTACGCTACAAGATGCAGGACTTCCCATTTTACGTTCATTACGCATCCTGCAGGAGCAGCAAAAGTCGGGAGCGTTCAAGAGGATCATCGGTTACGTAGGCGATGATATTGAGGGTGGCTCGACCCTTTCGGAAGCGATGTCAAGATATCCAAGAGCTTTCAATCGGTTGTTTGTCAATATGATCGCAGCCGGCGAAACAGGTGGTGTGCTTGACTTGATTCTGGCTCGTGTGGCTGACTTCATGGAAAACGACCAGAAACTCAAGTCACGCGTAAAAGGTGCGATGATTTATCCGTGTGTGGTTTTGAGCGCGGCGTTCTGTATCGTGCTGTTATTGATGTGGAAAGTGATACCCACATTTAGCAGCGTGCTGGTTGAGATGTCGGAGGGTAAGGAACTTCCGAGATTGACGAGAATAGTGCTTGGCGTAAGCGACTGGATCGCCCTTGGCCCTGCCTGGTTTCCAAGTATACCGATACCATATATAGGAAAATCAGTAAAGATTGGCGGCTGGGCTGTCCTGATAGCAACACCATTTATAATAGTTTTTCTGCTCAGAACTGCAAAGCAGTTTCGCATCGGCAGATTGGTCCTTGATACCATCAAATTGAAACTGCCGATTATGGGCCAACTTGTCAGTAAAGTTGCAGTTACGCGGTGGACAAGAACCTTAGGCACATTGATTAGTGCAGGTGTGCCGATCCTGGATGCCATTAACGTTACCCGTGATACGGCTGGAAACGAAGTTTACGCTAACATGCTCACCAACGTTCATAATTCCATCAGGCAGGGCGATACGTTTGCCGGTCCATTGCGCCAGTCCAAAACGGTTGACTTGATTATCTCTAATATGGTTGCCGTGGGCGAGGAAACAGGCGACTTGGATAAAATGCTCCTGAAAGTGGCCGACAACTACGACGAGCAGGTCGAGGTGATGGTCGGCTCGTTAATGCACCTGCTTGAGCCGGTCATAATTGTTGTGCTTGGCAGTATCGTTATGTGTATCGTCCTGTCGGTATTCTTGCCGATGATACAAATTATTACAACATTAAGTTCTGCTGCATAAAAATAAAACTAAACAAATAAATCAAACGTCCAATTATTATAAGGAGAAAAAAATGAAGCCTATTATCAAACAATCCAACAGAAAAGCCGCGTTCACCATCGTAGAGCTGCTGACTGTTATGAGCATCATCGTGATTCTTATTGGCCTTTTGGTGCCGGCTCTGAACAGAGTAAGGATATATGCTAAAACGGTCAGACAAAAAGCTCAATTCCATAGCATTGAAGCAGCTTTGGAACTTTTCAATAGCGAATTTGACGGATATCCACCATCTGGCGCATTGGATCCAACAAGCCTCCCGTATTGTGGTGCAATGAAACTATGCGAAGCTATGATGGGCTGGGATTTGCTGGGCTACCATTCAAATTCTGTTTTTAGAAGAGATGGCAGAGATGCTGCTGATACAAGACTTCTATACGACCCAACAGATTTAGCATCAAGAAAAGGACCGTTCCTGCCACTTGAAAGCGCTAATGCATACAAAATAAAAGACATATATGGCGACGGTAAAACATCTCCGTTTCCTGAGGATACTTTTGTTTTATGTGACGTCTATACACGTGATCTACCGGGTGCAAAGAAAATTGGTATGCCCATACTTTATTATAAAGCTGATACTTCTGGTTCTTTACATCTTTATACTGTTGATGGGCAAGAGAACCCTCCATTAGGACCCGATAATAGCGCAGGTAATATTTACAATTACTTTGATAATCAAGAATTAATTGGACTGGGAAAACCTTGGATAAAAAGTGGTACCGGGACTGCACAAAATCAACACGCACTTTTCAACTATAGAAGATTTTACGAAAATACGAAGAATGACAAGATCACTACTCCACCGGCCAGACCTTATAGAGCTGATTCTTATATTTTGATTTCAGCAGGTTATGATGGTGAATACGGTACGGCTGACGATATATGCAATTTTGACTGGAAATACAGAGATTTACTGTAAAACTAGTGACTGGATATACCGCAGTTTTGAATGCAATTGGTGAATTGTCATTCTAATAATAAATATAAGAGAGGATAGCTGTGAAGTATAAAAAATCAGCCTTTACAATGGTCGAGCTATTAACGGTTATAGCGATAATAGCAATACTGGTTGCGTTGCTCGTTCCGTCTCTAAATACAGTGCGCCGTATCGCTAAGGAAGCCAAGCAAAAATCGCAGATTGCAACCATTGAGCTAGCTCTTGAGACGTTTAAGAACGATTATGGTGATTATCCACCATCGGACTGGTGGGCACCTCCCCCAGCTCCCACCGGTCCCCAAGACTACTGTGGTGCACAAAAACTTACCGAAGCTCTGGTAGGCTGGGACTTGCGCGGCTTCCATCCGGATTCGGATTTCAGAGCAACAGGGCGCAATGATAAAGGAGTTTATATATACGACCCAGATAACGCAGTTTTTCTTGAACAGAGGAAAGGCCCTTATCTGGAGCTTGCAACTGCAAATATCTTCAGGTTCGGCACGAGCGGAGCAGGCAGATACGACGGGCTTTTTGATTATTCCACTCTTGGTACATCGTGTCTGCTGGCCCGAAATACTTTTGTGATTTGCGATGTATTCGGCGTGAAGCCGGTATCTATTGACGCGAGGTCAAGACCGGTCAATGCCGGGGCTCCGATTCTTTATTACAGGGCAAATACTTCCAGCAAAAATATAGATGCTGCCGCGTACGAAAATCGAATTTATAATTTCAGAGACAATTACCCTATTCTTGCGCTTAGGAGATTGGGGGACTGGAATAAGCCTTTTCAATACCGCATGGTGCACAAACTCGAAGATGTTACGCAGTTCTATGAGTATATAAGAGACCCAAAGGTATCGGGCAGAGCCTGGCCTTATAGACCCGATTCGTACATATTAATTTCAGCGGGGGCAGATGGTCTTTACGGAACAAGTGACGACATTTGCAACTTTGGAAATTAAGCCCCCTGTCCACGCCGTATTTAGCAAGCTGAATTTATGAGAAGTTACGAGCACACTTTCGGGACAACGCTTATTGAGATGGTTATTGTAGTAGCCATCATTGCGCTATTGGTCTCAATGGTAGTTGGTATCGCCTCTCGCATTGATAAACGTTCAAAGGAAAAGGGATTGAATAATATTTTTACGCTGCTGGGAAGTGCACTGCAGGAATATTACGAATACACCGATAACTTTCCCGAACAGCCTGAAAAGAATTTTACAAATGCTGCAGTTCATTCGGAGCTTCTTTTAGCAGAACTTCGCTCGATACCAAGCTCTCGTAAGGTTCTGGAACAAATCAATGATTTGTTTTTGAAAAACAAAGCAGGTGCCAGTGACACCTCACCGGAAATTTACGATCCATGGGGTACAGTTCTGGACTACAGATACGTCCAGGGCGAAACTTTTCCGGAACTGATATCTGCTGGACCGGACAAAGTTTTTGGTACAGCGGATGATATAAGCAGCATATAAAAGAAGACAGAAAACAGATGGCAGAATGGAGGATGTGAAAAGTCGAAAAAGGAAGCCATACCAACCATAGGTTGGCTTGCGATGATAATGCAGTGAACTATGAAACGTAAACAAAAAACTAAGTCTGGGCTTACGTTAACCGAGATGACGGTTGTCATAGCAGTCATAGTGCTGCTTGTCAGCCTGGGACTGCCGGCTGTGCGTGCGTTTTTTAACTCTTTTGAGTCCGGAAGCAGTGCAATGAGCACAATAAGTGCGGCTTTGGCTTCAGCTCGTGCCATCGCCGCGAAAAATCAAAGATATGCAGGCATCCGATTCCAAAATACCTGCCGAACCCAAAATCTACTTGAAGCTTCTCAATATATGATTTTTATTATGCAGGACCCGGATATGATGGCTCATGGTTTTCGAGCGGTCCAGGGAATTAAAGCCATCAAGCTGCCTGATTCCATCGGCGTAATGGACTTAACGATTGTCACCAACCGCAACATTATAAATCCAACAAATTCAGTTGAGATGCGGCTCGACGCCCCGACACTTACCGATCAACAAAGGGACGGCCTTATAGATGAAGATCGCGAACTTACAGACACAACGACATTTTCCATAATTTTTTCACCAAGCGGAAAATTAATAATACATGGAATCAGAGTGAGAAACAAAGACGGATATCCGGACACAGCCGCTAATACGCGGATTAGTAACGATGATGTTTTCAACAAGAAAGCACAAGTAGATACTGGAATTGGATTATTTTATCAGGATGATTATTTCAGCGCCTCTGGTAGCTCTTATCCCGACCTCGGCCTGGGGCCGGAGCAGAGCCGAAGCAGTTTTGTTATCTTCGATAAGTGCAAATTAATGCAAGCTTATAAAAAACGCAAAGCCTGGACGGACTGTTTGGTCAAACTAATCGGCCAGGTGATTTATATTAATCCTTATACGGGAACGATAATTTCGCCTGATTAATATATTTATGAAAAAAAAGCAACGATATATAGGTTTCTCCCTCATCGAGATATTGCTGGCTGTCGGCACCCTCAGTATCGGGCTGCTTTTTATCGCCGGCACATTCATGACAG
>Ga0315537_1002551_pt1 | contig 13895 bp, 12 predicted proteins | sample SalMarSW160270MG_FD_203091 | JGI IMG/M metagenome (GOLD analysis project Ga0315537, IMG submission 203091) | Salt marsh sediment microbial communities from the Plum Island Ecosystem LTER, Massachusetts, United States - Salt Marsh Sediment SW1602-70 ... | reverse complement strand
AAAGGTTTATATTTATGCTGGGAGACTTTTGAAAGTAGAAGGAGGATATTTGGCGGAATAGATAATATGTTTGAGTTTTGCAAGAGTACCCGTTTTCAAAGTATCTGCTATGATTTTTCTCATGTATATAAAGAACAGGAAAAAATAATTAAAGATATAAAAGAAAACATTGATATTATAAAAATTTTTCACTTATCAAATAGAATAAAAGGCTGTATTAAGCAGCATTATCCTGTATATTACTCTAAAGAAAAGGTAGCCCTTGATTTTGATAAGATATTATCTTTTCTGGAAAAAATTAAATATAGGGGTCATCTGGTATTGGAATATTTACCTCAGTTTCATTTACAGCTGCTTTCAGATGGAATAAAGCTAAAGAATTTATATGAATAATAATTTTATTATGGTAGTTAGAATATTGATTAAATTTTTCTTTCGATTATGATTTAAATTTTATAGTATATTATTAGAAACAAAGCCAAACCTTATCAGGTAGAACAGGTAAGGGAAATTATATTTAAGATATAGATTTAAGAATGAATGATGTTTAAATATGAGATCATTATTTATTGGAGTAAAGAAGATGAGGCATATATTGCCGAAGTGCCGGAACTGCCAGGATGCATGGCAGATGGAGCGTCATATAAAGAAGTCCTTGAAAATATTACTCATATAATTGAAGAATGGATTGAAACTGCAAAAGAATTGGGCCGCAAAATTCCTGAGCCTAAAGGTCGACTAATATATACCTGATAGAGATATTTTACTTGAAATTGTATTTAAAAAAGATAAAATAAACTAGATTTTTTACAGTAGAAAAAGTTAGTCTAGTTTAATTTTGGGCGAATGGCGGAGCCAGTAAGCCTAACGTATACCTTAAAAATCCAAAGGATTTAGTACAGGATTTAATCAATGCTGAGGATAATCCAGTTAATGCAGGTCTTACCTTCAGAAAGAAAATTAAAATCATTTAAGTACTATATAAAATTCATTAGAAAAAGCAATTTTTTTACTTGACATAATCTAATGGTAATATTACTATAAGTTATAAATTTAATAGTAATATCAATATTTATATATTAGTAGAGGTCAAAAAATGAAAAAAAGGAAAATTATCTTTATAATCTTACCTTTTTTAGTTGTGATTTTTGGTGTAGTTGCTGTATTTTTATGTAATAGTAGGCCTGTAACACCAGAGGAATTTGAAAAAAATATAAATGATATACTGCAAAAAAGTATTAGTAAAAACGATAATATATCCGGCATCCAAATGTCGGTGTCATTTAAAAACGATTATATTGATAAATCATTTGTGATGGGTAAAAAAGGTGATGAAATATTAAAAGCTGACAATCCTTTTCATTCTGCAAGCATTGGAAAAACCTTTTTTTCAACTCTTATATACATTCTGGCTGAAAGAGGGGAACTCTCTCTGCAAAATAAAATAGTGGACTATTTTGATCCAGGCTTTTTGGATGGATTATTTGTATTTGAAGGTATTAATTACCAGGAAGATGTTACTATTGAACATCTTATTACACATACATCAGGAGTTGCAGACTGCTTTGAGGGAGATGTCATAGAAGGGCAGACCATGAAAGAGCTGCTATTTTCTTCACCTGATAAAAAATGGACACAGCAAGAACTAATTGATTTTTCCAGATTCAATCAAAAGGCAGTAGGTAAACCAGGTGAAAAATTTTTGTACTCTGATACAGGTTATGCGCTACTCGGATTGATTATTGAAGATATTACCGGTAAAAGTTTTCATGAAGTTCTGCATGAAGAAATATTTGAACCACTGGAGATGAATGATAGCTATTCTATGTTCTATTCAAAGGCAAAGAACCAGCCCCAAAAGAGTATAGCCACAATATGGTTTGAAGGTGTCAATGTTACCGATTGTAATAGCCTGTCGGCGGGTCTGGCAGATGGGGGGATTGTAACCACTTTATCAGATCTTAAGATATTTATTAAGGCGCTGTTTAATGGTAAGATAATATCAGAGGACAGTTTGAGCAACATGCGTACCTATAATAACGAATTTATCAAGGGAATTCATTATGGGCAGGGGATAATGCAGCTTCAATTTGGCGAATTTATGTTTATATTAAAAAACATGCCCCCAATGGAAGGTCACATGGGATCTTTAGGAACTTATATGCTTTATAATCCTGAAAAGGATATATGCATTATTGCTAATTATGGTTCTTCGGATTATACAGAGAAGAGTATTAGGGACCTCATTAATGTTATGAGACTTCTTGACAGAATAAAGGAATAGAGACTTTTAAATGAAGTATATTATTCTTGGATTATTATTGTTAAAACAATTGACTATTTATGATATCAATAAGGCATTCCAGAACATTATTTCATTATTTTACAGTCCCAGCTATGGCAGTATTGATACTGCCATGAAAAAACTGCTGGCTAAGAAGCTAGTTGAATGCAAAGAAGAAGTCATCCAGGGAAGAAACAGAATAGTATACACTATTTTAGAAGCAGGGAAAAAAGAATTCATTAGTTGGATGTTATCCGAAATCAATCCTAATAAATTTGAAGTTACTGCATTATCAAAATTATTTTTCTTGGGTCTTATAGATAACAATGATGATAAGATCAATATCATCAGTAATATAGTAAATACTGCTAAATCTAAAAAAGGAAGACTTGAAATACTAAAAAAAGATGTACAGACTTGCGAAGTTCCAAAAAGTTATAAGGAAATATTTTTTTTCGAGTTAAAAACTTTAGACTATGGCCTAAACTCATATCAGTTTTCTCTTACATGGTTTGAAAAGTTATTGAAAGAATTAAAAAAAGGATCGTTGCGTCAACATAAATAGTTTAGCCAGAGGTTTCAAGGAGTTCTGAAGTAAAAACTGACCTTTCCCCCAAAAAACTAGTCCACCTTTGATTTTTAAATGATATGAAAAAATGATTATTGATAATTGACTACAATTTGTATATAATTGACTACAAAATGTAAAGGAGAAATAATTTATGCTAAATAAGCTTTTTTCTTCAAAAACAAGAGTTGAAATTTTAAAATTATTCTTATTTAATGCTAATAATAGCTTCTATCAAAGACAAATCTCTAATCTTGCAGCTCAGCCTATAAGGGGCGTTCAGCGTGAAGTTGATAAACTCAATAAAATAGGTATTATTGAAAGATCAATCCAGGGTAATAGAATTTATTATAAGATAAACAAGAAATGCCCTATATTGGAAGATTTAAAAAACATTTTCTTTAAAAGTGTAGGAATTGCAGAAGCTTTAAAGAAAAATCTTAAAGAAAAAGGGATAAAAATTGCCTTTATCTATGGTTCCTATGCAAAGGGGGAAGAAAATCTTTTAAGTGATATCGATTTAATGGTTATAGGTGATATCTCTTCAAAAGAACTTTCAAGTATCCTTTCTAAACCCAAGAAGGAACTAATGCGGGAGATTAATTATGTGGTATTTTCATTAAACGAGTTTATAAATAAAGCTATACAAAAAGATCATTTTATAAATTCTGTGTTAAAAAATAAGAAAATATATATTATGGGAAACGAGGATGAACTTAAAGGACTTATTAAATCAAGGCAGATTAAGGCAACATAAAACATCAAAGAACGAAATTGAAAATTTGCTTGCACTTGCAAGAAGAGATATAAAAGATTCAAAAGTGGAAGGTCTTTCTATGGATAGGAAGTTTGCTTGTGCTTATAATGCTGTTTTGCAGTTAGCTACGATTCTTCTTTATTGTAAAGGATATGAGCCAGAGGGATTATGTCATCACTTTATAGTATTTCAAACAATGAAGATAATAATGGGAACTGATTATTATACATTGGCAGATTATTTTGATTCTTGTAGGTCAAAGAGAAATATAACTGATTATGATTATGCCGGGACAATTTCAGATTTAGAAGCTGAAGAATTAACTGAAGAGGCAGAGAAATTTTTAGAAATAACTCTTAATTGGCTTAAGAAGAATTATACAGTATTTTAATTTTTTGAAACTAAGAGAAATCTTTGATAACTTTTCCTTTGATATTTAATAACAAATTTTAGAAGCTATCTATTGAATTTAAGAATAAAAAAGTTACAATAAAAGCTCACCAGTAGTGCTAAAACCAGCAGTTGGCTGGTTCAGGGCGAATGGCGGAGGGACAAAAACCTACTATGCAGGGCACAAAAGGCTTTTAAGGCTACCACAGATTCCTCTCACTGCTTAAAGAAGTATCCAAACCTCATAGAAGACGTTGTTCCATACAGAACAGATCAGGTATGGTGCTCTGATATAACCTATATTGGTCTCCGGTCCGGCTTTGTATATCTGGCAGCGGTTATCGATGCCTTCAGCCGCAAAGTGGTAGGTTATGCCATAGGCAAGAGCCTGGCAGCAGAACTGGCACTAGAAGCCCTAAGGATGGCGATTTTTAGCAGGGATACATCAGATCTTATCCACCAATTCTGATAAGGGCATACAGTACTGCTGCACTGGCTACATTAATCTGCTAAAAGAGCATGGCATTAAGATCAGCATGTCAGCCAAAGGAATGCCGGTGGAAAATGCCTTTGCAGAGTCGTTCTTTGGGAGCTTGAAGACCGAGGAGATTTAATGTGGGATTATGAAACCTATACAGATGTTATAGAGAGAATTCCATATTTTATAGAAGAAGTTTACAACAGAAAAAGGTTACATTCTTCCATTGGTTATATGCCTCCGGAAGAATTTGAGGATAAATTGATGAATGATATTAAAAATTCCTGTAAAATCTATTCTGAGTTAAGATACTAATGTGTCTAAATTTAGGGGTTCAGGTCATTCCGTAGCCTATCCACCTCTTTTTTTTGCCCATTTTTTCTATTATCCTTAATTTTTATGATATTTTAGGATCATCCATTTTTCCCTGTGCTAAAAAATCATGAAAATGGTTGATTGTCTTGCACCTGCGTCTCCTATTGGAGGTTCAGTGTCTGAATTGCAAAGGCATTAATATGTAAAATTGCTGTTTTAAATAGAAACTGCTAAAATGTTTCACAGGCAATATTACCATGAAATATATTAAGAATATATCTAAAAAGATATCTTTTGGAAATAAAATTTTCATTTTTAATGCCCTGGTATTTATTATTTCACTTTCAGTCCTAGCTTTTTCCGCAAACCAAATATCAACTAATACAATATTGGATAAAGCCCAGAGATCGTCTATAAGGGAACTCAAATTGATAGACAGAAATATCTCAACAATGAAGCAATCTATAGAAGATTACTTGAGGTTGATATCTTCTGAATATCGCTTACAAAATACTTTGTATTCTATTAATAGCAATAGAGAAAACAATATAAAAGAGAACCCTCTGGAAAAAACTAAAATAAGCTCACTTATGTCTTCTATTGTAAGCAATATTATTTCACCAAGTACACATCTTATTGGATCCAGCATACTGATTGGCGATGAAGTCTTATATAGTGGATATGATCTTAGCAACTTTGATACTTATAATACCCTGGGTGCTGATTATTTTAAGGAAGTAAAACGGACCCAAAAACCGGTATGGTCAGGCATTTTCCCCCTTGAATATGACTCAGGAAGAATTGAAAATGTCTTTGCAGTTGCAAAAATAATAATCAATAAAGAGACCGGAGAAGATATTGGAACAGCAGTGGTCTTTGTTGATGAAAAGGAAATTTCAAATATTTATTTGGAAAGCAGATCCAATGAAGATGTCAGATTCTATATTATTGACAGTAATAATATGATCATAGTATCTGATAATAAATCCGACCTTTATAATCAAGCGGAACCTGTATTAGGAATATCAGGAGATGAATATAGCACACTAATCGATTCTGGAAGTTTTTCTACCAGAGTTGAAAAGACTCAATATCTTTATTCTATAAGCAGTTTTAGCGATTTAAACTGGAATATTGTGAGCACCACACCACTTGATGAAATAATAAAAGAGAGTGGAGACATTACAAAAATATTGCTAGCTATAACAATTTTATGTCTGCTTATGGCATTCGGACTTTCTTTTATTATTTCCAATAGAATTGTAAATCCCATTAGAACTTTGACCAGGATAACGAAACAGATCATAGAAGGGAATATGGGTGTTCGTGCAAAGATTAATGTAGGTGGTGAAGTTGGCATATTGGCAAAGGGATTTAATGAGCTAATGGACCGGATAGAAAAGCTAATAAAGGAAGTATATGACAAGCATCAGAAGCAGAGGGAAACAGAATTCAAACTCATCCAGGCACAGATAAATCCACATTTTCTATACAATACACTTGAAATGATCAATTCATTTATTACATTAGGAATGACCGAGAACGCCGAAAGAACTGTGAAAGACCTATCTCGATTTTACCGCATATGCTTGAGTAAAGGCGATGATGTGATATCAATAGGCAATGAAGTAAAGATTATTGGAAGCTATCTTAGTATTCAAAGATTAAGATATACAGAATTTATGGATTTTAAATTGGATATAAGTAATGATATCCTTAAATATGGTATTCCCAAGCTTACTCTTCAACCAATTATTGAAAACTCTATATATCATGGATTGAAAAATAAAAACGAAAAAGGCAGGTTGATTATAAAGGGGATGATGGAGAAAAAGAACATTGTCCTGGAAGTATTTGATGATGGGATTGGCATGACTAAAGAAATGATATCATCTGCATTAAATCATGGAAATAGGAATGATAATCACAGAACAAGCTATGGATTATATAATATAAGCAGTAGGTTAAAATTACTATATGGTAATTCTGGAAGATTAAAAATAGAGAGCGTCATTGGTAAATATACAAAAGTTATTATTAGAATTCCTCCTATTTTACTATAAAATATAAAAGGTACTATTTAATATATTTTAGAATTTAATTATGTTAAAGGTATTTATTGCAGACGATGAATACTATTTCCGGCAGACCTTAATAAAATCTATTGATTGGGAATCACTCGGATTTGAATTAAGCGGAGAAGCGAAAGACGGGTTGGAAGCCTTAACAAAGATTGAGGAACTTAAACCGCACATTATATTAATGGATATAAATATGCCTATAATGAGTGGTCTTGAAGTAATGCAGCTCCTAAAAGAATCTGATTTTAAGTGTAAGATAGTGGTCATTACAGGATATGACGAATTCAATTATGCATTACAGGCAATTCAATTAGGTGTCCATAGTTTCATACTGAAACCAGTAGATAAGAAAGAATTAACAACAGCCCTTCTTGAGATAAAAGACTTATTCGAAAAAGAACAGGATAATCTAATGGAAATTGATAAACTAAAAAAGGCTTTTACACAGAATCTTCCTTATCTGCGCAATCAATTACTATATTCATTGATATATGGCAACAATACTCTGGGAGAAAGTGCCTTGATTGAGAAATTTGATTATCTGGGCATTGATTTTGTTTCTAATAAGATAATAGTCGTTGTTTTTGAGATTGACTCTAACAATTTAGACTGGAAGGAACGGGAAAAATCTATACATGAACATGCTGTATTGGAGATTATCGATAAAATCTTACTGAATGATATTAGGGGAGGTTCATGCTTTGACAATGAAGGCAGGATATGTGCTTTACTTGGTTTTAATGAAGAAAACGATGTTGGTATTACAGCAAAAGTAATCCCCAGGTTATACCGGATTAAGGAGATGGTGAAAAAGAATTTTGACTTTACCATTTCTATCGGGGTAGGCTGTATATATAATATGGTCGATAAAATATCATTATCCTATAATGAGGCAATTAATGCCCTGAGCAATAAGATAATTCTGGGAAATGATAACATTATTCGGTTTAATGCTATTTCGAACAATAAACTTTCTATTTTTTATTTTACAACAGAGCACAGGCATAAACTGCTTATTGCTATGAGGTTGTCAGATATTGAGGAATGTAGGCAAATATTAAATAAAATCTTTTCCAGTATCAAAGGAAGCTGTAAAAGTACTGTACTTTTAAAAATAACATGCATAAATATAATCTCTACCTGTATAGAGTTTTTAACTGAATTCAAGATCAAGGTCGATGTTAATAACAATCCGGAATTTGATTTTAATGAGGCTTTTGCAAAAATTCAATCGATAGAGGATATTGACAATATGCAATTATATATTGAAAAATTCGTAACAGATTCCATTAATGAGGCTGTAGAAAAGAAGAAAAATACTTCCTCAAAATTTGTAAAACAAGCAATAGATTATATTCATGATAATATTTCAAGTACAGATTTAAACTTGGGAGAAATAGCTAAATCAATATATGTTGATTACAGTTATCTTTGTTTTCTATTCAAAAGGGAGACAGGAATGACTATAAATAATTATATTACTCACATTAGAATGAAAAAGGCAAAGAAACTTATGGAAAAAGGGTATGAATATATTACTGATATTTCGAAAAAAGTCGGTTATTTAAATGCAAATTATTTTGGTAAATGTTTTAAAAAACAATATGGTTTATCTCCAATAAATTATATAGAAAAAATAAAACAATAATACCTTCATAAATTCCCTATAATTTTACCATATAACAAATAATTGTCCCTTTACTCCATTAATTTCAATAGAGTAATATTGCTTTATCTTTTCGAAAAGAATATAAAAAATGAATATGGAGGTGTAAAGTGTATAAAATAAAAAGGTTTAAATGGCTATGGATGTTTGTGGTTGTTTTATCTGTGCTTTCCATGGTCATATTCATATCCTGTAGTAAGTCTGCTGCTCCTCAAGAAGTTACAGAGAAGACTGTAACTGCAGAGGAAACCACTACAACAGAGGCACCTGCAGAAAAGGTGACTTTAAGGCTGTTCACAATCAGTACTGATGAAAGCAGGATATCGATAATGAACGACTACATAATCCCAAATATAGAAGCGGCATTGCCGAACGTAGAAGTTCAGTTTGAAGAAGGCGGGGGTGGAGAAGATTATAATAATAAATTGAAGACATATAATTCAACCGGTGACCTTCCTGATGTCTGGTATTCAGATGCTTCTTTTGCATCGGCAATAATAAATGCTGGCAATATGCTGGATTTAAACCCATATGTAACCGAAGATGGGTTTTTAGCAAAAGTTTCAATACCGGAAGCATTACAATACAGGGATGGAGGAATATATATCTTAAATTCAGGAGTAGATGCATTCTTTACTCCAAGAATTTTCTATAACAAGGCAATATTTGATGAGTGTGGAGCAACGATTCCAGAAACTTTTGATGAATTAATCGATGTATGCAAAACTATAAGTGCTAAGGGATATGTTCCTGTATCAACCATGGGTAAAGGTGGATGGGCACCACAATTATACCTTGTCCAGACCATGATTACGGTAGAGGATCCTCAGGTGATGTTGGATCTTCTGGCTGATAAAACAGATTTTACTAATCCTGTTGTCAAGAATGGATTAGGTAGAATCGAGACCCTGGCAAAAGAAGGTGCATTTCCTGAAGGTATTGCACTGCTGGATTACGGCCCGGCTAAGGAAATGTTTACATCCGGAAAATCTGCAATGTACTGGATGTTCAGCTGGGAATTACCAAGTCTCAACACAGACTCCAATATAGGCCCCGATGTAGATTTCTTCCTGTGGCCAAGTGCTGGCGATGCATATGATCCTAATGAAGCAATTCAATATTGGGGATCACCTTTGAATGGATATGCAGTGAATAGCAAGAGCGAACATATTGAAGAGGCTGTTAAGCTTGCTGAATTCTGCGCAATGCAGGATGCGTTATTCTTCCAATCTACAGGAGCTCCTATTATTCTGGATACGGGAGTTGAGACTACTGGCCAGTCTGATCTAATGAAGAAAAATGTTGAGCAATTCCTAAATTGCGATACAAAAATAGCTTCGATTACATTAAACGGTATGGATGCAGCAACAAATTCAGAATTTGCCACTTTGGGTGCAAGTTTATTGACTGGTGAATTTACTGCAGATGAATTTGTTGACCAATTCGAGCCGGTATGGGAAGAGAACACATATTTTGACTAAGGATTTGTTAATTATTAAATAAGATCAAGGTGAAAACAAAAGCTCTTCTTTTAACAGGAAAAAACAGTTTCAAGAGAAGAGCTTTTATTATTCAAAGATTAATACTTGAAATAATCAAATGATTTGATTAAAATCATTTAATTTAATCTTATAAAAAAGTAGTATTGTATGAATAAATATTTTAGAAGCAGACTGGCTATATTTATATTTGCTTTTCCGGCACTGGCTCTTTTTACGACTTTTGTTATCTACCCTCTTATTCCTCAAATAATAATAAGTTTTCAGAAACATGACGGGTATGCGATGCAAGCATGGGTTGGACTTAGTAATTATATAGAAACATTTAAATCCAGTTCTTTTTGGCTCGCCCAAAAGAATACATTGATAATATTAGCACTTCAAACATTTATTGGATTGCCAATATCTTTATTGCTGGCACTTGTTCTGGACAGGCAATCTGAAGGAATAAAAAGGTTTTTTAAAGCAGCGATTTTATTTCCGGCAATTTTATCTGTTACAGTAATCGGACAGATGTGGATAGCAATATATGAACCTCAATGGGGTGCGCTAAACTCAATTCTTAACAGCATTGGTTTGGAAAACCTTACCCGGTCGTGGCTGAGTGAAAAGGGTATAGTTATTTATAGTATTGCATTTGCATTCACATATCAGTATATAGGCCTGAATGCATTATTTTTCTATTCAGGAATAAGATCAATACCCAGATCATATTTCGAAGCGGCATATATAGATGGTGCAGGATTCTTTCAGACTTCATTTAAAATAACAATTCCTCTGCTGCAGGAAGTTATCAAATATGTTTTAGTTCTCTCGAGCTTGGGTACCCTTGGATTATATGCACTTATCCGGGTAATGACAGCGGGAGGTCCCGGAAAGTTATCAAGAACTATTGTCTACGAGATGTTTAATACTGCCTTTTCGAAATCACAATTTGGATTAGGAAGTGCGATTGCTGTTATATTCGTAATACAATGCATTTTTATCAGTCTGATTATCAGCCGCTATGTGGCAAGAGAAAAAATAGAATATTAAGAACTTAAAATATCGGAAAATGGTGAAAACATAAATGAGAATAATATCTGGTGGATTTAGAAAAATATTCTTCATAGTAACAGGTATCGCCTTTTTTCTTCCTTTATTCTGGATGCTGACACTATCTTTAAAATCAAAAAGTGAAGTTTATGACAATCCATTTGGTCTACCCAGGGAATGGTTATTTTCTAACTATGCAGAAGTCCTTTCGAAATATAATTTTTTCACTTATTTCAAAAACAGCTTGATTTATACAGCAGCCACCATTGTAATAACTCTTTTACTTGGAAGTATGCTGGCATATTGTCTTAGCAGGATGAATTGGAAAGCCAATAAATATATAATTATCTTTATATCAATGGGGTTGATTGTTCCCGTAGAGGTTGTTATGATCCCCCTGTTTATGCTGATAAGGCAATTACGGATAAATGATACTTATTTTGCGCTGATTTTACCATATTCCGCATTTAATCTTTCAAGCTGTGTGCTTATATTATATGCTTATTTAAGAAGCCTTCCAAAAGAACTTGAGGAGGCGGCATGTATAGATGGCTGTAATATTTACCGCACTTTTTTTAGTATTATACTACCAAATATCAAGCCTGCTTTATATTTGCAGGTGGTTTTGATCTTCATGCGTGTGTGGAATGAGTTTGTCCTCGCATTTATTGTGGCTGGCCCTGAAAGGTTAAGGCCATTACAAGTGGGATTATTGAGCTTCTTTGTGAGTATAGGAGTGTCCCACTGGGGGTATATCGGGGCAGCAATGATTATATCAAGTTTACCGACATTAATAGTGTACATGATAGCAAATGAGCAGATAGAGAATTCATTAACTGCCAGCACTGCATTGAAATAAGTTGCTATTCTATTAATAGACTTAACAGTTTGTTTACTCTCCCTATTTTTATAATAGGAGGTATTAAAATGAAATACGTTGCGATTTTTCATGGAAATTTAAATTACTCGTACTTGACGCCCGATAAATATGAATTTGTTATCCGGAAGAGTTATGAACTGATTTTCGATACAATGAAAGAAAAGTTTCCCGGCACAAAATATGTGTTTGAAGCCTCGGGTTACACTCTTGAGCAGATAGCCATACTTACTCCGGATATACTGGAAAAGTTAAAATCGGCAATCAACTCGGAACAGTGTGAATTCATGGGCTCGCCTTATGCCCATCTAATGCTGCCTAATTTCCCAAAGGAAGACGGAAAGTGGTCTATCCGGTTCTCGAATGAAATTTACAAAAAGTACCTTGGCATTATTCCAAAGAGTTTCTGGAATCCCGAATGCGGATGGAGAAGCTGTATACCGGAACAGGTTGCCGAAGAGGGTTATAAGAATCTAATCGGTGATTTTGAAGCATACAGCCGTTCGCTTGGAATAGACGGCAAACCGCAAAGACCGGAAATCTACGAGAAAGAATTCAGCAAAAATCCGGCATTTTACAGTTTTACGTTTAAATATGACTTGCCCGGAAGCGAAAAAGCAATTCATTTCCCTTTTAAACACATAGCCGGTATGCCTGACGGAAAACTCCGAATGTTTCTGCGTACTGACCGTGTGGCACAATTTGCCGTCCGGTTTTTCATGGGAATGGAAGGTTATTCATTTAAAAAATATTTAGGCCTGATTAAACAATACTCCGAACAAAAAGCCGGCGAACCGGAAGGCGCTTTGATTATTTTTGCCGATGATGCGGAATATATTGGAACGAACGGATGGTTCCGGCTGAAATTTCAAAACAAGCCGGATAATGTGTTCGAGGAAACGCCGAAATCGAAGGAAAATTTAATTAACCTGATTACTGAAGTAAAAAAACTGGGCGAGTTTGTCACTTTTGATGATGCCTGCAACAAAATACAGGCTTTACCGGAAACAATAGCATTTGACGATGACGCCGCTTGGCACGGAGCGAAGTCATCAACTTGGGCCAATACTCCTATGGCAAGACTCCTGCGCCCCTGGCAGGATCTCGTAAAGGAAAAAATCCATGCTCTGGCTTCTACTATGGATCAGGAAATTTTAAAGAAGGCCTGGTATCATCTGACCAATTCCTACAACTCTGACGGGCAATGGCCTCCGACATTGCCCCAGGCTCCGCATATTGTTCACCCGTTTAATTACGGATACTGCTTTAAAAACCTTTTAAAAGCGGAATTGCTGGTTGGAGGTGTTGACCGGTCGAGGCTGAATACTAATCCTGTTGATACGATGAAAGAGATATTGTCAATACAGCAGAATCTCGTCTCTGAAAAAGCGGAAAGCCTGATTCAGATTGGTTCTGAAGAGGAGAAAGCCGCTGCGCGGCTGGCGAAAGAACTCATAAAAAAATCAAGAGATTTAACCTCTCTTCAACAAACAGGAAGCCATGTCCTTTATTCTGAAGAATATAAAATCAGGGCCGAACTGCTGGTGGAGGCAAGAAGGCTGGTCGGCGGCGTTGTTTTGGAAAAAGCGGAATTAAAATTATAGAATTCAACCATAAGGAAACCAATGCCGATTTTATATAGAAGTCATCGCAAGATTTGAGCTGCCTTGAAAAAATGATATAAAATACTTTCTTATTAATCCTGATAATTTAAAGAATTATATTATAAGAAAGAGTAAAAAAAGCTTAAACAGTGACTTTGAAGTTATTGAATATGAAAATAAGAAAGATAAAATCAACAAAGACATTGACAGACCGCTTGAACTGTATTTAAATAATGAAGTCCCTGAATCAATAAAAAAAGATGGTATTGCAAATAAGCTAAAAGAAAAGAATAGGAACTAAAAGTAATTGAAAATGTAAGATATGAACTTAAAAATAAAGA
>Ga0315537_1002550_pt1 | contig 13895 bp, 13 predicted proteins | sample SalMarSW160270MG_FD_203091 | JGI IMG/M metagenome (GOLD analysis project Ga0315537, IMG submission 203091) | Salt marsh sediment microbial communities from the Plum Island Ecosystem LTER, Massachusetts, United States - Salt Marsh Sediment SW1602-70 ... | reverse complement strand
CTCCTCTACGACACCGGGGTGGACACGGTCGAGGCGATCGCCCGGGCCGACTCCCCCCGGCTGTTCGACAAACTCTCCAAGGCCTATCTGGCAGCCGGCAACAGCCGGGTGGACTTCAAAGAGAGGGACATCGCCTTCTGCATCCAGATGGCGGGGCGCCTTCCCGGTTCGATCGTCTAGTGAGCGAGCCAGACTAACCGTAGCTTCCGACGTACCGCTCACCCTCCGCGACCTACCCCACTAGGCGGGCCTCTATTTGCCTACCCTGTAGTTCCTTCCTACTTTCCAAGGTGCCGGTATCGCATGTTATCCGATCCCGAAGATGCAAAGCAGATCCGGGCAAGCCTGCAGTGAGTACTCGCCAGACTTTGTTGGGAGTGGAGGCGTTGTGCCTGCGTGCGGTGACGCAGCGTCGGGGTCGATGCCGTAGCGGCTCAGCGGACGGGTCTCAGACTATCACTGACCTACCGCTGGGCGTAAAAAAAGCCGGGAGTGATTCCCGGCTTTTTTCATCTATTCCCAACGACGGTATTACAGATGCTACAGCTGAAACCGTACGTTCACCGCTCCGCCGTAGGACTTGCTGACCAAGTTATACATGGCGCTGAGATCCACCTTGATGAAAAATATATTTATCGCCGTGCCGCCGTAGACCCAGAAGGAATATCCGTCCGCATCGGAGCTGATCTGGATGCTCGTTTCATCCAGCTCGTCGAGCGGATAGCCCGCAGCCGCAAAGGCATCCTTTACATCCTGGATTTGTAGAGGTGTTATGGCAACTCCGTCGTAGAGTATTTCGCTGGCCAGACCTCCTCCGGCAGTGGACAATCCGTATGCCGCTCCGATTCCCAGATGCGGGGTTAGTATCGCCAAATTCCAACTCGCCTGGACCTTGCCGACGAAGGTGCTGGTCTGCAGGGCGAAAGTCAACTCCGGTGACGTGATTGTAATAGAGTGTGATTGAAGAGGCACCGGCAAATCAATGGTGGTCGGGCCGGCAAGGTCGGGAATACCGATATTTCCCTCGAGATACGTGTATCCGCCACCAACCGAAACGGTCGGCACGAATCTTCGTCCCTCAACCACCCGCAAGCGTACATCACCGCCTGCCAGCAGGTAATCGGCGTTTATCCGGCTCATCTTTTCTCGAAGGCTATCCGGGATATACCCGAACTTCAGACCAACGTCGAAAGGAAGCACAAATCCACCGATTCGGGCATCCAAAGCGATGGCCGGTATAGGCATACCCCATTTCTCTATATAGTCGAACTCCGAAGGAAGACTTACCTCTAACTCATTTATAAGTGGTTTTACGAAGTCGTAGGGAATCGTAAACGCTCCGATGGAGGCACCGACACCGAAATGCGGGAAGTTCCCGATGTACGCCGGAGACCAATTCAATCCAGCCACAGCAGCCGTAGACGGCAGGGTTGTAGAAATCTCAGAGGCGAAGTCTTCAAACGCGTCACCGAAATCGGTGTAGTCGATTTGAGCGGACAAACCTGCAGCCGCAAATAATAGTATAGCAAAAACAATCAGTACTCTTTTCATAGCTCTATCCTCCTGACTCCCAATATATACCCTTAATTTCGTATTTCAATAGTAAAAGAGTAAACAAAAATACCTGTTTTGATCGCGGATCGCGCATCCGACAAAAATCCCTGAGCCAGTTTAAGCTGACCGGCCTAGTAGTGGAAGTGATAGCGAATCGCCACCGAGGGAAAAGTGATCCGTGCATCCGAAAGATCAAATAGGGAAAGGTCACGAAATTGTAGGCCCCCTTGAGCGCGATTCTGTGCTTGTCGCTCAGGTTGTAGACCCCGCCGATGCGGTATTTTCCCGGTTAATTGGCCTCGACCCGAGGTTCGTGCCGACCTGTTTGTAATCTGAGCCGGAGTCGGGGATAACGCCCTGCTGAAGTACTACCCGTCGATCAGAAATATGCTACTCCCCCGCCCGGAAATCGACGAACAGCTCTGTGAACGCTGCGGAATCTGCGTCAAGGCCTGCCCCCTACCGGAAAAGGCATTGAGCTTCAACGGCCAAGGAGCCGGTGCGCCTCCGGTTTATGACTATGAACGCTGCATCCGCTGCTACTGCTGCCTGGAGATGTGCCCGCACCGGGCAATCGAACGGAAAACCCCGTTTCTAGGTAAGGTGCTGCTTGGAAGAAGGGGTAGATGATGATCCCCCTACTCGCCCTCGGGTTCCGGAGTCTTTTCCTCCTCGTTCCGCTCATCAAAGTACAGCTGAAGCACATGCTCGATCAGGGCACGGCGAACTTTGGCTTCCTTGAAGGTTTTCCCGTCGTAAAACTCCCTGAACAGGTCGGGCATCAGCACGGGCATACTGAGCGCACTGAACAGGTGGATCACCACCAGCTTTAATTCCTTGGCGGGCCGCTTCAGCTCCAGGCTGAGCTTCTTGGCCAGGTCTCCCAGAAAATCGTTCAACAGCTTCACGAACAGAGAATCGTAGTTGTCGTCTATAAGGGGTTCCCACATGTGGGCCTTGCTGATCCCCGGGTACATGATCGCCCCCTCCATGTAGTCGGTGAACAGGAGAAAGACGCGCTCCCGGACGGTCCGGCTCTCGTCGTTGAGGATTTCCCGCCAATCCTCGAACACATGTTCTAGGGTACTGCGCTTCACCTCGTCGACCAGCTTTTCCTTGGAGCGGAAGTAGTAGTTGATCGCCGCGCTGTTTACCCCGGCCAGCTTGGCGATCTTGCGGATCGTGACCGCCTGGATCCCCTCCCGCTCTATACATTCGATGGTGGCTTCGATGATCTTCGCCTGGACCGATGCATCTTCAGTGGACATGGCTGCTCCCCCCCTGGCCTACCGTTTTCGATTGATGAAATGTACGTTTCAATCATACGATTGATTTTCGCACTTGGTAAAGGGGAAAAAGACACACATTATTTGGTGATCAGTACACCTGCGATCAGGACGCTTACCTTGAATAGTGCGGTGGCCGCTATATCCGGCAAGCACCTAAAGAGTTCGACACCGATAAAATTGTCCAGGCTATCTCAAGCGAAAAGCAGGCGGCCTCGTGGCTGCGGAATCTCGATGCCATCCTCCCGTGCTGTCTCCAGCCAAAGCTGTGCTGCTTCCTCGACATTCTGTAGGGCAACCTGCTTCGTCACGCCGTGCGCTGTGCATCCCGGCAACCCCGGTATCTCGGCAACGAAGATCTGGTCCTCCGCGTCCCAATAGACAATTGTCTCGAAAAGAATCTCACTCATCCGTATCGTCCCCTAGTGCATATTTCGTGAAAATATCTCGAACCTGTTTGACCCGATAGCGCTTGGCTTTTCCACCTTCAGCTTGAAGATTGAGCCTCTCTCGGATATCTGATCGAGTGAAAATGTGGTGACTTCCCTTTGTTCGTTGCTAGAATCCATGTTTTTCGAGAAGCGCTACAAGATCAGAAATACAACTCTTCTATATACTCGGGCAACGGCAACTTCCAAGGCTCTTGCTTCGTGTTAGCTAGGCCGCCGAACTTCTTGGGATTCAGCCCCAGCTCTCTGGCCAGCTGGATGTGGGCATGGGAAAGATGGTAGCGCTTCCGTGCATCGATCCATCGTTGGTATTTTTCCGGTATCCTATTCTTTGCCAACAGGCGAGTACCTAACGAGCTTCAGTCTTGTGGGGTTAGTATGCCACGCAGGTGTTCTACGGGGTGAACGTCAGCTGCTCGGGCGCAGGTAGCACACGGGTTTGCGAATAAAGGGCGATTGTATTGTCAGCAGCTATTTCTTTAGTGTTTTCAACTCTTCCCGGATGACCTTGCGCATTGTTTTTTCAAGATCGCCATCTTTGAGCTTGGTATATTCCCGTAACGCATCATTGATCAGAGTCTGATAATTCCCTCCGCCCCTCTTGTGGACTTGACCGCGGAACCAATTCAATATATCGGTATCAACCCGAATAGTGATTCGTGTCTTGCCAGGCGAGGGCCGAACAACGGGTCCCTGCTTCGCCTTCTCAAAATGATACTCTTCTTTGCTCATAGACATTCCTCTCCGACTTTGTCGCGGGCCTGGCTGATATCAAACGAATATCGTCGCCTCGATATGTATAGACTGCTACGACGATACGGCCCACAAAATCGCCTATTGTTCCGCGCCTTTACGAAAACCTATCCTGTTTTAACGAGGGGCTCTGGCACCGCTTCGATTTTCTTCCTTGCGTAATAGAGATCAACTGCCTGTTGCGCATTAAGCCAGAACTCAGGGGAGGTCCCAAGAGCAAAGGACAGTTTAATCGCGGTCTCAGCGCTAATAGATGTTCGATGATTGACAATTCGATTAATCACCTTGACATCGCATCCGAGGTGATCGGCCAGCTGCTTCTGAGTTATGTGGAGGGGTTTCAGAAACTCCTCATCAAGAATCTCACCTGGGCTGGTAGGTTCTCTCTCAACCGTGAACATTGTCTACCTCCATCATCTTGCTAAGCATGATAGTCTGTGATTTGAACGTCGCAGGGTCCACTATCCGTCCATCGGAAGACAATTCGCCATTGATCGTTTATTCCGATGCTATAGAAACCTCGCAGATCGCCACTCAAAGACTCCAGTCTGTTACCGGGGGGAGCTCTCAGATCGTCTATCCGAGCGGCGTAGTGGATTATATCGAGTTTCCTTCTGGCGATCTTGATCACTGACGCCCACCCAATCCCTTTGCCGAGTTCACCGGTTGCAAAAAATCTCTCGGTGTTTCTATCCGAAAAGGATTGAATTGCCATTACAGATAGAATATACCTGCTAGTGGTATACCACGTCAAGGTATTACTCAGATATGACAAGCCGTTATCCGAAGTCCGGGACGCTATGTCCCCCTGTAAGGGGCGCGGGTTTGCGAATAAGAACCAAACCTAGTGTTGTTACTTCGTGTTCGGGTTGCTATTATAGAGATGCGAGGTGAGCCAGCATGTCATATAAGGTGAACGTAGTAATAGAGAAAGACGATAATGGCTATTATGCCTACTCTCCAGAGCTTGAAGGCTGCCAAAGCCAAGGTGATAGCTATGAGGAAGCCCTGTCGAACATCCGTGAAGCGGTTGAGCTCTATTTGGAAACTCTGAGCGAAGAAGAGCGATCTCAATATCTCAGCAAAGAAATTCTGACTACGTCTCTCGAGGTAAACCTTGCCTAAGCTGCCAAGGCTAACAGCCGAGGAAGCTGAGAAACAACTGTATAAAGCGGGATTCAAACTGATTCGTAGCAAAGGAAGCCACCGAATTTACTTGAAAGAGCGGCGGCGAATCATTATCCCGTTTCATTCCGGGAAAACACTTCATCCTAAAGTCGTAAAACAGTTATTCAAAGCCATCGGAGAATAGGAGTAGTCAGAGAAACGCGACTGTTTTTCTCGCGAGAGCACCCCGGCCTTAGGCAACATTAGGCAGGTACGAGGGTTTTTATTTTCTGCCAATCTCCAGACTTTCGTGATGCAACCCAAAGATCAAAAGTGGTTTGAAGATTCAACCACAGTTCCGCAGATGTGTTGAATGCTTTCGAAAGCCTAAGGGCCATGTCCGGTGTGATAGACCCTCTCTCGTTTATGATTTTCGATAATGTCTTTCTTGATACACCCAAGCCGTCGGCCACCTCTGTAATAGACAAAGACAGAGGCTCCAAATAATGTCGTTTCAGAATCCCACCCGGATGGGTCGGCTGTCTTTTTCTTACGGACATGTCAATCCTCCTAATGATGGTCCTTGTAATCGACTACGTAGGCGTTACCCTCCATGAACTTGAAAGTTATCCGCCAATTACCGGACACCTTTACACTCCATATTCCTTTCAGTCTCCCTTTCAGTTGATGAAGATTTGACCCTGGATAGTTCATATCCTGTACTATTACCGAGGCATCGAGCCTATCTAAGATATCTGCAATTTTCTGTGCGTGTGCAGGTTGAATGCCCCTCTTGTCCCCATCGTAGAAAAACTTCTCCAATCCATTGTGATCGAAACTATTAATCACGTATGCAATGTAACCGCTTAGGTTACGCCTGTCAATAAAAAACCGGTGATTATTGCCAACCTTCACCCGTGGGCCACTTGCAGCCGCGCATGTTTGCAGGGAGCACCCGGGCAGGGCATAGTGTCCTCACCAAACTGAAAGCCGATAGGTACCCGTCCGTTGGCAAAGAGTAAGATACCGGAAAAATACCAACGATGGATCGATGCGTAGAGGCGCTACCATCTTTCCCATGCGCACTTCCAGACGGCCAGAGAGCTGGGGCTGAATCCCAAGAAGCTCGGCATCCTGGCCAACGCGAAGCAGGAACCCTGGAAGTTGCCGTTTCCCGAGTTTATCGCAGAGCTGTACATCAAGCACTTCAAGAAAAACCGACCTGAAAACGTTCGTTCCATCGACCAGATGGTGAGGGATTATCACAAGAAGAAACAGGGGCGCAGAATGCGGTAAATCGAAGAAAAAATTACATATCCATCCGGTGAGGGAGAAGATCGGGAGCAGTAATGGTACTATTCCGACAACGAGTTCTTCAGGGGAAAGATCGAATCCTTCCCTTTGATCCGTTTCTTGTTGGAACTGGCACAGCATATCATGCCCTGCGGATCTCAATATATCCGGCGATATGGGCTCTATTTTTCCAGGACCAAAGGCAAGTGGCCGGATATGCCCGGGGACGCCCAGCCCATGTGATGCGGCTCGCCCCTGCCCGCTCCGGGGAGTACTCTGCCCGCCACCGCGTTGCTGAGCCCTCCAATAGCTATGATCCTCGCTTTGAAGCAATTAGCCTAATCTTAGGGAGGTGCTACTGTCAGGGGAATTCCTCTACGCGTCCGAGTATGAGAGGAAGAGTCGCCCCGATCGTCCCGTGGCTGAAGATTAAGGCGCCTTGCCCTTCCAGCCGGGATTATAGTAACTCCTATCAGTGATTGAAAGCCGGACGGGCATAGCCCTCGGCCCACGCTTGCTTCAGAACCTCGTACAACGGTACCAGGTCCATACAGGTTTCTCAGATGAGATGTATCGCGCCGGCATCCAGGGTGAAGGGCATCCTCTCTCCCTCCTGATAGGTCTTCTTCGATGCGGGGTTGGCATCGGAAATTTCCATCTCCTGGGAGTTGAAATCGATCCGGTAGTCCTGGGACGTCCCCATGAACACGCTCCGGGTGACCCGCGCAGCAAAGTCTTCCCTGCCGACAATGATCGATTCCGGGCGAACCACCACCCTCACTTTCGCTTTTTCGGTGTATGGTCGTCTGATCGGCACCTCGAAGATGACTCCGTGGATTTCCACCCGGGCATGCGACGCATTGCTCCCCACGACCGTGCCGTCGAGGATATTCGCCTTTCCGATGAAGTGGGCGACGAACTCATTGCTCGGATGCTGGTAGACGTTCTGCGGGAAATCAATCTGCTGCACGATTCCGTCATTGAGAATGGCGACCTTGTCGCTCACAGCCATCGCCTCTGCCTGGTCATGAGTGACGTACACGGTCGTGATGCCCACCGCTTTCTGGATGCGCCGTATCTCATCCCGCATATGCACCCGCAGCTTGGCGTCCAGGTTGGACAGCGGCTCGTCGAAAAGCAGAACCGCCGGCTCCATGACCAGGGCCCGCACCAGGGCTACCCGCTGCTGCTGGCCACCCGACATCTGAGAAGGGACTCGCTCGGCGAATTCTTCCATCTGGACCATCTTGAGCACCTCGCTCACCCGCCTGCGGATCTCGTCTCTCGGAACCTTCTTCAGCTTGAGACCGTAGGCGACGTTGTTGAACACGTTCAGGTGCGGGAACAATGCGTAATTCTGGAAAACCATCCCGATATCCCGTTTGTCCGGAGTCTTGCGGGACACGTCCTTCTCGGCGATGAGGATGGAACCGGAGGTGGGCATCTCGAACCCGGCAATCATGCGCAGGATCGTGGTCTTTCCGCAGCCCGAAGGGCCCAGCAGCGTCAGAAGCTCTCCGGGTTGGATATCGATGTTGACCCCCTGGACCGCCTTCACTTCGCCCCGGGTGCTGATGACGAATGTCTTGGAAAGATTCTCAAGCTGAACCCGTTTGGCAGCGGATCTCATTTGTCAGTACCCCTCTCCTATATTTATGCTCATCCTTTTGAGGATGAAGCTCATGGCGATCATGACGAACCCCACCATGATGATGAGTACCAGGCAGTAGGCATTGGCGGCACCGTAGAGGCCTTGATCCACCTGGTTCATGATCGCCACCGTGAGCATCTGCCATCTTGCGGAGACCAGGAAGATGATCGTGCTGACCAGGGTCATTCCCCGGATGAAGGCATAGACCATGCTGGAAAAGAAGACCGGCTTGATCAAGGGAATAGTGACGGAAGTGAAGACCTTGTGGCTCGAAGCGCCGCAGATATTGGCCGCTTCCTCGATGGATGGATCGATCTGCTTCAACGCCGCGATGGCCGATCGGGTGCCCACGGGCATGCTCCGGATCACCAGGGCGACGACCAGGATCAGGGCGCCGCCGGTCAGGATCAGGGGGGGAGCGTTGTAGGAGAGCACGTAGCCGAGGCCTATCACGGTGCCGGGCAGCGCGATCGCCATGAGAATGGAGCTCTCGATGATCTTCTTCCCGGGGAACCTCTTTCTAACGATCAGGAAGGCGGAAACGATGCCCAGGATACCCGCGATGGGTGTGGCGATGACGGCCAGGGTGGTCGAATCCAGGATATATCGCCGGCCGATGGTCAGGACATAGCGAATCCATCGGTCCGTGAACGAATAATCGGCGCCCCACAGGCGCACGAAAGCTCCGTAGGGCACCAGGGCATACATACCCACCACCAGAACAGATATGGAGATGCAGACTATGTAGATCGGGATGGTGGTGACCTTGTTCCTGATGAGAACCCGCTCCTTCGCTGCCTTGCCGGTGACCGTAATGTAGGACTTCTTTCCGATGACCACCTGCTGCAGGTAGAAGGCAAACATGGAAATCAGCAGGAGCACCACGGCCAGGGCTGTGGCTCCGGCCATATCGTAGGAGCCGATCCCCTGCTGGTAGATCTGTACGGCCATGGTCGTGTAATTTCCGCCGATCACGATCACGTTCCCGAAGTCGGCCAGAGACTGGATGAAGATAAGAAGGGCGGCATTGGCCAGCCCCGGCACCATCAACGGCAGTGTTACGGTCAGGAACACCTTCCACCGGGAAGCTCCCAGGGCCTGCGAGGCTTCCTCGATAGATGGGTCGATATTCTGCAGCAGGTTGGTCAGCATCAGGTACCCGACGGGGAAGAACGAAAGCGTCTGGGTCAGCAGCAGGCCCCAGAAGCCGTAGATGTCCGAACGTATCCCCAATAGTGACCGGGTGATGAGGCCGCTCCTGCCGAACAACAGAATTGCGGCAAGGGATATCACGAAGGGAGGAGAAATCATCGGCAGGATCGCCAGTATCCGGAAAAGCCGCTTGTGGGGGATCTTGAGATACGTCGTGGCGTAGGCGAACAGAAAGGCGACCGCCGTTCCCAGAGCACTGACCGCCGCGCCGAGCCTTATGGTATTCCAGATCGTGTCGATGTTGTACGGCAGCCTGAAGATCTCGATATAGTGTCGAAGGGACAGCCTGCCTTGATAGACCAAACTCTCCTTCAGGATCGTAAACAGAGGGATAATGATGAACAGCAGAACCACGACGAAGACGATCAGGATGGACTGAAGAAGGACGGGGTCGCGAAAGGTGAAACGCAGTTGACGAATGGAATCCCGGATCCTTCCTCCCGTGAAGGGACGCCTTCTGGCCAGTTGTCTACTCACTGGACACTCTCCTTGTCACAGATCCTCTTCGATTGGGAGACAGCCTGAGGCTGTCTCCCATAATCAGGCATCCGGCGTCATTTCGGGGGCGTTGTCCTCGTCAGCGTGTTGAATTTTTCCAGGAAGGCAGACCGGTTGGCGCCCGCCCACTCGTCGTCCTGTTTGATCAGCTTGGTGTTCTTCAGCTGGATCACTTCTTCAGGCGGAACCGCATCGGGATTCGTTAGGAACTGCAGGGCGTTCACCGTCTTCCCCAGTTCCTGGGCGGCCGGGGTCAGGCACCAGTCGACGAACTTCTTCGCCGCTTCCAGCTCCGGAGCGCCCTTGATGATGGCGACGGCGCCGATTTCGTAGCCGGTTCCATCCGCGGGAGCCGTGAACACAATGTGGTCGTATCCCTCCCGCTTGAATGCGATCGCGTCATGCAGATAGCCGATGGTCACGCCGCATTCGTGGAGTTGGATCATCCGTCCGCCGCCGCTACCCGACTTCGTGTACTGCCGCACGTTCTCGTTCAGCCGCTGGAGGTATTCCCATCCGGCCTCTTCTCCCTTGAGCTGAAGCATCGTGACGAGAACATTGTACGCGGTGCTGGAGGACCCCGGGTGGGCGTACACGAGCTCTCCCTTCAGGCGGGGATCCAACAGGTCGTCCCATACTTTCGGCATGGGCATGCCGACGCTGTCCAACCACTCCTGATCGGCCACGAACCCGAGATATCCGCTGTAGATCCCGGTCCAGGCCCCGTTGGGATCCTTCAGCTGATCGGGAATCACCTCGGCCGTGGGGGACTTGTAATGCTCCAGCAGACCCAGCTTGTCCGCTTCGATGAAAGTCAAGGACCCACCGCCGTACCATATACTGGCCTGGGGGTTGGCGCTTTCCGCTCGGATTCGGGCGAGGATTTCCCCTCCACTCATGCGTACGAAGCTTGTTTTGATCCCCGTCGCTTTCTGGAACTCTTGAGCTACCAGGGCAGCATGCTCCTCCAGCAGGCCGGCATAGATGGTAAGGGTTTCAGTCTCCTGCCCGCCTCCTGCGCTGACCGCCACCGTACTGCCCACGGCGATCACCGTTGCGATGAGCAACGTCTTCAGAATTGTCGACACAACTCTTTTCATGATACACACCTCCAAATTTTTTCCAAGCAGCCAACGGCTGACTGTATTAGTATGGGATGAGTGCCGGCAACCGCGCACAGAACGCCTACGCCCTGTTGACGGAGCCGCACATGCCCATCATCTGCTTGACCGTTTCCTTCATCGCCTCCTTCGATTTTCCCATGACCATCATGAGATCCAGCTCTTCGGGAGACTCGACCAAAGTTCTCCGCAACTGGTGAATGCAGGCCTGACGGACGACAGTGCTGAAATTGACCTTGGCGACTCCGTAATGGATTGCAGTTCGGATATCCTCTTCCGGGACCCCCGTGCCGCCGTGAAGTACGACGGGCACCGTCGTCCTGGCAACGATGGCTTTTAGACGATCGAAATCCAGTTTCGGTTTGGCTTTGTACAGGCCATGCGCCGTTCCTATGGACACTGCCAGGCAGTCCAGGCCCGTGGCCTTCGCGAAGTACCCGCACTGGTCCGGATCGGAGAGTGCCTCCGAGTGCACTCCGGAGCTCTCAATCTCAGCGGCCCCGCCGATAATGCCGATCTCACCTTCGACCGATATCCCGACGGCATGGGCCGCCCTGACGACTTCGCGGGTGGCGGCGATGTTCTCCTCGATAGGAAGGCGGGAACCATCGAACATGACCGAGGTGAAGCCGTAATGAATGCAGCGAATCGCCAGGTCGTAGCTGGATCCATGATCGAGATGGATGGCCACGGCGACCGTCATGCGCTCACTCAACCGCCGGACTATATCGGTGAACACGTGTCCTCCCATATAGTCGATTTCGCTTCCCGCCGCCTGGATGATCACCGGAGAACGCGTCTCTTCCGCGGATTCCAGAATCGCCTGGATGTATTCCAGATTGCTGGTATTGAAAGCTCCAACGGCATAGGCGTGCTCTTTCGCATCGGCCAGCAAGTCACTCATAGACAATACCATATCGGATTCTTCTCCTTCAGCTGATTCTGCAGCACTGCCTGCTCACAGGCTGTATTCCGACTGATCGATTTCCGAGAGAGAAATCGATTCATAGCTATCTGTGGATTTCCTTAACAGAAGCAAATAGAAAATCAGGTCGATCACCGCAAACTCCGCCAGACGGGTCAGCGTCGGAACCTGGGGGAAAAGAGTATGGTACGTCGAAGTGAGCAATACGTGGTCGCACCACTTGGCGATGGGCGACTTGGAATAGTTGGACAGGGCGATTGCCGGGATTCCTTTGTTCTTGGCGATCTTCAACGCCAGATTCACCATCTTGGACCCTCCGGAGTGGGAGATGCCGAAGGCGACATCCCCGGCACTCATGTTGCGGGCCTGAAGGATGGCTCGCTCCGGAACCGTGGCACAGAAAGTGCGCAGGCCGAGCTTCCCCAGTTTGTAGGAAGCATCCAGAGCTACGTTCAGGGTATTGCCTGCCGCAAAAAAATAAATCCCCTCGGCTCGAGACAACAGGTCCAGGGATTGTTCCAGCTCACGGGTATCGAGCGCGTGATATGTGTTCTCGATATTGGCCAGCGCGATTTCCAGGGCTTTCTCCTTGGTCGATGTGACATCCTGAGGTTCACTCTCGGATATCTTGTCGATTTCTCCCAGGGAGAGGTTCCGGATTATTTCTATTTTCATCTGGTAGTATCCAGAAAATCCGAGCTTTCTTGCAAACCGGACGATGGAAGCCTCACTGACCTTGCTGGCGTCCGCGAGCTCTGTGACGGTCATGTCCGGAATCAGTTTCAGTGAAGAGGTCAGGAAATCGGAGACCTTGCTTTCCGCCTGCGACAGGGAAGGATAGAGGCTCTTCACGTACAGCAGGAAATCCTTGTGCTCCCGGTTTTTCAGATTCACGCTCCAGTGTAAAAATTTTTTACATCCGACGGTATCCTATAAAAATTTTTTCCAGTTGTCAACGAAAATCATGGTCGTCGATAGCAAAAAGGCTTTCGTTGCAGCGAAACAGATATTTCGGGGTGCCCACCCGCAAGGAGAGCTCGTGTCCGGTTTTCCCATCAAGGCCGTGGCTATGGATCTTGACGGCTCGCTTCTGCACAGTGACAGAACGCTGTCCGCACACACCGTAGCCACGATCAAGAGGGTTACCGAACTGGGGATCCTTGCCCATTATCGCTACAGGAAGAAGCCTCGACACCCTGAGACCGATAAAGAATGCCTTGTGCATCAAGACACCGATCATCTGCTACAGTGGGGCTTGCATCGTAGACGGAAAACCGGTGAGGATCTCGTGCATCTCACGCTTGACGAGGAGATATCGCGCCGGATTGTCCGGTTTTCACGGGAATATGGAGTGAGTCTTCATTCGTTCATGAACTATAGGTTCTTTTTCGAGCCGGACAGCGCGGAAGCGGAACGGGATGCAGGAGAGCAGCCGGTTCATCTGCACGAAGGTGGACTTCGATCGGTTGCCGCGGCTGTAGTTCTCGAAGGCGATGTATATCGGAAGAGTGTCACAAACCGAAAATATCCGACGTCAGCCCGGGCGGCTATTCCACGACCGTCAATACATGGTTCATACGTCTTTCAGTTACTTCGAAATCATGAACATCCGGGCGAACAAACGAAATGGATTGTTGAGCGCTCTGTTACGGCTGCGCGTAGGGAGCCACGGCGGCGTAGTTCCTGATGGCCTCGCCCAGAGCGACCGGGACCACCGTGCACGCTCGGCGGGAGCGGGGCAGCGCCTCCCGCTCGATCACTTCGGCCGCAGCCGGCCAGAGCAGGTTCCCCGCCCGGACGAATATGTCGCCCAACACGATGCACTCGGGATTGAGGACATCAAACAGCAAGGCCAGACCGCGGCCCAGGTAGCGGGCGCAGACCTCGAGGACCCCGCGGGCCAGGGGATCTCCCTAACTCAGGATTCAGTGTGGATTCGGTGCACATACCAGCCGGATCCTCCCAGACACGAGAAGCCCTCGCTTTCCGCAAAGGTACCCCACCCTTGTGCAACATTAGGCAGGTACGAGGGTTTTTATTTTCTGC
>Ga0315537_1002549_pt1 | contig 13896 bp, 8 predicted proteins | sample SalMarSW160270MG_FD_203091 | JGI IMG/M metagenome (GOLD analysis project Ga0315537, IMG submission 203091) | Salt marsh sediment microbial communities from the Plum Island Ecosystem LTER, Massachusetts, United States - Salt Marsh Sediment SW1602-70 ... | reverse complement strand
CGGCCGATTCGGTGATGAGTTTTCGAATTAAAGACAGCTACTATCTTGAAGGATTCCGAACACACTCCAGCATGATTTCGAACTTACAATTATTTCCGGTGAATTTCGATTCGACCGACAGCTACAATGAACTAGTAGTTACTGATAAATGGGCAACACAAATAATAGCTGAGGATACTACCGAAAAATATGGAATATATGAATACTATACTTTCAACGAATCTGGTGATTTGATTATGTCCCGCACTCTTGGTTATGGTGAACATTTTACACTTTCTTGCCAGAATGGCAGCGATTATCTATTTTGTATCACAAAGTCGTCATTCGAGAAAGATGCTTTGTTCATATATAAATATTCGATTAATGGAGATGGGACAATCAATTCGGATGTGGGCCAGATTGTTCCCGGAACGCACTTGATTTCGAATATCTGCACTTTTCAAAATGAGCTATTCTTTTGCATGCTCGACGAGGCGTCAAATAATTATTTCCTGGTAAAATATCTGCCGAATTCAAATGCAGTTGAGAGTCAAAATCTCCAATTTCCGATTTACCAGTTTGTTAGCGACGGAACGGTTTTATTAGGCGACACCCACGCCGGTTCGATAGTACAGATTAAACCTACCACACTCGAAACTGAAGTTTTGGTTCCCGATCTAAAAATGGGCTCAGCGGTAATTGGATTGGCTTACCTTGATGAAAACGATCAGATAGATTTAGTTATTAATTATCCTGATCAGCTCCATCTTATCCGGGATTTTCGGAGTGCGACGCCGGTAAGTTACTATTACAATAGTAATTTCGATTCGACACTGGCATTTGGCGATATTGACGGTGACGGGCGAGTAGAGATCCTGGCGAAAAACGAGCGTGAAATTTTTGCCTTTAATGAAACCCTGGTTCTGGAGAGCAATTTCCCGATCTCGGTTCCCAATCAGCATTCTGACAAGTCCTTTGCTCCACACCTGCTCACCAGTGATATTGACGGCGATCAGATTTTAGACATTGTCGTTACTTTGGAAGATATCGGGATTTTGGCTTATAACTATCGCGGTCGTTTGATTGCTGGCTATCCACGCGCCTTGCCGAATAGCCAGAGTGATCAATCAGTCCTGATGGAGAATGCGAAGGGAACGTTTTTGCTGACAGCGAATCGGGACGGTAACCGGCTGATCGGTTTGTATCTCACCGATCAACCATTGTCGCCGGATGCCTGGTATTGCAGCAGCGGTAATCCTTGCCAAAGTTTCTTCTATTCTAAAAAATCGCAGAGCAGTATGGTAACGGGCAACGGTTTGCTTAATAAGAAGAAAACCTTCAACTGGCCCAATCCGACGAAAAACGACCGCACGGCAATTCGCTATTATCCGAATGCCGACTGCAATATTGAGATCAATATCTACGATCTCGCCGGAGATTTTATTACTTCATTTAAGGATTCTCACCCCCTCGTAAGTGATTATAATGAGATCGAGTGGAGCGTCGGCGGCGTCGCCAATGGCGTTTATTTTGCGGTGGTTAAAGCCACCTCCGGCAGCAAAACCGAAAGCAAAATTATCAAAATTATGGTTATTCATTAGTGACTTATAGATTTTCAGGTTTTAAAAATACTTATGTTTTCACTCTCGCTTTTCTCTGGATTTGGCTTCCGCTTAATCTATCCGCTCAGTTTGCGACTTACAATCATCCTGAATTGCAATGGCTGAGTTTTGAAACGGCTCACTTTGAAATCCATTATCATCAAGGAGCCGAATGGACGGCCTGGAAGAGCGCCGAGATTGCTGAGGCTATCTACGGTCCGGTTACTTCGTTTTATAATTATAAACCCAAACAAAAGACCGATTTGGTTATCAAGGATATCGGCGATATTTCCAACGGCGCAGCCTATTATTACGATAACAAGATTGAAATCTGGGCGACCCCGCTGGATTACCCCTTGCGCGGCAATCATCACTGGTTGCTGGATGTCATTACCCATGAATTTACCCACATTGTGTCACTCCAGAAAGCGATGAAATTCGGTCTGTCGGTACCGGGTGGTTATTTTCAGGTGCTTGATTATGAAGATGAGAAGCGCGAAGACGTAGTCTACGGCTATCCACGGGTAATCAGCTCCTATCCCATTCCCGGGGTGGTTATTCCCATGTGGCTGGCGGAGGGTATGGCGCAATATATGTATCCCGGGACAACCAACGATTTGTGGGATTCACACCGCGATATGCTGCTGCGTGACCGGACTCTGAATGGTAAAATTCTGACTTTAGCTCAGATGGCTTCTTTCGGGAAGCGGGGAATTGGCAACGAGTCGGTTTATAATCAGGGCTATGCTTTTGTCAGGTATCTCGCCGAATGTTTTGGGCCAGAGGTAATTTCCAATCTCGCCGCCGTCCTCGCTCAACCTTTTGAATTTTCGATCAACTCAGCCTTAAAGAAGGCCACCGGAATTTCCGGCAAGCAGTTGCATCATGAATGGGTGCAACAGCTGGAAAATAACTATGGGAAATTAACCGCAACTATTCGGCAAAATGAAGTTACCGGCGAGGTCCTGATAAGCGATGCAACAACCCAGTATTACCCTGAATGGGGCGGTGACTCATTGGTCTATCTGCTTTCCAACAAAGGTCGCGACTATTTTTCCCAGACTGGCTTATATGTTTATGATTTGAGAACGAAAAAGAGTAAAATGATCCAACCGCGGGTCTCTTCACGGACTTCGGTCTCGTCGGACGGCAGATTTATTTATTATTCAAAGGTTTCCAAACCTGACCGACAGGGGCATGTTTATTATGATATTTACTGTTATGATCTTCAGAAAAGGCGCGAGAAGCAGATTACGAAATGGGAACGGGCTTATAATCCGGCAATCTCACCCGATGGCAAACAGCTTGCCTACATTTCCGGACGGGATGGGACCTCGAACCTTTTCGTGATGGAGCTGGATTCGCTAAATTCGCGGCAGTTGACCCATTATACCGATGGCCTGGAAATTTTCACCGCTAATTGGTCACCTGATGGTAAAGCGATTGCATTCGATTATCTGATAGATCACGGCAGAGATATTGCTCTCTATCATTTAAATAACGATCAGATCGAAAATTTGGACAATGCAGTGTACGATTCCCGCCACCCCTATTTCAGTCCGGATGGAAAGTGGCTGTATTTTGCCTGTGATAAGACCGGGATTTTTAATATCTATCGCAAGTCTCTGATAACCGGTGAGACAGAGCTCGTAACCAATGTCACCGGCGGGGCTTTCATGCCCGCGGTGAATGACAAAGGCGAGCTACTCTATGCTTTATTTGAAAACAGCGCCTTTGCGATTGCCAGGATCGCCGAACCGAAGCCAATTGGGCCTGAATTGGCGCACTATTCAAATTATCAAGAAAATATTCCCGGGATGATGACCGTGGCGCAGATTGATACGGTCGAACCGGTGAAATACCGCGACCAGTTTTCGAGGATGTTTTTTTTACCGCGGATTATGCTGGATTACGGGACACTGAAACCAGGTTTCTATTTTTATTCGTCGGAGATTCTGGAACGGTTTAATATTCTTGGTGGGGCATCAATTAATCGGCTGAAAGACCGGGATTTGGTGGCGCTATTGGAATATCATCAGTGGTATCCGACAATCTATCTGGAGTTTTATAATATCACCCGCAGTGTATTAAATCTTGAGACGACCTATAACGGCTGGCCACTTGAGATGGATTATACATTTTACCTGACCGAAGCGGTTGGTGGTATTTCGCTTCCGATGACGGGTGTCAACCAATTTAGGCTGGACGCTATTTATTCAAAATATCGCACTTCTACTGATGAGAGAATTCGGGAAGCCGGAATTTATTCTAATGGTTTTACCTACGATTACTACCGCGGACTCGACTTCAAACTGAGCTGGCAATTTAAGAAAATGATGACTATCGTGAACCAGGAAACAAATCCCGATAACGGGCTTATTTTGACTACTAATATTTTTCGGAATTATGATAAATTTATTAAGGATTTTGGGATAAATGAGGATTTTGGCACACTGGAGACTAATTTCCGTAACAATTACTACTGGAGAATCGAGCATGAAGGCGAGTACTACCACAAATATCCGCTGGTCAAACGACTGGTAGGAGCTTTTAGATGGCAGGTTGGTTGGATATCCAAGTATGATCTTGATTCTTTTTTCAATTTTTTTGCCGGGGGATTGCCGGGACTACGCGGCTATCCTTTTTACAGTATCGAAGGTCGCAACCTGTTTAGCCTGCACTATACCTGGAGATTTCCGTTATTTCGGGAAAAGGAGATTCGATTGTTGTCCTTCGATCTGCAGAATGCTTTCCTGGCGACTTATGTTGAAGCCGGCAATGCCTGGAATAAAGTCAAGGGTTATCCGGGGATGAACTGGTCTGAATTTACCCTGAATGCGGGCGGGATAGTAAAAGCCATAACCGCAGATTTCAAGCGGGATGTGGGAATTCAGCTGCGACTCAGCGGTTTCTCATTTTATGCCTACCCCACTGCAATTAGTCTGGATTTTGTGTACGGATTAGACGAATTTACGGTGGTGGACAGTCAGGAAATAGCCCATCAATATGGTAAAGAGTGGCGCAGTTATTTAACAATTCTTTTTGGATTATAGAGGAGGCACCATGAAAAGGAAACTTTTTCTAATGTCAATCCTGATCGGAATGCTTTTTCCGGCAGCGGTCTATGGTCAGCTATATCTTGCCAACGAGGCGCTGCTTAATTCGGATCGCAGCATGTTGGAAAGTAGTCTTAAATTTAATGCGGTTCCCGAAGATTCGTTTGAATTCAGTTATGAGAAATCACCGGGCAAAGCCTTTTTACTCTCGGCGATATTTCCCGGTGCTGGTGAATTCTATGCTCACGCAAAATGGCGTGCTCTGGCATTTAGTAGTGTCGAGATATTTTCCTGGTTGATGTATTTTAGCAACAAGAATTCCGGCGATGATCTGGAAAAGAAATATATTAGATATGCCGATAAGCACTGGGATTTTGATGAGTGGATGAAGTATAGTGACACTAACGAATTATGTGGACCAGAACATACTCATCCACTTTACATCACTTATCAGAAGGATGATAACGAACAGGAGTTTATGACTGATAAAGATTTTTACGGAGTTTATGATTCCTTACTAAATGATGGCGGTCTCATTGAACCAGTTAAAACCCGCGATTTTTATGAAAATATCGGCAAGTATAATCAGTTTGCCTGTGGCTGGGACGACTATCTTGTGACTCATGGCGGGGGCACGGTAAGTGATACCGTCTATATCACTCCTGACCGCAATCATTATTTGCATCAGCGCAAAGATTCCAATGACGCGCTGAAGATGGCAACCAATTTTGCCACGGTGATTATGTTCAATCACCTTTTCAGTGCATTTCATGCCCAGATTGCTGCCAAACAATATACCTCCGAACCAAAACAGGAGGTCTCCTGGCACGTGGGCTTACTGACGGATATTCGCTATAAAAATCCGATTCGAGGCATATCCTTCTCGCTGGCATTTTGACGAATCGTTCTTGTAGAATTATCAATTGGAGTAATAGTTACAGGAGATTGATGAGACGGAGGAGACTAATTTGGGCTTTGGGATTAATAACCAGTTTATTATGGCTTGGGTGTGCGGGTAAAAAACCAAAGCTCGGTCTGGATCCTTATCTCTATTTTCAACGGGGTGAAGCGGCGTTCCAGAAGAAGAAGTGGGAAGTTGCACTGGATAACTTCAATCTCGTGATTCTTAACAGTCCCGGCGGGGATTTGGCTGATGATGCGCAGTATTATATCGCCGAGTGTTATTTCAACCGGAAGGAATATCTCCTGGCCGTTTCCGAGTATCAACAATTAACCGAACGCTATAATTATAGCCCGTTTGTTGAGGAAGCTTATTTTAAGATTGCGCTTTCGTATTTTAAACAATCTCCGAAATATCCGCTGGATCAGAACAGTTCGTTGAGAGCACTCCAGAGTTTTCAGGAGTTCATCGAATCTTATCCGAATAGTAAATGGTGTCCGGAGGCTGAGAGTAAAATCACAGAGATTCGCAACAAACTGGCGCGTAAGGTCTATGAAAGTGGGCGCTTATACCGCAAGCTGGAGGAGTGGGAACCGGCGATTCTCTATTTGGATAAAATGCTGGAAGAATTTTACGATACCGAGTGGGTAATACCGGCCAAATTAGAGAAAGCGCATTGTTATATTAAGCTGCGTCAGTTTGATCAATATTTTGCCCTAGTAGCTGAGATCAAGAAACAAAAGAACAGTCCCGAGATTCAAAAGCGTTTGGATCATTTGCAGCGTTTGTATGAACGTGAGCTGCGCAAGATTGAGCGAGAAAAGAAGAAAGCTCAACAATGAGTATCTGTCTTTTCGGCGGGACTTTCGATCCGCCGCACAACGGACATATCAGGATTGCCGAAAGTGTCCGGGAGCAGCTGCGAATTGACACGGTGCTATTTATTCCGGCTTTTATTCCACCTCATAAACAGCGCCGCTCCCTCAGTTCAACTGCCGATCGCCTGGCAATGCTGAAACTGGCAATAGTGGGGAAAGCTGGTTTTGAAATTTCGGAGATGGAAACTCAGCGCAAAGGCGTCTCTTATTCAATTGATACAATTCGGGCAATCAAGCAGGCACGAAACCTGAAGCGTGAGGAGCTTTATTTTTTAATTGGAGCCGACAGTTTGCTGGAATTACACACTTGGAACCAACCGGAAAAGATATTAGCTGAAGCTCATGTGATAGTCGCCCGGCGACCGGGATTTAATCTGTCAGCAGTCAAGCAGGAATTTCTGGAGAAAGTATTCTTTATAAATAGTCCATTAATAGATATTTCATCTTCGATAATTCGAGCAAATGTTTTTAGAGGTGACAATATTAGCGAGCTTGTTCCACCTGCGGTGGAAGAATATATCATAACACAAAGACTTTATCAGTAGTTTGAAGAAAATCTATTTGTAAATAATCTAAGTAGGCAACATATTATCATCAAGTGGACAATATGGAAACTACAGATTTAGTTGCATTGTTAAATCGCTTGCGCCAGGAACCTAATGAAAGTGAGTGGATTGAATTCAAATCAAATCGCTATGAATCTCATGAGATCGGAAAATATTTATCAGCATTATCCAACTCGGCATGCTTGCTAGGAAAGCCATACGGTTACCTCGTTTTTGGTATAGACGACCAAGCACATCAAATTGTAGGTACTAGTTTCGATCCTTACTCTGATAAAGAGAAGGGTAAAGGTAATCAGTCATTATTACTGTGGTTATCTACAAATCTGCAACCGAATATAGGATTTACTCCTTTTACTTTTACTACAGAGAATAAAAGAGTCGTTCTTTTTGAAATACATTCAGCTTATAATCAGCCAGTGAGATTCAAAGGTACAGCATATATCCGCATAGGTTCATCGAAAACAGAGCTAAGAAATCATCCTGATAAGGAGCGTGTAATTTGGTCGCGTCAGATTGATTGGTCAGCTCAAATATGTGAGAATGCTACTTTAAATGACCTTGATCCAGAAGCAATTCATAAAGCCCGGAGCGAACATAAAGTAAAATTTCCGAACAGGGCAAATGATGTTGATAATTGGGGCGACACAACTTTTTTAAACAAGACCAGTTTGGCAATTCAAGGAGCAATTACCAACACCGCGATATTGCTATTGGGTAAGCCCGAATCAGCAACCTTGATTTCTCCAGCAGTTGCCAGAATCACCTGGATTTTGAAGGACGATAAGAATAATGAAAAGGATTATGAACATTTTGATCCGCCATTTCTTGTTAATGTCGATAGAGTATTATTAAAAATTCGCAATTTGACCATTCGTGAATTACCTGGGGGAACCTTATTTCCTATAGAAATACAGCAATATAATGAATGGGTTTTACGCGAAGCGCTTCATAACTGTATTGCTCATCAGGATTATTCATTAAAAGGTCGTATTATTCTTGTAGAAATGCCTGCCCGATTGTTGTTTTCTAACGTTGGAAGCTTCCTTCCAGGAAATGTTGAACGGGTAATTCAACAAGATGCACCTCAAGAAATCTATCGAAATACACTACTTGTAAAGGCAATGGTAAATTTTAATATGATCGATACTCAGGGAGGCGGAATTAAGAAAATGTTCCTGACGCAAAAAGAGCGTTGTTTTCCAATGCCTGACTATGATTTATCGGATTCGTCGAGAGTATTAGTTACAATTCATGGGACGATTGTCAATGAGAATTACTCCAGATTACTGATGGCCAGAACAGATTTAGATTTATGGGCAGTAATGAGTTTAGATAAGGTTCAAAAGGGTTTAAAAATAAGAAATGATATTTACAAAAAGCTGAAAAAGACGGGATTAGTAGAGGGAAGATATCCAAATATCTATATCTCAACTAAGGTAGCAAAAGTAACAGGATTAAAAGCAGAATATATTCGTAAACGTGGACTTGAAAGAAAATATTATCGTGACATAGTTCTCGAGCTTATTCAACATCATGGACCGGTAAGTCGTGAAGAGATTAATCAACTATTAATGAATAAATTGCCAGAAGTTCTTAATGATGATAAGAAATCTATTTTGATCCATAATCTATTGACCTCACTACGTAAAAAGGATTTGATTAAAAATACAGGTTCCAGAAAATCTCCAAAATGGATCAAGACCTGAAGATATCTTTAAACAATAAAATAGCGTTGTTAACAAAAAGATATAGATATCCAAGTTTGTAACTATCTGATATCCATCGAGATACGTTATTGTTGCTAACTAAACAATTTCCACCATTAAACAATAGCGGATTGCTAACATTATCTTAAAGGTCCTTTCATTATTATCAACCTCCTACCGTAGGTATTCTCATTAGTAAGCGATGCTCCCTATCATCTTCATAAGAAAAAATTAGTGATTCGCACGTTCTGCTTATCCTGTATTCAAGTCTTTTCGTATCCTCCAACTTGTTAATCTTGTCTATAAATCCGTAAATTTTAAGCCATGAATCCGGATATTCGTAATTTTTGTATAATTGCCCACATTGATCATGGAAAATCCACTCTTGCCGATCGCCTGCTGGAGGTTACCCATACAATCAGCCAGCGCGAAATGAAATCGCAGGTGCTGGACAGCATGGACCTGGAGCGGGAACGGGGAATTACAATCAAGTCGCATCCGATTCGGATGGAATATCAGCACCGGGATAATAAAACTTACATTCTGAATCTGATTGATACACCCGGACATGTGGATTTTTGCTACGAGGTTTCCCGCAGTCTGGCGGCTTGCGAGGGCGCTTTGCTGCTAGTCGATACTTCCCAGGGAGTCGAAGCCCAGACTGTCAGTAACGCCTATCTTGCCCTGGAGAATAATCTGGTGATTGTTCCGGTCATCAACAAAATTGATCTTGTCGGTGCGGATCTGAAGAGTGCCAAGCGCCAATTGATGGATCTGATCGGCTGCCAGGAATCGGAATTGATTTTAACCAGCGCCAAAAGCGGCCAGGGAGTGCTTGAGGTATTTGATGCCATTATCGAACGGATTCCACCTCCACCTTATAATCCGGACGCTCCTCTACGAGCCCTGATCTTTGATTCGACTTTCGATTCCTTCCGCGGAGCAATACCTTATGTCAGAATCATGGATGGTCAGGTCAGAGTTGGGGAGCAGATTAGATTTTTTACCGGCAATACCGGTTATGAAGTAGCCGAAGTTGGGATATTTAAAATGAGCCGGATAAAGACTGAACGGCTGGCTTCAGGGGAGGTAGGCTATCTTGTTGCCGGGGTCAAGGATATTTCCAAAGTCAGGGTAGGTGATACAATTACTCACAAATCGAAACCGGCTGCTAGACCCTTATCGGGTTATCGGGAAATTAAGCCAATGGTTTTCAGCGGCATGTATCCGGTGGACAGTGAAGACTTTGAAAATCTGCGTGGTTCATTGGAAAAGATGAAACTGAATGACTCGGCCCTGGTCTATGAAGCCGAGACTTCCAACGCCTTGGGGTTTGGATTTCGCTGCGGTTATCTGGGACTTCTGCACATGGAAATTGTTCAGGAAAGACTCGAGCGCGAATTTGATCTGGATTTGATTACGACTATGCCAAATGTCCGGTACCGGGCTATTTTGAGAAACGGCAATGTAGTTGAAATTCATAATCCTTCTGACATGCCGCCTGCCGGGGAGATTGAATCAGTTCAGGAACCCTACGTTAAAGCCGAGATTATTGTCCTGACTGAATATCTGGGCAATGTGCTCAAACTCTGCCAGGAGAAGCGCGGCATTTATAAAACCACTCATTATTTAGATGTGGGCAAGGTTCAGTTGATTTATGAATTGCCGCTAGGTGAGATTGTGTTTGATTTTTATGATAAATTAAAATCGTTATCGCGGGGCTATGCCTCTTTTGATTATGAACCAAAGGGCTTTCGACCCGGTGATCTGATAAAACTGGATATTCTGATTAATGGCGAACCGGTGGATACCCTTTCCTGGATTGTCCATCGGGATAAGGCCTTTCATCAGGGGCGGGAGCTGTGTGACAAGCTGCGCGAGTTGATTCCCAAGCAGTTGTTTGAGGTGATCATCCAGGCGGCAATTGGCAGTAAAGTAATCGCCCGTACCAGTGTCAAGCCACTGCGCAAGAATGTTACCGCTAAATGTTACGGCGGTGACATTACCCGTAAACGGAAGCTGCTGGAACGCCAGCGGGAAGGTAAGAAACGCATGAAACAGGTCGGACGAGTCGAAATCCCGCAGGAGGCATTTCTGGCGGTGCTTAAGATGGAACATTGACCGCTAATGGACGCTAATGTACGCAAATTAAAACAAACACGAATGAAAATGAGTTATTGTTGGTTATTCGCAATAAAATTAATACGTAGGATATGGATTTACTAAAAGCCTACTGGAAATATTCGAAATCACCTTTCTACAGTCTGCTGTTTACCCTGCCGCTATTGATTGGTTACGAAATCATGATTTTTACCTTGAACCATTCCGATGTTCTGGGAATGCGTAACGGGGCGGATATTATCTTTCGTCAGTTTTTCGCCGTTTTTCATATTTATGGATTTTATTTCGTTGGTTTTCTGGTACTCATCTCCTTGATTGTTGCCTATTATTTTCATACCCGCCAGAATATCAAAGAACCCTTTAACTTCCGCTTTTTTATTATCATGTTTTTGGAGAGTCTGGGGTACAGCCTGCTAATGTTCCTCTTTGTCAATAAAATCGGCAAATATCTGCTGGCTACTGGTATGGTGCTGGGTAAAAAAGAGAGCTTTGTGTTAGCCCTCGGTGCCGGTGTATATGAGGAGTTTATTTTCAGGGTTGTATTAATAAGTGGTTTTCTGTTTTTTTTGAAAGATATTTTAAAACTGGGCTCAGTAGTATCCACCATATTGGCGATTTTGGCAGCCTCGGTGATCTTTTCCCTTTTTCATTATTTGGGTCATTATGGGGAGATCTTCGAATTATCGTCTTTTTTAATTCGCCTGGGCGCCGGAATTTTTCTGTCTTTAGTTTATGTACTGCGCGGTTACGGGATTACCGCTTATACCCATACCTTTTATGATTTGCTGGTGATTTTACTTTAGCTCATCGTGGCCTACCAGGTCTGAGAAACTGCCAAAATCCTTAAAAGTAAAGCAACCAATTAGAACAGTTGAAGTCTTTTTTACTTTTTTCAAGCGATAAAAAAGTGACAAAAAATCTCTGGCTTGATAAAAATTACCTGAAATTGAAACCCCGCAGCTGAAAAATTTTACAACTCGCAAATCATCTCAGATTGTTAAAGAGTAATTTTCAATAGGAAGATTTCTTGGCAGAAGAGGAACTTTCATATTACAGCTCGAACAGGAAAATTTTTCTTAACGCTATGGGATTTCAATTTCCGGGCGGTGATTTTTATCAGGCCGTAAGTAATCGTTTCAATGAGGTAGGTGGAAATAGGCTAAGAGAATTGTCCAATTATGTTTTGATACTCCGGTTAATTTTTTTTCAATGATTATTTTCTGATATTAAAAGTAGTTGACCAGCTCGGCATCTTGCTTAGTGTTACTATACTATGTCAGATATCATTTTTTTAATAAGCACCTTTGTTGGTGGGAGTATTGAGCCTGCCAAGTGAAGTCATGAAATCCGGGATATAGATTTGCGGAGAGGCAGGGATTCGAACCCTGGATCCCGGTTTCCCAGGATACTCACTTAGCAGGCGAGCGCCTTAGACCTACTCGGCCACCTCTCCGGGTTCAAAAACGTGTGAATTTTAAGCAAAATATCTTTAAATTCAAAACCAATGAAGCAAAAAGAGGAGGGAGTGGTGGAAAGAACTTTTGTGCTGCCGAAAAGATTCTTCGAAAATGTCCAAAAATTTGCCGAGAAACCGGCGCTTTTATCCAAAATAGAGGGTAATTACCGGCCGGTCTCTTATCAGGAATTGGGTAAAAATATTCAAAACATTGCCCTGATTCTGGATTCCTGGGGAGTTAAGCGAGGTGATCGAGTGGCGATCATGTCTGACAACCGCGAAGAGTGGATCATGAGCGATATGAGTATTATCGCGGTTGGTGCGATTTCGGTACCGATTTATCCGACATTGTCCGTTGCTCAGGCGGCGGGCTTATTGAAGCATGCAGAGCCTAAAGTGATATTTGTTGCGACTAATGAATTGCTCAAAAAGGTACTGGATACCAAATATCAATTCGAATATATTGTTTTATTTGACAAGCCGCAGTCAGGCGATTACCCATCACTTACAGAAGTGATTCAAATGGGAGCTGAAATAGCTCGGAAAAATCCCGATCGTTTTGAATTTCTTTTAAATCAGGTTCAGCCTGGCGATCTGGCCTGCATCAATTATACTTCCGGTACGACCGGAGTCCCCAAAGGAGTCATGCTAACCCATGAAAATTTTGTCAGGGATGTGGATAACAGTATTACCATTATCAAAATATATACTGAGGATACATTTTTATCTTTCCTACCTTTGAGTCATGTGCTGGAGCGGATGGGCGGCTATTACGTGCCGATGCTGCTGGGTGCAACTATCGGCTTTGCCGAGAGTGTTGAGACCGTCGTGGACAATCTAAGCGAAGTGCATCCGACGATTCTAATTAGTGTACCGCGGCTGTTTGAAAAAATTTATGCTACCGTGATGAGTGGGGTCAAGTCCGGGTCGGCAATTAAGCAGAAGATATTTTATTGGGCACTGAAGGCTGGGAAAGCCCGCATGGCGCATGATATCGAGGGAAAACCGCTTACGGGTTGGCAGAAGCGAAAAATCAAGATTGCTGACAAGCTGGTCTTTAGCAAATTGCAGCAAAAAACCGGTGGCAATCTGCAGCGATTTGTATCGGGCGGTGCACCTTTGTCCGCCGAGATCGCCGAATTTTTCTACTGCGCCGGATTGAAGATTTATGAAGGATATGGTCTGACCGAAACCAGCCCGGTAATCACAGTTAACGGTCCCGGGAAGGTGAGATTGGGATCGGTTGGGGTGGCAATTCCTGAAACCGAATTTAAAATAGCTGAGGATGGCGAGATATTGGTCAGAGGTCCGCAGGTGATGAAAGGTTATTACCAGGCAGAGGAGCTGACCCAAGAGGTGATTGATGATGAAGGTTTTTTGCATACCGGCGATATCGGCCGCTTCGATCAGGATGGCTTTTTGTCAATTACCGATCGCAAGAAAAATATCCTGGTTACCGCCGGCGGCAAGAATGTAGCTCCCCAACCAATCGAAGAATCGCTTAAGTTGAGTCCTTATATTACCGAAGCTGTGTTGATCGGGGACCGGCGACCTTTTATTGCGGCGCTGATTGTCCTGGATCAGGTAGCTGCCAAGAAATGGGCGGACGAACATCAAATTCCTTTTGAACCA
>Ga0315537_1002541_pt1 | contig 13932 bp, 10 predicted proteins | sample SalMarSW160270MG_FD_203091 | JGI IMG/M metagenome (GOLD analysis project Ga0315537, IMG submission 203091) | Salt marsh sediment microbial communities from the Plum Island Ecosystem LTER, Massachusetts, United States - Salt Marsh Sediment SW1602-70 ... | reverse complement strand
GTGGGCATTCTCGACTTTCAGGACGCGCTTTTCGGCCCGCTTGCCTATGACCTCGTGTCGCTTCTCCAGGACGCCCGGCTCGACGTGCCCGAGGCGCTTGAACGTGACGAACTCGACCGGTACTGTGCGGCCCGAAGCGCGCAAAGCGGGTCTTTTTCGAGCGATGATTTTCGCACGCTCTATGCAACGCTCGGCGCCCAACGCAACTCGAAGATCCTCGGCATTTTTGCGCGGTTGGCGAAACGTGACGGTAAGCGCGGCTATCTCGCCCATCTCCCACGGGTCGCACGCTATCTTGAGCGCGATCTCGCCCATCCTACGCTCAGCGACTTGGGCGATTTCTATACGCGCGAATTTCCACCGGCCCACGACCTGCCGCCTCCGATGCTGTAAAGGGATGGTTTCATGACCATCGCGCGTACGGCCATGGTGCTGGCTGCCGGCTATGGCGAGCGCATGCGCCCGCTTACGGACCGCATGCCGAAGCCGCTCGTGCCGCTCGCTGGCCGCGCGCTGATCGACCACGTGCTCGACCGGCTTGCCACGGCGGGTGTCGAGACGGCGGTGGTCAACGTGCATTACCTGCCGGAGCAGATCGAAGCGCATTTGCGCGAGCGAGCCGGGAAGCCGCCGAAGACCGTAATCTCCGATGAGCGCGACCTTCTGCTGGATACGGGCGGCGGCACCAAGAAGGCGCTTCCTTTGCTCGGGGACGAACCATTCTTCATCCACAACTCGGACTCGGTATGGAGCGAGGGGGTGACGTCTGCATTGCCGCATATGCTGCGCCTGTGGGATCCTCAGCGTATGGACTGTCTCCTGCTGCTTGCGCCGCTCTCGACGAGCATCGGATACGCTGGACGTGGCGATTTCGACATGGCGCCGGACGGGCGTCTTACCCGGCGCCGTGAGCAGCAGGTCGTGCCCTTCGCCTTTGCCGGTGCGTCACTGTGCACGGCGAAGCTGTTCGACGACTCGCCGGACGGACCGTTCTCCTTGAACGTGCTGTGGGACCGCGCGCTCACCAAGGGCAGGCTCCATGGCGTGCGGCTCGACGGGCGTTGGATGCATGTGGGGACGCCCGAGGCGTTAGCGGAGGCCGAGGCCTCGTTTGAGCATGAAGGTGCCTGAGCCACAGAAAGCCCGCCTCTACACCATCCCGCCCTCGGCGCCGTTCCTGACGACCCTCGCCCGGGCGTTGCTCTCCGGCGACTTGCCCCTGCCCGGCGGCGAGACGCCGGACCCGCTCACGCTCCCGCTGACCACGATCTACCTGCCGACGCGGCGCGCGGCACGGGCTCTGCGGGAAGCTTTTCTCGCCGAATCCGGCGGGCGGGCGATGCTGCTGCCGCGAATCCATGCACTCGGCGACCCCGACGAGGAGGCAGCGCTGATCTTCGGCGCTGAGGAAGCGGCCGGTGCGGACGGCACGCTCGGTGCGCCGGCGATCGGCGCCTTGCCCCGCAGGCTTGCTTTGACGCGGCTGATCCTCGCCTGGAGCCAAACCCCGGCGCCGGGCGCGACCGAAGCCGAGATCGAATCGGTCCGCTGGGCCAACAGCCCAGGCCAGGCCTCGAGCCTCGCCGCCGATCTCGCGCGGCTGATGGATTTCGTCGAGACGGAGGAGATCGATTTCTTGTCCCTCGACACGCTCGTGCCGGAGGATCTCGCCGCGCACTGGGAGACGACGATCCAGTTTCTCAAGATCGTCACCGAGCACTGGCCGGAATATCTCGCCGACAACGGCCTGGTGTCGCCGGTCACGCGCCGCAATCTGCTCATGGCCCAAGAGACGGAACGGCTTGCGCAAGGCAGCCGCTATCCGGTCATCGCCGCGGGCTCGACCGGAACGGTGCCGGCGACGGCACGGCTCCTCGCGGCAATCGCCGCACTGCCGAACGGCGCGGTGGTGCTGCCTGGCCTCGATCTCACCCTCGACGATCAGAGCTGGGACAGCCTGCCCGATCATCCCGAACATCCGCAAGCCGGCATGGCGGAGCTGTTGCGCAAGCTCGGCGTCTCGCGCCGTGATGTGGCTTACGTGGAAGGAAGTGCACCCAACGGTCCGGCGCGGGCGCGGCTCCATCTCGTGAGCGAGGCGCTGCGCCCCGCCGAAACGACGGAGCAGTGGCAGCGTTATCTCGAATCGGACGAGCTTGCACCGGACGGACGTGCGAGTTTCGCCAACGTGCTCGCCGGTATCTCGCTCGTCGAGGCGCCGACGGCGCATGACGAGGCCGAGGCCATCGCGCTGATCCTCAAATCGTGCGTCGAGGTGCCCGGAAAAACCGCGGCGCTGGTCGCACCGGACCGCGTTCTCGCGCGGCGCGTGGCGGCGCGGCTCAAGGGCTACGATCTCTCGATCGACGACTCGGCCGGCATGCCGATCGCGCGCACCGTACCGGGCGCGTTTCTCGACCTCATCCTCGGCGCGGCGGAGACGAACTTCGCACCGCCGCAGTTGATGGCCCTGCTCAAGCATCCTCTGGCCCGGCTCGGACGGGAGCCCGCCGCGATCAGAAAATTGGCGCGGATGCTTGAGCGCGGCGCCTTCCGAGACATCTATTTGGGTGAAGGGCTCGCGGGCGTCGCCCATGCTCTCAAGAGTAAGAGACAACGCGCCCGGCTGTCAGAGTACGAGCTTGCCGACACGCTTGGTCTCGTCGACGATCTGCGCCTCGCTTTAGAACCCCTTGCCGAGTTGTTCGCAACGCCATCGTCTCACAACGCGGCGCGGCTCGCCGAGGCCCATGCCGCGACCGCCGAGCGACTAGCCCGCGATGAGACCGGCTCCTCCTCGGAGCTATGGCAGGGAGATGCGGGTGAAGCGCTGACGCTGCTCCTCGCCGAAATGATCGGCGATGGCGGCGGCTTGCGCATGAGCGCGCGAGACTATCCCGCTTTCTATCGCAGTCTGCTTGCGGGCCAGGTGGTGCGACCGCGCGGGAGCGCGCATCCGCGGCTTTTCATCTGGGGCCCGCTCGAAGCGCGCCTCCAGCAGCCGGACGTGGTCATTCTCGGCAGCTTGAACGAAGGGGTGTGGCCGCACCCGCAGGAGGCGGGTCCTTGGCTCAGCCGGCCCATGCGCGAAAGGCTCAGGCTTTCACCGCCGGAGCGGCGCATCGGCCTTAGCGCCCATGACTTCGCACAGGCGCTCGGGGCCCCGACCGTCTATCTCACCCGAGCGCTGAAGGTGGAAGGCGTGCCGACCGTACCGAGCCGGTGGCTCCAGCGGCTGGAGGCCTTGGCGGACGCATCGGGTCTCGCCTCTAAGATCGCCCCGGAGCAACCCTGGGTGGCTTGGGCGCGCGAGCGGGACACGGTCGAGACCTTCGCGCCGGCCGGGCCGCCCAAGCCCTGCCCGCCGGTCGGCGCGCGGCCGAGCGAACTAAGCGTGACGCAGATCGAGCGGTGGATCGCGAACCCATATGAGATCTACGCCAAGCATATCCTCAAGCTCGAACCGCTGAAGCCGCTCGGCACGGGACCCGATGCCGCCATGCGCGGTACGGCCTTCCATCGCATTTTGAGCATCTTCGCACGCGAGCATCCCGAGGCGTTGCCCGACGACATTTACGGCTCGCTTAGTGGAATAGCTGGGGAGCTGTTCGACAAGCTCGGCAATGTGCCGAGCATAGAAGCCTTCTGGCGGCCAGGCTTTCAGCGCTTTGCTCGCTGGTTTGCGGCCACCGAGCCCGGCCGTCGCGCCGATATCGTGCGCTCGCATAGCGAGGTCAAAGGCGCACTCGTGCTTCCATCCGGATTCCGCCTGACGGCGCGCGCCGACCGCGTAGACGAGACCCTAGATGGCAGCGTCGTGCTCTACGACTACAAGACGGGCTCGTTGCCCAATCAGAAACAGGTCGGGGAGTTGTACGCACCTCAACTGCCGCTGGAAGGTGCTATTGCCCAGGAGGGCGGCTTCGCCGACCTCGGTCCGCGGCCGGTGCGCGATCTGATCTACATCCAAGCCACAGGGCGGCAGGAGGGCGGCGAGGCGCAGCAGGCGGCCAAGGAGGCGGCGGACATTCTGTCGGCCAAGGCGCTCGAGGAGCTCAAGACGCTCGTGGCGCATTTCGAGAAGCCCGACACACCCTACGAGGTCAAGCGCCGGGCGGCCGCAGGTTTCACCAACGCCTATCGGCATGACGACTACGAGCACCTCGCCAGAGTGAAAGAATGGCTGACCCAAGAAGCGGAGGAGGACTGGCGGTGAGCGCCCGCGAGATACTCCTTCACGAGGCGGACGCGAACCAGGCGCGCGCCTCGGACCCGAACGCCTCGGCCTGGGTTTCGGCCAATGCCGGTACCGGCAAAACCGCCGTGCTGGTCAAACGTGTGCTGCGGCTCCTGCTCGCAGGCTCGCGGCCGGAGGCCATCCTGTGCCTGACCTATACCAAGACTGCGGCGGCGGAGATGCAGAATCGTCTGCTCGAAGGTTTGGCGGCTTGGGCCGCAATGTCCGACGGAGATCTCCGTGACGCGCTCGCCTACCTGATGCGGCGCGAACCCGACCAGAGGGACATGCAGCGCGCGCGGCGGCTCTTCGCTTTGTCGCTCGAAGCGCGCGGCGGCCTGAAGATCCATACCATCCACGGCTTCTGCGAGCGGCTGTTGCAACGCTTCCCGCTCGAAGCGCAGGTGACGCCCCATTTCACCGTGCTCGATGAGCACGATGCGGCCTTGCACAAGCGCGATGCATTCGACCTGGTCGTCACACGGGGCGCCGCCGAACCGGACAGCGGGCTCGGCATGGCGCTCGGCAAGATCATCGAGCTCACGAGCGAAGACTATTTCCGTCAGGTGGTAAATACAGTACTCGCCAAGCACGCCGAGCTGGGGCGCATGATGGCGCTCCATGACAGCATCGCCGATTGGGCGGCGGCTGAGGCGCAAGCGCTGAAGCACCTTCTCGGTGTGGCGGAGAAGACCGAGGCAACGCTTATCGCGGGCCAAGCCGCCGCACTCTCGGACACCGAGATCGACGCAGCCCTTTCCGCCTTGGATGCCTACGGGAACGCGAAGAGCGACAAGGACGTCGCGGCAAGTCTCCGCAGTGCCAGGCATGCACAGGGGGAGAGCCGGGCGGCGGCGCTGCGGTCAGTGTTCTTGACGCAGAAGGGCGCGCCTGCCGCGAGCATCGGCACGAAAGGCTTTAGAGACTCCGCGCCGGATGTAGCCTCCATGCTGGAGGGCGTCAAGTCTGCCTTCGCTGCATTGGAATCCGAGCTTGCGCATCTTCGCGTGGCGGAAGCGAGCGGGGCCCTCATCGCCATCGCCGATGCAGTCCAGGCCGAATATGAACGGCGCAAGCAGGCAGAGGCGACGCTCGACTATGACGACCTTATCGTCAAGACGCGGCATCTCTTGTCACGCACGGGCGCGGCGGCCTGGGTACTCTACAAGATCGACGGCGGCGTCGATCACATCCTGGTGGACGAGGCGCAAGACACGAATCCCGAGCAGTGGTCCATCATCGTGGCGCTGGCCGAAGAGTTCTTCGCGGGGCAGGGCGCAAGCGAGCGCGTCCGCACGCTGTTCGCGGTGGGCGACGAGAAGCAGTCGATCTACAGCTTCCAGGGTGCGAACCCTTCGCGCTTTGGCGCCGTCGGCAAGGCATTCAGCAAGCACGCCCGCGATGCGAATGCGGCTTGGCACGAGGTGCCGCTCAACGTCTCATTCCGCTCGACGGCGCCGGTGCTCGAGGCGGTGGACCATGTGTTCGAGCAGAGAAACGCGGCACAAGGCCTGACCTTTGTCGAGAACGCGATCATCAAGCATTACGCCTCGCGAAAGGGAGAGGCCGGTCTGGTGGAGCTATGGCCGGTCGAGACCACGACAAAGCCGGAGTCGGCGTCGCCATTCGAGCCGTGGGAGGAGGACGTGAGCGGGGCCAGCGCGGTCGACGCTCTCTGCAAACGCATCGCAGCGCAAATCAAGACCTGGCTCGATAGCGAAGAGCCGCTTGCCTCGCAAGGACGCCCCATCAAGGCCGGCGATATTCTGGTCTTGGTTCGACGGCGCGATCCCTTCACCGCGCCCATGATCCGCGCGCTCAAGCACGCCCGCATTCCGGTGGCCGGCGCGGACCGCATGCGGCTCATGGATCAGCTCGCCGTGCAGGATCTCGTAACGTTTGCCGACGTGCTCTTGATGCCGGAAGACGATCTTGCGCTCGCGGTCGTGTTGAAAAGCCCGCTCTTCGGCCTCGACGACGACGCGCTGTTTGCTATCGCACCTGAACGCAAGGGCTCGCTTTGGGCTGCGCTCAAGGACAGAGCCAGCGAGGATCGACGGTTCGAAGAGGCCTTGGCCCGCCTTTCGGCGTGGCTGTCGCAGGCCGACACGATGCCGCCTTACGAGTTCTTCACCGAGCTCCTCGGTGCCGAAGGTCAACTCATGCGCAAGCGCATGCTGACGCGGCTGGGCCCCGAAGCGGCGGAAGCCATCGATGAGTTCCTCGATGCCGCGCTTGCCTATGACCGGGACTCGACCCCTTCCCTGCAAGGCTTCGTGAACCAACTGCGCGCCGGCGATATCGAAATCAAGCGCGACATGGAACAGGGCCGCGACGAGGTCCGCATCATGACCGTCCATGGCGCGAAGGGCTTGCAAGCGCCCATCGTGATTCTGCCGGATACGTGCATGACCCCCCGCCCGCAGGGACCGCGCATCTTTGCCACGCCGCGCCCAGGCTTTCCGCCGGGCGAGGTCGACCATCTCCTGTGGCCTCCGAAAGGCCTTTCGGGCATCGACGGCTTGGTGGACGCCAAGACCGCGTCCGACAGGGCGGACCGGGAGGAGTATCACCGGCTCCTTTACGTGGCCATGACCCGGGCGTGCGATCGGCTCTATATCGGCGGCTGGCAGGGGGTCAGGCAGCGCGACAAGGATTGCTGGTACGATCTCGTCGACCAAGGCCTTCGGCCGTATCTCACCGAGATCGCCCAGGACGACGGCGGGGTGGTCTACCGCATGACGTGCGCACAAGAGAAGCCCGTCCCGGAGAAGGAGGCCCAAGTCGAAGAGCACGAGGCACCGCCCCTGCCGGACTGGGCACTGACACAAGCGAAGCCTGAGCGCGTCCGCGCAAGGCTCGCGCCGTCGCGGCTCGCGCTCAACGTGGAAGACGCATCGGAAGCGAGCACCGAGCAGTCGCCGCTCGGCCCCAAAGCGCTCGCCGAGAACCTGCGCTTTGCCCGTGGGCGCCTGGTGCACGCGCTGTTGCAGCACCTGCCCGAGGTGGCGCCGGAGGACCAGGAGCGCGCGGCGCGGGTCTTCGTCGCCGCGCGCGGAGCAGGTTTGCCCGACACGCTCAAAGAGGAGATCGTGACCGAGACCCTCGACATCGTACGGGACGAAGCTTTCGCGCCGCTGTTCCGGCCGGGCAGTCTCGCCGAGGTGCCGGTGGTGGCCCAGATCGGCAGCGTAGAGGACGGTTTCGAACTCGAAGGGCAGATAGACCGTCTGGCCGTCCTGGACGACGGTCTCCTGATTCTCGACTACAAGACGAACCGGCCGCCGCCTTCAACCGAGGTGGAGGTGGCGCAGGCCTATATCAACCAGCTCGCCGCCTACCGGCTCGCGCTTGCCAAGCTATTCCCAGGCCGGACCTTACGGGCGGCGCTTCTGTGGACCGACGGGCCGCGCCTCATGGAGATTTCTTCAACTTTGCTTGATCGGGCGGAGCGCGACATGTTGAGCCGCCGGGCAGCCTTGACGCCATAGGTGGGCGCACCTAGGTTCCCGGGGACTGGGCGAACATCCAAAGCCCTAGCCGGCGAGGAGAAGAACATGGCGACTGAGAAGGTTTCCGACGACACATTCGAATCCGAGGTGCTCAAGTCCTCGACCCCGGTCGTCGTCGATTTCTGGGCCGAATGGTGCGGCCCGTGCCGGCAGATTGCGCCTGCGCTCGAAGAGATCGCCAAGGAACTCGGTGGCAAGGTGAAGATTACCAAGCTGAATATCGATGAGAATCCGCGCACGCCGGGCACCTACAATGTCCGGGCGATCCCCACGCTGATCCTGTTCAAGAACGGCCAGGTCGCGGATACGCTGCGGGGCGCCTACCCCAAGAACCATCTCGCAGCCTGGATCAGTGGCGCGCTCGAGAGTACCGCTTAGGCGAAGTGCAGCTTGAAGACGTTGCCCGCGAGATAGAGCGAGCCGCAAATCAAGACGCGCGTCGGTGTGCCGCCTGAGGCGGACCGGAGCAATGCCTCCGGCACGCTGTTGACCGCAACCGCATCGAAGCCCGCGCCGCGCGCGATCTCTGCCAATGGCTCCGCGGCGAAGGCGTTAGGCTCGTCGGGAATGGGCACCGTGTAGATGCGCTCGACCAGGCCCTTGAACGGGGCGATGAAGCGCCGGGCGTCCTTCGTCTCCATCATGCCCCAGACCACATGCACCGGACGTGGTACGCGCTCGTCGAGCTCGGCAAGCGCATGGGCAATGACCTGGCCGCCCGACTCGTTGTGCCCGCCGTCGAGCCAGATTTCGGTCCCCTCCTCCACATAAGCATGCAGAGCGCCCACCGGTAACCGCTCCAGCCGTCCGGGCCATTGCGCATGGCTCAGACCGTCCTCCAGCGCCCGTTGCGTGAGCTTGTCGCCGAACACGATGCTCGCTGCGGCAATCGCCGTGCCGGCATTGTCGATCTGGTGGCGTCCGGCCAAGCGCGGCAACGGCAGATCGAGGAGACGCGACGTGGTCTGGAACACGAGGCGGCCTTGTTGCTCGTAAGTATCGAAGTTGCGGCCCGCGACGTGGAGCCGCGCGCCGATCTCGGCCGCGCGGGCCTCGATGACGTCCAACGCCTCCTTCTCCTGGCGCCCCACGATGCACGGGACACCGGGCTTCAGGATGCCCGCCTTCTCGCCGGCGATTTCCGCAAGGGTCTCGCCGAGAAACGAAACGTGGTCGATGGAGATCGGCGTGATGATGGTCAGCAGCGGCTTCTCGACCATATTGGTGGCGTCGAGCCGGCCGCCGAGCCCGGTCTCAAGGAGCAACAGATCGGCAGGCGCCTCGGCAAAGGCAAGGAAGGCTGCGGCCGTCGTGATCTCGAACAGCGTGATGAGTTCGCCGCCATTGGCCGCTTCGACGCGGGCCAGGCAATCGACCAGCACCTCCTCGGTGACGGGGGCGGCGCCATGGGGGCCGGCGAGCACGATGCGCTCATGGAAGTCGACAAGATGGGGCGAGGTGTAGACATGAACGCCCTTGCCCAGCGATTCCGCAATCGCGCGTAGGAAGGCGAGGGTCGAGCCCTTGCCGTTGGTGCCGGCAACATGCACGACTGGCGGCAGCCTGTCTTGCGGGTTGCCGAGGGCCGCGAGCAGGCGCTCGATGCGGCCGAGCGACAGATCAATCGACTGCGGATGCAGCTTCTTCAGCCGCTCAAGCAACGTATCGCTCATCGCGGAGCGTTGGCGACGCGGTCGACGCCCGGCGCTGTAAGGGAGTGTAGTCAAGCTTGAAAGACCTTAGGCGCTCTGCGGCGGATTGGGATTAGCGCCATTGTCGGAAGCGCTCAAGGCCTCGTCGTCGTTATCGGCCTCGACCTCAGCCTCGGTCTCGACCTCGACGGCATGACCGTTACCCTTGCCGCCCAACGGCGCCAAAGCCACCATTTCGGACTGATGCTCCGAGACGGTGACATCGCGCATCGGCCGGCGATGGGTCAGAAGATTGCAGATGCGTGCCAGCGTGCCGCGCAGGTCGTGGCGGTGCACGACCATGTCCACCATGCCGTGGGCCAGGAGGTATTCGGACCGCTGGAAGCCATTCGGCAACTGCTCGCGGATGGTCTGCTCGATGACCCGCGGGCCGGCAAAGCCAATCAGCGCGCCGGGCTCGGCGATGTGGACGTCACCGAGCATGGCGTAGGACGCGGTGACGCCACCGGTGGTCGGATGGGTCAGCACGACGATGTACGGGAGCTTGGCTTCCCGTAGTTCTTCCACGGCGACCGTCGTACGCGGCATCTGCATGAGCGAGAGGATGCCTTCCTGCATCCGCGCGCCGCCCGAGGCGGCAAACAGAATGAACGGCGCCTGGCGCACCAGTGCGGCCCGCATGGCGGCGATCACCGCCTCGCCCGCGGCCGTGCCCAACGAGCCGCCCATGAAGTCGAAGTCCTGCACCGCAGCCACGACCGTTTCGCCGTGAAGCTTGCCGATGCCAGCGAGTATGGCGTCGTTAAGACCAGTCTTGCTGCGCGCGTCTTTCAGACGCTCGGTGTAGCGGCGCTCGTCGCGGAACTTGAGCGGGTCCAGCGGCACATCCGGAAGATGGATCGCGGCGTATTTGCCGTCGTCGAACAGCGCCTTGAGGCGCGCCGGTGCTGCCATGCGCATGTGATAGTTGGAGCCCGGGACGACGAACTGGTTCGCCTCGAGGTCCTTGTAATAGATCATCTGACCGGTCTCCGGGCACTTCACCCAGAGGTTGTCCGGCATGTCCTTCTTGCGAAGGATGTTGCGGATTTTGGGTCTGACGACGCTGTTGATCCAGTTCACGGGTCTAGCTCTCTAAAAACGACCTCTAGACGGCTGCCGCTTCGGCGGGATGGCGCAAGGCCGCCGACAAGCGCTGGACAAGATCGAGCGGCTTCGACTTCGTCTCGTTCGTCGCCTTGCCGTTGGCATCGAGGCTTTCGCCGATTGCCGAAACAAGCGCCGAACCAACCACCACGCCCTCGGCGACATTCGATAGCGCTCTCACCTGCTGTTCCGTTTTCACGCCGAAGCCGACGGCGATAGGTAGGCTGGTATGAGCCTTAATGCGCCCGACATGGGCGCCGACCGCGGCGATGTCCGGCGCCGCCGTGCCGGTGATGCCTGCAATCGAGACGTAATAGACGAAGCCCGACGTGTTCGCGAGCACGGCTGGCAGACGCTTGGCATCGGTAGTCGGCGTGGCAAGGCGAATGAAATTCAGCCCTGCCGCCGTCGCTGCCGGGCGTAGCTCCTCGTCCTCTTCTGGCGGCACATCAACCACGATCAGCCCATCCACACCGGCGTCCACCGCGTCGGCGATGAAGCGATCCACCGGATATACGTATATGGGGTTGTAATAGCCCATTAGAACCAGGGGGGTGGTGTCGTCCTTGGCCCGAAATTCCTTAACCATAGACAGCGTCTTTTTCATGGTCTGAGCGGCTTTCAAGGCCCGCTGAGACGAGGCCTGGATGGCCGGGCCGTCGGCCATAGGGTCGGAGAACGGCATGCCGAGCTCGATCACGTCGGCGCCAGCGGCCGGCAGCCCTTTGAGGATGGCGAGCGAGGTGTCGTAGTCCGGGTCGCCAGCGGTGATGAAGGTGACGAGACCGGCGCGGCCTTCGTGCTTCAGAGCGGCGAATCTCTCGTCGATCCGCGTCATGGTCAGTCTGACCCTCTCGCGCTCAGATAGCTTGCGACAGAATCGAGATCCTTGTCACCACGGCCTGAGACATTGACCACCATCAGGTGATCCCTCGGCTTCGTCGGCGCGATGTCGAGCATACGGGCGAGCGCGTGCGCCGGCTCAAGGGCCGGGATAATGCCTTCGAGCTTGCTGCAAAGCTGGAACGCCGTCACGGCCTCGTCGTCGGTCGCCGAGAGGAATTGCACCCGCTTCACGTCGTTGAGCCAGGCGTGCTCCGGCCCGATGCCTGGATAATCGAGTCCCGCCGAAATCGAATGCGCCTCTTCGATCTGGCCATCGTCGTCCATCAACAAATAAGTGCGATTGCCGTGCAGGACGCCAGGCTTGCCGCCGGCGATCGAAGCCGCATGCTTGCCGCTTTTGAGGCCGAGACCGGCCGCTTCAACGCCATAGATCTCGATCCCCGGCTCGTCGAGGAAGGGATGGAATAAGCCCATAGCATTAGAGCCTCCGCCGATGCAGGCGATGAGCGAGTCCGGCAGTCGGTTTTCGGCTGCAAACAGCTGGTCGCGCGTCTCGCGGCCAATGACAGACTGGAAATCGCGCACCATGGCGGGATAAGGGTGCGGGCCTGCCACCGTGCCGATGCAATAGAACGTGTCGTGCACGTTGGCGACCCAATCGCGCAGCGCCTCGTTCATCGCATCCTTCAGCGTCTTCGAGCCCGATTCGACGGGGCGAATCTCGGCGCCGAGCATCTTCAGGCGTAAGACGTTCGGCTTCTGCCGCGCCACGTCCACGGAGCCCATATAGATGATGCAAGGCAGACCGAACTTGGCGCACAGCGTTGCCGTTGCCACCCCATGCATGCCAGCGCCGGTCTCGGCGATGACGCGCGTCTTGCCCATGCGCAAAGCCAGCATGATCTGGCCGAGCACATTGTTCACTTTGTGGGCGCCGGTGTGGTTGAGCTCCTCGCGCTTGAAATAGATTTTTGCACCGCCGCAATGCTGCGTGAGACGTTCGGCGAAATAGAGCGGTGACGGTCTGCCGACATAGGTTGCGAGATGACGGTCCATCTCGGCCTGGAATGACGGGTCTGCCTTGGCTTCGTCATAGGCGCGCTCGAGATCGAGGATCAGTGGCATCAGAGTCTCGGCAACGAAGCGGCCGCCATAGATGCCGAAATGGCCGCGCTCATCAGGACCGGCACGATAGGTATTCAGCGTGTCGCGGACTGTGCTCATGATGCCTTGGCTTGCTGATGAGCGGCCGATCGCGCCGCCTCAATGAATTGCCTGATGCGCTTTTCATCCTTCACGCCCGGCGCAGTCTCGACACCGGAGGACACGTCGACCAGCTCGGCGCCGGTCAGACGGACGGCTTCCGCCACGTTGCCGGCATCAAGCCCGCCCGACAGGGCAAATGGTGCTTGCGCAGCGGCGAGCACGCTCCAGTCGAAGGCGACGCCGTTGCCGCCGGGCAGCACCGCATCGGGCAAGGCCTTGGCGTCGAACAGGATCTGATCGGCGATACTGGCATAGGCGGACGCAGATGCGACATCTGCCGCCTCAGCGACAGGAATGGCCTTGATCACGGGAAGGCTCGTGCGGGCCCTAATCGCGGCGACGCGCGAAGGGCTCTCCGACCCGTGGAGCTGAAGGAGATCGGGGCGAACCGTGCTCGCCACCGCGTCGATGAGGGCATCGTCCGGATCGACCAGGACCGCGACCGCGCCGACCCTGTCTCGCGCCGCGTCGGCCAAGTTGCTCGCCTCCTCAAGACTCAGATGGCGCGGGCTCTTGGCGAAGAATACCAAGCCGACATAATCGGCGCCAGCGGACGCCGCAGCGTCGAGAATGGCAGGCGTCCGCACGCCACAGATTTTGACCTTGACCGTCACAGGGGCTCTCTAGGGCTCGCGGGTGAGGTTTGCCGGCCTCTTTTGGGGGCACGCGCGGGCTCACCCTATGAAATCCGAGCGCTTAAGTCCATCGCACCGCAATATTGGCCTTGCTCAATGGTTCAACCATGCACCGTCTCCGGAAACGCCCGGGACGCCAATGCGGAGCCGCGACTAGTCGGCGGGCAATTGGGGGGGGGCGGGGCTCAGGCTTTCCAGTTCTTTCTCGAGCCGGTTGGCCTGCCGGCGCCAGTCGCGAGCCTCGCGGGCTTCCTCCCGCGCGGTGCGGCGCCACCTTCCCTGGTTCAGCCAAGAGGCCATGCCGCCGACGATGAGGCCGAGCGCAAACGCCCCAAGGAGGAACAGAAAGAACGGCGCCTCGAGTGTCAGGTTGGGCTCGGTGCCGCCGAAAGGATTGAGGAGAAGCGTTGCCGGCTCGCGGTTGACCACGGCGAGCGCAATGAGGACGATGCCGAGAGGCACGACCACGAGGGCGAGGATCAGCTTACGCCACACGGCAGCTCCTTGGGCGACCGCAGAGGGCTTATGAGCCGTTGTCCCGGCCGTCGGGGTTCAGGCGCTCGCGCAGCTCCTTGCCGGTCTTGAAGAACGGCACGTACTTGTCTTCGACAAAGACCGTGTCGCCCGTGCGTGGGTTG
>Ga0315537_1002540_pt1 | contig 13936 bp, 10 predicted proteins | sample SalMarSW160270MG_FD_203091 | JGI IMG/M metagenome (GOLD analysis project Ga0315537, IMG submission 203091) | Salt marsh sediment microbial communities from the Plum Island Ecosystem LTER, Massachusetts, United States - Salt Marsh Sediment SW1602-70 ... | reverse complement strand
TAGAGGACGCTGATACCGACAATACCGGCACCGAGAGAAGGATACAGCGAATCGGAAACGTACGTATCATCGCCGCCGAGGTCGATAAGAATGGAAACGGGATTATTAATATTGATATTGGCGGCAATCGGCCCGGTATAGTCATTATCGTTTCCTAAATCTATAGTGATTAAATTACCGATGCCATTTTGATAAATGGAATCAGGTTGATCAGCATTAGCATTATCTATATAAATATGGCCAAAAGGTGTATTTAAGCACATGGCTTCTAATCGGTCGATCTTATGGTAATACAGTAGAGAATCTGCTGTCTCCTGCACGATAGCAGCCGCTTTTAGGGCGGCGTAGTGCAGGGACGGATAATCGATGCAAGCGGCGATGTCATCAAGTTCAGGATAATAGATAGTACCGTCGGCCTGAGTTAGGGGCATATCCTTAATATCAAATATTTTTTGCATTGTTTCTTTATCGCAATTGCGAAAAGCGGTATTGCGCCATTTGATAATGTCGGTGATATTTATAAGCAATTTGGCGAGAACAAGTTGTATTTTTTTCGAATATTTTGCTGAAAGCTGATCGATAAAACGTTTGCACGTTTCCCAATCGTCGTAATTATTTTCAGAAGGATATAAGCCCTCTTTTTCAGCTAATTCATACAGAGAAAGAAAGGCGGATTCGAGCGGTTTGGTGGAATCTTTAACCTGTAATAAATTCGGTGAATAATTACGGAAACCGCCCAGTTTGCGGTCGACACCGAGCGAGTATGTCAGATAGTACAAAGATAAAGAAGTGGAGTCGAGAAAAGCCGAGCCCATATATTTTTCGACGGCGTTGGCCATCGTTTTGGAATAATCATACAGTTTCAGGGGCTCGGCAAAAAGATCGTCAAAGGAGGTCAGTTTATACGGAATATCGAGGGGGAAGCGACTCCAGTATCCTTTGGGTCGATAGCCGAGATCGCTTCTTGAAAAACCGACCGAATCGAGCGCCATTTGCAGGACATCAACTTGTGCCTGCGAGAAAATTGGAATACAAAAACAGAAAACTACGAGCGTTATAATTAAAGTTCGAAACATATTTCCTCCATGAATATTTAAAGAATAATAAGGTTTTTTTGTAAGATTTGACAATAGTGAAGTATAGTTGCGATGAGATTGGCACGCCTTTCGCCCGATAAATCGGGCAATAGGCTCGCAATGACTTTAGAGGGGCGTAGATCAGCATGATGTCAGGATCGCCCTTCGCTCCGCTCGGGCCCCTCGACATCTCGCCAAAGCTCAATGTCTCGGGCACGGATCCTGACCTACGATTTGATTATTTCTTTGATTTTTTCGGCGACGAAGATCATCTCCGGGGAATCGTCGATCAATGGCGATTTATCAAAATTACCGAACAGCTCGACGACCTTAAATCCGCAAAGCGTCAGCATGTGAATGACTTCGTACTTGAAAAAATACCGCATGGGAAAAGCCTGTACCAACCGCTCCGTGTTACCCTCTCTATCGGTCAGATAGAAAATCATTTCGACATCGTTGTACTGCTCGGTGCGATGATAAGCGGTCATGCGATGGGTCCGGCGTAATTTCCGTCCATCCGATAATTCGTATTCGGGAACGTCCTCGATTTCTTCGCCGGTCAGCGGCCGGGTGATAAAATTCAGATTAATCTGGAAAACATCGAATATCAGGCGGCCGTTTTTCTCAAGATGCCTGTTTATGTTTTTCAGGCATGACAACTGGTCCTTATAATCAATCAAATGCTGAAAGGCGCGAAATGGAATAATTACCGTGTGATAAGCATCATCGATATGAAAATCAGCCATATTGCCCTGGGTAATGGTGATTCGTTTTTGTATTTCGCTATCGAGATCTGAAATTTTCTTTTGGCATCGGGCCAGCATATATTTCGATAGATCGAGGCCGGTGATAGTACAGCCTGATTCCGCGACCGGGATCAATATTCTTCCGGTGCCGCATCCGAGTTCAAGAATTTTGCCGTCGGCCGCCCGGCAGTATTGAACAAAAAAGTCACGATCGCCTCTTGCGGTATATGCAGGAATATAATCGTAAAGTTCTCCCAGGAAGGGAATGTCCTCATACGCGTCATATTTATTCATTGAGAACACCCCGCTTAATCCACCAACTTCGTTTCGGGGACTGATTCTTCTTTTACCGGAAGCTTAAACTGTTCCGGGCGGGCGCGAACGACCTCGCGAAGCCAGCTTTCGGGATAACCGACGTCCTTGGGGTCGCCGGTCGAATCTTTAACATAGCCGTCGTTGTACTTCATTATCAGGAATTCACCCAGTTCCCGCCAGCGATCGACAACCATCTCGGCATTGGATATTGAATAATCGGTCAGATAGCGGGTCATCAGAGCGGGATCCGACTTATACAATGCCAGTGCTGTTTTTTCGATTGTCGGCTGTAATTCAAGTGATTTGCCCTCCAAATCGGATTGCACCGCCTGAATATCTTTTATCATATACGAGTATTTCAGGTTGCAGAAATTGGAAACGAAGTTAAAAACCCACCAGGCCGACTCCCATGAGAATTTTTGAATCGAACCGATCGTATACGAGTAAGGGAGACTGTCAATACCGCAGTACAGCGGCGTGTAGCAGGTAAACCAGGTGTCATCGACACCATACCAGTAAACGCCGCCAACCGGATCGGGAATCCAGTCGCGTGACTGCGAGACAAAACTGAAACCGGTCTGCTGGGTCGAAATCGGCCGTTCCCAGGCATACTCGACACTATCGATTGTGAAATACATCGGGCGCCAGCGATACGGTGATCCGTACGGCCCGGCATCGACGCCGCACGTCATATCATAAGGAGTCCCTTCATAATGGTCGCGCATAAGGGCAAAAACATCGGCGACGGATAATTTATTATCCGGTTTTATCCAGAGCGGGTACGGTTCGGCACCATCGACTGAACGATGCACATCCGGCGAGAAATTTTTTGACGGCGCCGCGCGGCGGAATATCGACCACACCCGCGCATCACCGTAGCGGCGATTTTTGGGCGTCGACGGGCAGTAAGCCTCATTAAATAAAAACGGTTCACCGGACCGGGGGTCGTAGTAACCCTTATCAACTGCAAAGGAAATAACATTTTTCGAATAAAGGCAATTTTCCGGATCATCCAGTGGGAATTCACCGATACGGGCCTTGTTGGCGTGGCAGGAGATGTAACCGTCGGGGATTTTCACCGCCACCCAGATCGCCCCCTCGCCGTCGGGACCGGGGCCAATTATTTCCATAATCCAGGCCTCTTTGGTGTCGGCGATGGAAATCGATTCGCCGGTCGAACGATAGCCGTATTCGGCCACCAAATCGGTCATGACTTTAATGGCCTCACGGGCGGTTTTGGCACGTTGCAAAGCCATCCGGATTAAATCGAAGTAATGCAGCATGCCGTCGGGATTTTTCAACTCTTCACGCCCGTCGAAAGTAGTTTCACTGATAGCCAGCTGATGTTCGTTCATCAAATCGAGAACCGCGTAGGTATGCGGGACCTGTTTAATCCAGCCGTGGACGACCCCATGCCAGTCTTCGATTTTAAGCGAATCGCCCGGTTCGTAATCGGCGGCCGGCTCATTTTCCAGATGCGCAAGGAATTCACCATCACAGGTATAGGTAATCATCACGGAGCCATCGGCCGAGGCGCCTTTGGTGACCAACAAATTGGTACAGGCCAAAACGGGCAGACAGCCTGTCAATATGCATATCCAGAGAATTGCTCCGATTGATATTTGTCTTTTCATTAAATTATCCTCCATTTTTCATTTCAATTCAGGAGTATATCTAAAACCGACGCCGGACACAAGCGTAAAGAGTATAACCGGAAACGCCTTAAATTTGCTTTTTAAATTATCCCATTTGGTGTAGAGTAGATATCAAAATGCACGAAAGTCAAAAGGACAAAATTATTCCGGCAGGTTTTCCGGAACCTGATGAAATATATATGCATAGATTATTCATTTATTTTAATTTTTTGACAATTAACCCGACTTTTGTACATATGGAAGAATATTATAATTGACTGAATAGCCGGTCGATAATAGATTTGAGATTAAGTGGACAATAAAGTTAAATAAAGAGCGAGGAATAAATGAAATCCTTATATATGATTATAATGTTTCTGTTTCTTTTTTCGACAGTACAATCTTCTGACGAGTTAACCGGGCTGCAAATCATCCAGAAGGTATCCGATTTGATGAACCAGGAATCCGCCTACGCGAAAATGAAACTGACCATCATCACCACCTCCGGTAATAAACGCGAATTCGAATATGAAAGTTACAGCGCCGACAAAAACGAAAAAAATGTCATAATATACACTTCGCCGGCAAGGGTGAAAGGGCAGGCGATGCTTCTTCTGAACAATGCCGATGATATCTGGTCGTACTATCCCCGAACCGATCGCGTCCGCAAACTGGCGACTCATGCCAAAAAACAGAAAATGCAGGGTTCGGACTTCACTTATGAAGATATGGGCAGCGGTGATATTTTCGTAACCGATTTTACGGCCAAAAGACTGGACGATGAAAAAATGGAAGGTTACGACTGCTACAAAGTCGGGCTTAAAAAGAATGAAAGCAGCAATTCCAACTATGCCAGATTGATATTGTGGGTGATTAAAGAAAATTTCGTCCCGATTGTGATCGATTATTATGATGAGGATGAGCCGACGGTGTGTTCGAAGCGATTGATGCAGAAAGATATAAAAGATATCGAGGGTATCCCGACGCCGATGAATTTGACCATGCATAATAATCTCGATGACAGCGATACCAAACTTGAAATACTCGAATGCAAGTACAATATCGAAATCGATAAATCGCGTTTCACCGAGCGGGGCTTTTACCGATGAGACAATCCGTTTTCTCCCTGATAATCTTCATTACTCTATTAGCCGGCGGGAGTACCTTCGCCAAAGTATCTATCGGAGGATATTTTGAACCGCAACTGTCCTCGGCATATTTCAATAATGAATACCGGCAGCTTAATTCCAACAAGCTGCGAATCGATTTACAGAGCGATATTAACGACAACATGTCATTCACCGGTAATTATAATTATATAAACTACAACGGTGCGACCGAATGGAATTTCCTGGATTTCATACCGGATAAATTATCGATCCTTATACCGGATAGTTTGAAAAATATGTATTCCTTTAAATACGAGAACGAGAACAATCTGGATAATGCTTATCTTCGAATGTACGTCTCGAAATTTACGATTACGGTCGGTCGGCAGCAGATTTCAGTCGGCTCCGGATACGCCTGGAATCCGACCGATCTCTTTAATGTCAAGGATATACTTGATCCGACGTACGAGCAACCGGGCGTGGACGGCATAAGAGCCGATTTCGGTATATCCGATGATTATACGCTCATGTTATTTTATTCGCCGGAAAACAGCTGGGAACAATCCGGCAAACTTGTACGTCTGTCGGGCAGAGTGGCGCATTTTGATTGTGCCTTTTCGGGCGGTGAAATAATGCAGCCGAATAATGACTATCTAAATTATCAATTTATGAATGAGAGACGCCGTATGCTCGGTTTCGACTTCAACGGTGAACTGATCGGTGTCGGCTGCTGGAGCGAAAATGCTTACAATTATATGAAATCTTCCCAGAATTATTGGGAAAATATCATCGGAATCGACTATACGTTTTCATCCGGATGGTACGTCATGGCCGAATATCTCTATAGTGAAACGGGAAAGAATAAAAGCGGTCAGTACGACTTCAACGACTGGATGCGCTACTTTTCGACCGAAATAAAAAGCCTCAGCCGTCACCAGGTTTACGGTTACAGCTTCTATCCCTTGACCGATCTGCTTAATATCGGCGGCTCGGTCGTTTACAGTATATCCGATTACAGTTCGCTATTCGTCCCCACTATCGAGTGGTCAATAGATGATAATATTATGCTGACCTGCTTCGGTTCCGTATACACCGGTCGGGAGGGGACGATGTACTCCCATAATCTGGGGCAGGGCGGATTGATCAGATTAAGAGCCTACTTTTAAAATAATTTCGGAATAACTATGCGTGACAAATTTTTTAATTGGCTTGGACAAGTAACTTATCGCAAATATTGGCTGGTTATTTTAATATCGTTACTGGTAACGATTATCCTCGGGGCCTTTGCGGAGAAAATACGCGTCGAAGTAACATGGATGTCGCTTCTTCCACAGAATAATCCTTCCGTGAAATCATTTCAAAAAATACTCGACGAATTCGGCGCCGCCACCAATATCATTCTGGGGCTGGAGGGAAACAGCAAGGAACAAATTATCCGTGCGGCTGATGACATTGTTCCGTCCTTGAGAAAAGTCGAAATTGAATACACTAATTCCGACGGCGGAAATATCAAAATGAAAGCCTGCCGCCGTGTCGAACAAAAATATGATGTCGATTTCATAAAGAAACACGGCCTGATGCTGGAAAAGGCCGAAAATCTCAAGAAAGATAAAATAATTTTTACCGATTACAATCTGGTCCCGTTTTTGACGCATGTCAATGACGTTTACGAGTCCCAATGGGTGCAGAATTCGGATAATCTGACCAAACAGGAGAAGGATGCCGAGCGAGGATTGGATGGTATGTTCCGGCTTTTTTACTCTCTCGCGGATTTCGCCTATGGCGAAGGCGATGACTCCGTCATTGTTCAAAACGGTGTTGATGCTTTGACCGTCGGTGACGGTTATTATCTTTCGGGTGATAAGAAGATGCTGCTGATTTTTATTACCCCGATGATGACGATAAACGATATTGATGCATCTATCGTGGCGGTTGATTCCCTTGACGCCTGCCTGAATAAGTACAAAGAAAAATATCCCGATGTCCATTTCGGTTTGACCGGAATGCATGTCATCATGCGCGATGAGATGCACGCCGGCATGACCGATACCTTAAGAAATCTGATTTTCGCGATTACTTTGATACTCATAATATTCATTCTTTCTTTCCGTATGTGGACCGGCCCGCTTCTGGCCATGATGGTCTTGATAGCGGGCATCACCTGGGATATCGGCATCGCGCAGATAGTTCTGGGGCGACTCAATATTATGACCGCGGTATGTTCGATTGTATTAATCGGCCTCGGGATCGATTATGCCATACATATAATTTCATCGTACACCGAATTGCGCCATAAAGGATTCAGTACCGAAGATTCAATCGGCGAATCCTTCCGCAAAATCGGCGCCGGGTTGATCACCGGAGCCCTGACGACGGCGGTCGCATTTTTATCCATCGCCGTAATCGGTTCCTCGGCGCTGATGGAATTCGGCTTTGTCGTCGGTGTCGGTATTATTTGTTGTCTCCTGGCCTCGATATTTTTGCTTCCCGCCGTTCTGGTTGCCAAAGAAAAGTTGTGGAGACGTATTTCCAAAAAGGAGCGTCCCAAAAAAGTCGACATGGAATTTCATCTTCTCGGAAAAGTATCCGATATCGTAACCGCCCGACCGTGGTTGACAACTGCAGTTGCGCTTCTTATTACGATATTTTTCATTTTTCAAATCCCCAAGACAAGGATGAATCAGAACTATATGGAGCTGGAACCGAAGGGGCTGGAATCGATCAGATTACAAAAAGAAATAGTAAAACGCTTCCACATGTCGCCCGATAATATGATGGCGATTTATAACAGCGTTGAGCAGGTCAACGAAGTACAAGATATATTGAACTCGAAACCGTCGATCGGTATGGTCGAATCGATAGCCTCGGTTTTACCCTCTATGGAAAAACAGGCGAAACGACGACCATATGTCGAAGAAATCCATAACGCACAGAAAGTGCTTCCAAAAATAAAAAAAATCGAAGTCAATAAACTTATCGAACAACTGCATCGTTTCAGCGATAACATAATCGAAATTTCGTCGATGGCGTATGTCAGCGGACTGGATCGCGTGTTTGATAAAGCCAATGAGTTTATCGGTCTGGATGCAGAGGGCAATCAGGTCGGGGTCAATTATGCCGAGGCGTTAGCAAAATATCTGGAGGAACATCCCGAAGCGGCCGATGTATTGCGCGGTTTTCAGAATTATTTTAAACCTATCATGCGGCATCGTATTTATCAGATGAGTGACAGCGCGACAATAAAGCTTGATGATGTCCCGGAATCGTACAGGGAACGGTATGTCAGCAAGGACGGTTCGCATTTTCTGATGGCCTTTTATTCACGAAAAAATGTCTGGGAGGGATTGTACACGACGCCGTTTTTGAGTACAATACTCCGCTATGTCCCGAACGGAACCGGCTCGCCGGTCATTATGAAAGAAATGATAGACGCCATCGGCAGCGAAGGTGTAAAGGCATTTCTTATTTCCCTGATTGCGATATTGGTACTTTTGTTAATCGATTTCAAGTCGATTAAAACGACTTTAATCAGTCTGATTCCGCTACTGATGTCGGCCATATGGCTGTTCGGATTAATGGGTTTATTCGATATAGAATTCACGATTATAAATGTTATCGGTTTTCCATTATTAGTCGGGATCGGTATTGATGACGGGGTGCATATTATCCATCGTTATCGGCGCGAAGGAAAAGCAAAACTTTCATATTCGATTTCGAGTATCGGCAAAGCGATATTGTTGACCTCGGTAACGACCATGCTCGGTTTCGGTTCGCTGTTATCATCGGATTATAGAGGATATATCGGTCTGGGACTGGTCGTTTCGATCGGTATCGGACTATGCTTTATAACTTCGGTAATGCTTCTCCCGGCGATTATTAAAATCGCCTGGGGCGGTAAAAAGGATTACCCGAAGTTTTTTATGAAATGAGATTAGTTATAGATTCCCGTTCGGGTCGGTTTTGAGGACGTAGACATCCCACTGGGAATTTCTTCTACAGTTGCCCGCAACGATGTAACCACCATCACATGCCACATCAACTGAATACGCATATTCATGTTCTACGGTTCCATAGGTCTTCCGCCAGATTACATTGCCTGAATTATCTATTTTTATTAAAATAACATCAAATTCCCCAGCACCATATGATTTTGTGCGTCCGCATACAATATAACATCCATCATATGCAGCTTTAATAGAAAAGGCCTCATCATCCCTATCGCCACCATAGGTTTTAATCCATACACAATCTCCCAAGGAATCTAGTCTGATTAGATAGAAATCAGCATTACCACCGTGATCTAGATCAGCTGTCTGACCTGCGGCTATACAACCACCGTCTGGAGTAGCCACAATTGAACACCCGAATTCCCAATAGGAATTATTGTCGTACGATCTAACCCAAATCGTATCTCCATTCAAATCAGTCTTAGCAATACAGACATCATAATTCCCAAGAGCTGATAACATTGTCCACCCCGTCAAATAATATCCGGCTGACGTCGTAGCGGCTGAAAATCCGCCGGAACTGTAATATTTATCAATAGTTTTTGTCCAAATAGAATCACCAAATTGATTCATTTTTTGAATGTAAATAAATGATTGCGAGCTTCCAACAATTATGTATCCATCATCAAATGCATTTAAAATATAAGAACGCTCATCATTATTGGCTATACCATAATTCTTCGTCCAGATAGTATCACCAAGAGAGTCTACTTTTAGTAAATATATATCTCGTCCAACGCCGAGTGATAGCGATGATCCTAAAATCAGATAACAATTATCAGAAGTTTCACATACCGAATAGGCTTTATCAGATGATTCTTTTCCATACATCCTTGTCCACATAGTATCACCGATGGAGTCAATTTTAATTATGTATACATCTGATTCTACGGCTCCGAAAGATTGAGTAGACCCTGCTATTAAGCATCCACAATCTGTATCAGAGATTACGCAATTTGCCCCATCATAGTCTTCGCCACCAATGGTCTTTTGCCAAGTAACATACGATTTACCCGTTTGTTTGGTTGGTTTATCTTTTTCGCAAGTTAGTAAAAGGAATATTGCACAACAAATGACGGAAATAAGAATATGATGCGATTTGTATAACATTCGATCCTCCCTTACATAAAAATACTGTATACAAGATACTTTTGTATATATCTATATCCGTAATAAACAAAATAAATTCGAGATGTCAATCGGTTAAATTCGTCAAAAATAAAAACGAGATGAAAGTGGAGTTGTCACCCTAAGGGTAAATGAAAATATGTCTTCCGGTCATTGCTGTAGATGTCAGGTATTTCGCCTTGAGGCGATAACCGGACAGCCGCCGGGCACTTTGAAATTTAAGGCAAATTCCTTCGCTAATATCCGGCGGGGAAATTTTTATCTTCCTTCAGACAATTGAGCCAGTAATCAATACCGCGATCGCGGACGAGTTTTCTGACACGCCGGAAACCGTCGCCGTATTTTTCATCCTTGTCATTTTCCAGATTATACAGCAGGTACCTGGCGTATTCTTTGTTCGGGTGGTTTTTCAGGATAAGATACGATGCATAATTGCAGCTGCCCTCGCAAAAGGCTGGGTCATTTCCGAGCATGCCGTGAAGATACTGCCAGACATGCATCAATTCATGGGCGGCGATGGCAAAGAAATAAATCTCCGGCATGCCGTAAAGAATATTTATATCGAGTGATTTCATTATGGTGACGTTTTCGTAGGTCGAGTATTCATATTCGACAAATCCCATCTCGCCGCCGTTTTTGGTACCCTGTATTTTCTGCAACTCGTCTCTCGAAACAAGATGCAACCCGATTTTATCGTAATCGATGACAATCCCCATATGCACCAGTTGAGCCTTGACCTCATTCAGCAAGCTTTTCGCTCTGTTCAGGTCGGTGACGGCGCTCTTCAGGCACAACCCGCATATATGCCGCCCGTCGCCGTACTCGTATCCGCCCTGTGTAAGTTTATCGGATATGTACCGCCCGCAGTAATCGCATCGGGGCGTTTCATTTTCATGACTGGAGCAATATTTATTGCCCCAGAAATCGGTCTGGTATGGGCCTTTGATAATTTCGCCGCAAAGACTGCATCTGATGGCGACGAATTTATCATAACAATCTTCATGGTAATTTTTGCCGTCGACAACAATATATTGGCTATCCAGGATTCCGTTGCAGTAAGCGCATCTCGGCGCGAATAGTTTTTTGTAGCATTTCTCGCAATAATATTTGCCGTCCTTTTTGAAATACTTTAAATCGAGAATGGGATTGCCGCAATTGGCACAAAGAAAATGAATCGGATGATAATGCTTGCCGTCGACTTCGACGTACTGGGTCTTTATCTCTTCCTTGCAATAATCGCAAATAACCTTCTTGCCGACAATGGTCGCATAAGCGCTCAGACCGGTAAGCATAAATATTAAAAAAATTATTATAGCTGAATTCTTATTGACTTTAAACATAGTCTAGTTTTCGGGCGGTATCGTCTTTATCTTAATATATTATACGTTTCAGGTTTCAGATGTCAACTACTCCTCTTTAACAATCACGTTATTGACTTAAAGGAATTTTCGCCGTAGTTTCCGTTTATGAAACAGATCGGCGATTATTCGATTGCGGCTCAGGTCTGGGCGTTAAGGCATTACGGCGAGGCGGGACCACGAACTTTCCGGGCGCTGCTGGCGACTTTCGGGCGGCTGGAGACGATTCACGATGCCCACATAGACGACTTGAAAACCATTGAAGGACTTGGGGATAAGCGGTCAAAAAAAATACATGAGGCCTCTAAGGCGCTTGAGGAATCGGAAAACTTCATCAATTCACTGACCGGGAGGAACATTAAATTTTGCACACTCTTTGACAAAGAATTTCCGGCTCTTTTTATGGAACTCAACGACCCGCCGCCGATTATTTTTTATGTGGGTGACATACCCAAAAAAAATGAAAAAACGGTAGCCATTGTCGGTTCGCGTAAAGCCAGCGAAATCGGGATAAGTCTGGCCGTCGATCTGGCCGCCGGACTGGCCGAAAAATCGATTTCTGTCATATCCGGCCTGGCCAAAGGAATCGATACCGCCGGCCATATCGGCGCTTTGAAAGGCCGCGGGCGAACTTATGCGGTGCTGGGCGCCGGATTCGATAATATTTATAAGAGCGAAAGCCGAACTCTCGCGGCCGAGATGATTAAAAACGGCGGGCTGATTTCCGAATATTCCCCCGATGCCGGATATTCCGCCGGCGGCCTGATGGCACGCAATCGGCTGATTGTCGGCCTGTCCCAGGCGGTAATCATCGGTGAAGTCCTGCCCGATTCGGTCGGCACCCTGGATACCGCGACGTTCTGTCATCAGGTGGGCAAAATAATGTTTATTATGATCGATGGCTGTGAAGCTCCCGGACGGGATAATTCAGTGGTCGAAAAAATCATCGCCATGGGGGCCATCCCTTTCCGTCTCAGCGATGGTGTCGATATAATTGTCAAATCTCTGGTCTGATCCATGACGAATATTCCGGATAGCTATTACACGATTGCGGCTGAATCGGAAATAGAAATCAAAATAAAGGGCTCCAAATTTTTCGGGCGCGCTTTTCCCTGCACCGATGAAACGGAGGCCGAAGATATTTTGAAAAGTATCCAGAAAAAATATTATGATGCTTCCCATCATTGTTTCGCTTACCGGGTCGGTCATGGCGCTGAGATTAAATTCCGTTATTCCGATGCCGGCGAGCCGTCCGGCACCGCCGGCCGGCCGATTTTCGACCGGATCGAAGGAAAAAATTTAACTAATATAATAATAATCGTGACGCGATATTTCGGGGGTACGAAATTAGGTACCGGCGGTTTGACTCACGCTTATTCCGAAACGGCGGCAAAAGCCATCGAAAAAGCGGGTGTGGTCGAAAAATATTTGACACAGAGATTCTCGATGGTTGTCAATTTTTCCGATTATAATAATGTCGAGAGGTTATTTAACAAATATGATGTCGATATAACGCGCCGGGATTTCACCGATATCGTGGAGTTGACCGTTGAGATTAGATTATCGTCAATCGACAAAATAAAAGGTGAATTGATCGAGCTGACTTCCGGGAGGATAATTTTTGGTGAAGTTATTTAATTGCTTCGAGCCGGATATTCCCCCGACGGAAACTTTTACGGAAATCCAAAAAATTCCGCAACCCGATACCGGGATTGATACCGCGGGATCAACCTGTCTGCATTCCGGCACTGCGGTAAATGCAATCGTCTATGATAAAACAGGTGTATCGTCATGATTGAAATTATTGCCTGGCTGGCCGGAATCGATAAAGCTGTTTTTATTTTCATCAATACGACTATCGCCAATCCGGTGACCGATTTTATCATGCCGCTGATCACGCTTGATTTACATTTGAAAATTTTCTACGGTGTCTGTCTGGCCGGTTTACTCTGGAAAGGTGACCGTCGTTTGCGTTTCGCAGTTTTATTTTCGCTGATAACAGTGGCGATCAGTGACCAACTTTCAAGTGCCGTGATAAAGCCGTTGATTGAACGTCTTCGTCCCTGCTGGACTATGGAAGTCCACCTGCTGGTCAACTGCGGCGCCGGTTTTTCGATGCCGTCGTCGCACGCCGCTAATTTTTTCGGGCAGGCGTATTTTTTCAAAAAGGTTGCACCATCATTTACGAAATTTCTGATTCCTCTGGCGATACTGGTGGCATTGTCACGGGTTTTTGTCGGCGTCCATTACCCCTCCGATATTATCATCGGAGCCGCGTTGGGGACATTGGTAGGCTATAGTACGGGATATGTTTTTGTGAAAATAAAGTATTTTCAAAATGTAGGTCAGGAGTCGCATACTCCTGACACGCGAGATGCATGAACATCGGGAGAAAATCATGCACATAAAAATTGAAGTCAAACAGGGCGATATCACGCAGGCCGATACCGAGGCGATCGTCAATGCCGCCAATAATCATCTCTGGATGGGCTCCGGTGTCGCCGGCGCGATAAAAAGCAAGGGCGGTATTGAAATCGAAAAGGACGCGATGTCTAAAGGGCCG
>Ga0315537_1002537_pt1 | contig 13948 bp, 8 predicted proteins | sample SalMarSW160270MG_FD_203091 | JGI IMG/M metagenome (GOLD analysis project Ga0315537, IMG submission 203091) | Salt marsh sediment microbial communities from the Plum Island Ecosystem LTER, Massachusetts, United States - Salt Marsh Sediment SW1602-70 ... | reverse complement strand
ATCCCCGGCCTGCATACCGGTTACACAGCATAACTGGTGGTCCCCGGGTTACAAACAGAGCATATATCAATTTTTATCTGAAAGAGAAAATAGATGCTCCTCTGCAGATCACCATTACCGATACAGAAGGGAATACGGTAAAAACGCTGGAAAGTTATGGTAGACGCGGTATTAACCGGGTCATCTGGGATCTGGCTTACGAACCTGCTTACCAGGTTAAACTCAGGATTAAACCACCCGGTAATCCAACCGTTGTGGAAGAAAAACGTTTCAGTGAGACATGGAACAGGGAAGGCTGGTATCCCCTGTTGAGCTGGGGAACGTCCGGGGGATTTCGCGGCATACAGGTTGCACCGGGAGAATACACTGTCAACGTGAATTACGATGGGAAAGAATACAGTAAAACAGTAACCGTCCTGAAAGATCCACGGTCTGCAGGAGCATATGAAACCATTGAAGAACTGGTTGAAATGCAACTGGAATTGCGCGACAACATAAATTCCGTTACAGCCATGGTGAACTCAATGGAATGGATACGCAGGCAGCTTGCAGATCTGAAACAGCTGCTTGAAGATAAAAATCTGGCTCCAACAGTCATCCCGGCTATTGAAGAATTTGATAATAAAATTGCCGCCGTAGAAGATAAAATAATACAACCCTATTCACGCGAAGGGGACTCCAAATCATTTCGATTTCCCAATTTATTGTACAGTAAATTATCGGTTCTGGCCGGTGATGTTGCCCAGAATATCGATTTTTCACCCAATGAACAACAAAAGGAAGTGCATCAGATCCTGAAAGACCGGATAGCAGCGGTTAATTCCGAATTTCATGACCTCCTTGAAAATGATCTTCCTGTTTTTAATAACATGCTGGAAGTAAATAATATATCAGGAATTGTCGTGCCTGAATATGACCCTGAGGAAAAGATCCCTGAAATTTAGTCAGGAGAATCCCGGAAGAGTTGAAATGATAATCAGCAGGTAATGTGAAACAGACCGATGCATTTGCCTGCTCTCCTGTTCCACTCTTTTATCGCTTCCGGCGTGGGGAGTAGTGTGACTTTACAGTTGTTTTCTTCAAGGAAGTTTTGAGCTTCCTCGGATAATTCCATAACCCCGTATTGACCCGAACCGACGATTATCCCTTTTACTCCCTCTTCATGGACATACCTGATTTCGTCCAGTGACACCGTATGTGACGTTCCATAAACCGCTTTGGACAATTTCTTTTTTCTTTTCTCAACCGAACCATTCAGCCGGATCATGATATCGTGATCATAGGTTACCGCATCCACCGTGATTGATCCGAAGGTTGTTTTATCGATTTGGGGGGTCATTGGGAATGGCTTCAACTGTTTTTCACAAAGTTAACCTGATTTTTTATTCATACTTCAGTGACTCGGCCGGATTCCGAAGCGCTGCCCTGTAGGTCTGGAACGTTACGACCAGCCAGGCAATGATCAGTGCCATAAAGGCTGCTACAACAAATATCCACCAGGAGATGCTGGTTCTATACGCAAAGTTTTCCAGCCATTTCTTCATGGCATACCATGCTACAGGGCATGCCAGACCACTGGCAATCAGGACCCATATGGTAAAATTTCGGTTTAACAGGGTGACAATTCCCGGCACCGATGCCCCGAAAACCTTTCGGATACCAATTTCTTTCGTCTTCCTGTCGGCTATGAAGGATGCCAGCCCAAACAGTCCAAGACAGGCAATGAATATAGCGAGAAAAGAAAAAATAGTGAATAGCTTTCTTGTTTGCATTTCGTTGATATAGAGATTATCATAGTCTTCATCCAGGAAATAATATTCAAACGGCATGTTTTCAGCAAAGCTGTTCCAGGTATGCTCAACAAAATCAATGGTTTCAGACATATTTTCTGTTGTCAGGCGGGCAGAAATGTATTGTGGTGTCCTTTGAAAATATCCTCCGATCAGGAAAAGTGCCATGGGACGGATCTCCTGGTGCAATGATTCGTAATGATAATCTTTGATCACTCCAATGACATCAAAAATACCACGGTTCTCAGACCAGTTATTGATCTTCTTACCCAGTGGATTATCCCAACCCAGGAGTTTTGCAGCACTTTCATTCAGAACTGCAGCACAGGAATCCGAAGGGAAATCCCTGGAGAAAAACCGCCCCTGAGCCAGCTCGAGTTTCAATGTTTTCAGGAAATCATAATCACAGATACAGGCATTCAGGGTAAAATGCTCTTCAACACCTTCAGCACCGAATCCCCAGTTACTGAACCCCTTGCCGGGTAGGGTGTTGGAACCCGACACATCAGAGATTGTATGACGGGAAAGGAGTGCTTCTTTAAAAGCATCATAATTTTCATTCACCGAACCGGGATTTTGTATGACCAGCACCTGCTCCTTTTCAAATCCCAGATTTTTATCCTGAAACAGTCTAATCTGTTTGTATACGGTAAAGGTTCCAATGATTAAAAAAATGGAAATGGTAAACTGGAAGATCACCAGGATATTCCTGAGCCATGATCCCCGCTTGTTTTCATCCACATTCCCCTTTAACACGACTACAGGTTTGAATGATGATAGAAAAAACGCCGGGTATGAGCCTGAAATGATCCCGACAATTAATCCCAACAGAAGCAACAAGGGAATAATAACCGGGTTATCAAAAAAATGAAGTTCAATCGGTTTGACCAGCAGGTTTTGATACACAGGCAACAGGCTGATAACGATAATAACCGCAAGGATCAGGGCAACGAAACTCATAACAACCGATTCACTCAGGAATTGTCGTATCAGTCTACCCCGGGCAGAACCAACCACTTTCCTTATACCAACCTCTTTCGCCCTAAGGGAAGCCTTTGCCGTGGAAAGGTTCATGAAATTGATACAGGCAATCAGGAGTATAAAAATGCTTATGATTGAAAGGATATAGACATAGGTTTCATTTCCGTTGGCTTCAAACTCACCGTTCAGATCGGAATTGAGATGTATCCCGGTAACCGGTTGTAGAAAATATTCCCAGTAGTTACCCTGTGCGACCCATGCATCAAACTCATCCCCACCCATGTATTTCCGTGTGAATTCCGGAAGTTTTTCATCCAGTTTTGCTTTTGAAGTCCCCTCTTTCAACACAATATAGGAGATGAAATTATTCGAGGTCCAACCGGTAGCATTGATTAGCTCGGGGAAACTGGTTGAAGATACCAATAAATCATAATGGAAATGTGAGTTCAACGGCATATCCTCAGAAACGCCTGTAATTTTAAATTCAGTTATCGGTTCTCCCCATCCTCTGAAATCAACCCTTACTATTTCGCCGATAACATCCGTTGTCCCAAAATATTTGTAAGCTGTGCTTTCGGTGAGCACAATACTAAAGGGTTCTTTCAACAGGTCCTCTTTTACACCACTGATCAGAGGAATTGAAAACACATCATAAAAGGTAGAATCCACTGCAAAAAACCGGTTCTCAAAAAATATCCGGTCCCCAAAGGATACGGGCACCCGGCCAAGATTGAGAAATTTTACACCGGTCTCTATCTCCGGAAATTCTTCCAGAAGCCGAAGAAAAGTGATGGCGGAAGAGTAGGTCTGGTGTATCTTCGTATCTCCAATGGAAGCCCTGACGGCAATTCTGTAAATGCGGTCCGATTTTTCAAAATGTTTGTCATAACTTACCTCAGGGATGACAAAGACCAGTATCAGTATGCTGCAGGCAATGCCGATAGCCAGTCCGAGAATGTTCAGAAAGGATATCCCTTTGTGCTTTAGGATATTGCGATAAGCAATCTTCAAATAGCTGAAGAACATGATGTGATTGATTTAGAAATGAATCTGGAAACTGGCATTTTCAGATATGTTGAATTATTCTATAGACATGAAATTTGTTTAAAAGTTACATAAAATCTTCCAGGTTTCATTAGATAAAGACTCTGTTTACTGACAGATGCTGCTTAACTTATTTTATCTGTTGATATTGTTATTCGTAAATACTACTTTTATGACCATATGATAACTTCTAATCGCAAAAGCATCTTGAATTCACAATTTTTATGAAGTTACCGGAATAATTTAACTGTAAAATGAGACAAATAATGAAACCAACAATTTGTAAACGAATCTTGACAGGCTGTGCACTCTTTATTGTTATTTATACGTACACCTTTGCACAAACAAGCAAGCCAACCCTCACCAAAGAAGATTACAATCAGTGGCAATCGCTCAATCAAACCTGGATCTCCCCGGATGGGAATTGGGTTGCCTGGAGTGTTGGATTGGTTGAAGGTGATGACACATTGTTCATTAAAAGCGTGAAATCTGACAAAAGGTATTCGTATAAGCTTGGATCCAGTCTTCAATTTTCTGAGAACTCAAAATGGGCAGCTTTTCGGATTGGCTACTCTGAAGATGAACTCGAAAAGAAAAGAGAGAAAAAGGAAACCATTAAGTTTAAAATGAAACTTCTGCACCTCGAAACAGGCAAGGAGGAACTGTTCGAGGACATAAGCAATTTTAGTTTTAATAAAAGAGCCGACCACCTCGTAATGGTTACTTACAAACCGGAAGGATCTAAAACAGAAGGAAAGGATATTATTCTGCGTAACCTGGATAACAGGAAAACCCGCAATATTGGAAACGTATCGGAGTGGTCATTCAATAAAGAAGGAGATTTGTTAGTCTATATTATCGATGCTGAAGGGAAAAAAGGAAATGGTGTTGAATTGTTCCGCCTGACGAATTACCAGGTGGAAGTGATAGACAGCGACACTGCAACATACCGTCAATTAGCCTGGGAAAAAAAAGGAAGAGCATTTGCTTTCCTGAAAGCCATCTATGATACAAATTTCGTAGAACAGACCCATACGATATTCGCTATTAAAAACATGGAAAATCCTCAAATCATGATGTTGGATCCTGTCCGGGGAGTTATTTTCCCCGACTCGATGAGGGTAAAAGAGACGTATACACCGGTTTGGTCTGAAGATCTTACCATATTATTCTTTGGTATCCATGATTGGGCTGCAGCTGAAAAAAAGAAAAAAGAAGAAAAAGAAAAAGGTGAAAAAGAAGGTGAAGAAGACAAGGCATCCACTGAAAAAAAGAAACCAAAAACCCCGGAAAAAGATGAAAAAGTGCCGGAGCTGGATATCTGGCACTGGCTGGATGATCCGATACAGCCCAGGCAGGAAAAAACATATACACAGGATAAGAATTTTACTTACCTGTGTGCTTGGAACCTGGATACAAAAAAAGTGATTCGCCTGACAGATGAAAATTTCAGGGATAGCCGAATTACAGGTGATCAGAAACATGTCGTTGTATGGAATAAAAAACCGTATCAGCCGCAATTTAGAATGGAAAATGCTGATTATAAGATTATTGACGCCAAAACAGGGATCAAATCAGATTTGTTTGACAACTTTAATATCAGGTTCTTTTATGGCTCTTCACCCGATGGTAAGTACCTGCTTTATTTCAAGGATGATCAATGGTGGACATATGATATTTACAATAAGAAAAATATAAACCTTACTGAAGATATTGATACAGATTTTTGGAATACACGCGATGACAGGCCTGAGGAGAAAAAACCTCCGTTCGGTTATGGTGGATGGATGAAAAATGACAGGAAGGTCCTGGTGTATGATGAATACGACACCTGGATGTTGAATCCGGATGGAACCGGTTCAGAAAGAATTACGAATGGGAAAGAGAATGAGAACATATACAGGTTCAATAGGTTAGACTACGAAGAAGATTGGATAGATCCGGAACAACCGCTCTATTTCAGAAAATTTGGAGATAAAACAAAAAAGTCAGGTTTTGCCCGAAAATCTCCAAAAGGCAAGATGGAAGAATTGATCTATGAAGATAAATCGATCAGCCGGTTAGCGAAAGCGAAGTCAGCAGATCAGTTTATTTTCGTTTCTGAATCGTATGAAGATTCACCCGACCTGTTTCATGTAGCTAAATCTTTTAGCAAAGCCGTTCAGGTTTCAGAGACCAATCCGCAACAACAAAACTTTGCATGGGGTAAAACTGAATTGATCAATTTTGAAAACAGGGACGGAAAACCACTTCAAGGAGTTCTGCATTACCCGGCAAATTACGAACCCGGGAAAAAGTTTCCGATGGTGGTGTATATCTATGAGATCCGGTCGAACTCGATGCATCGTTATATCGTCCCTTCACCCCGTAGCTCATACAACATCACCAATTATGTTCAACAAGGATATTTCGTGTTTCAACCCGATATCGTCTATAAGACCAATCATCCGGGAGAATCCGCTGTCGAATGTGTCGTACCGGCAATTGAAAAAGTTCTCGAAACAGGAATGATTGATAGAGAAAAAATTGGTCTTATGGGGCATAGTTGGGGCGCCTATCAAACCGCTTTTATCATTACACAAACGGATCTCTTTTCTGCAGCCGTCGCCGGAGCACCACTGACAAATATGATCAGTATGTACAACTCCATTTACTGGAATACAGGAACACCGGATCAGCAGATTTTTGAAACATCACAGGGCCGGCTACGTGAACCCTATTGGAAAATCATGGATGAATATATTGCTAATTCACCCCTTTTCCAGGCTGAAAACATTACCACTCCTCTGCTTGTTACATTTGGGGACCAGGATGGTGCTGTTGACTGGCACCAGGGCATAGAACTCTATATTACCATGCGAAGAATGGAGAAACCCATGATCATGTTGGTTTATGCTGACGAAAATCATGGATTGAGAAAAAAGGAAAACCAGCTGGACTACACATTAAAAGTAAACCAGTTTTTCAACCATTTTCTAACGGGAGAAGAAGCACCCGAATGGATCAATCGGGGAGCAACCTACCTTGAGAAAAAGAAACAGGAGGAAAAAAGTATGAAGAAATAGGCTAAGGCTTAGGAATAATTATTCCCGGGATAAACCTGACAGTGTCTAAATGACCTGTCAGGTTTTCCCATTTATTACAGGCCACACTGTTTTATCCTACCACGAATTTCTCCCGGCAGCTTTTTCCTCAGTAGTAGGATCAATTAAATCCTATTCATATTTTAAAGTTTCGGCAGGATTGATCAAAGCAGCTTTCCCGGATTGATAGATAACTGTCACGAAAGCTAAAAGAAGAGTAACCAGTGTGGTGATGATGAATGGGATCAGGGAAAGCTCTGTACCGTAGGGATAATTCTGTAGCCACTTCCTGATAATCAGGAAAGCTACCGGCCAGGCAATTATGTTCGAAACACCTATCAGCCGGAGATAGTTTCGACTCAATAATATAATTACAGCCCTTGCTGTTGAGCCAACTACCTTTCTTATACCAATTTCCTTGGTTCTCTGTTCGGTAGTATAAGCTGCCAGTCCAAACAAGCCAAGGCATGCAATAAAGATAGCAAGGAGCGAGAATATTGTAAAAATTTTACCGAGTCTCTCCTCAGCCCGATGCTGGCTGTCATAGAACTCGTCCAGAAAAAATGAATAAAATGGGATCTCCGGGAAAAACTCTTCCCACTTCTCTTCAATCCGTGCTACTGTGTTTATAACGTCATTTCCATCCAGCATTACAATCAATCTTCTCGGCCTGTTTTCTATCGGGCCTTCATTGCTGATGTAATTGATGAACAATGGCGATATCACCGAATATAAAGACCGGTTATGAAAATCTTTACAAACTCCAATGATTTCCCACTGTGTGGTTTGTGTCTGGTTGTTTTCCAAAGAAGAAACAACATTCACCTTTTTACCGATCGGGTCTTCCCACTGAAATGCTTTTGCTGCTGATTCGTTTATAACAATCCCATTACTATGATCTGTCGTTATATCCGCTGAAAATCCTCTGCCCCTGACCATTTCAATCCCAATAGCATCAAAATACCCATAATCAACCAGGAAATTCTGTATGGTTATTGTCTGGTCTGCTGTAAATCCTTCCGGATAAATCGTTGTGTTGAACAGATACATTTCTCCAGGTACCATCGATGTCGCTCCGGTTCCAAGAACTCCATTTATTTTACTCAGCTCCTCCTTGAAGGATTCCAGGCTGAAACGGACCGACTCATTCTGAAGTGCAACCACCAGAACATTATCTTTTTCGAATCCCAGCTCTTTATTCCTCAGATATCGCTGCTGATCCAGAATAATAAACGTAAAAATGATGAGAAATATGGAAACAGTAAACTGAAATACCACCAGGGCTGACCGGAGGAAAACAGTTTCTCCTCCAGGAATGATCCTGCCTTTTAATACCTTGATTGGGCTAAAACCTGAGAGAAACAGGGAAGGATAGAATCCTGATATGGCCGTTACAAGTACCAGGAGCGTTACAAGAGTGATCGTTAACCAGGGGAGTCCGATATAATTCAAGGCAATTTCCCGCTCTGACAGGTTATTAAAGAATGGGAGTAGCAATCGTGCAAGGAACATGGCAATGACCAATGCAAGGAATCCATAAATTGCTGATTCACTGAAGAATTGTACGATAAGCAACCTCCTTCCTGCACCCATGATTTTTTTTATTCCGACTTCTTTCGCCCTGCTGGTAAACCGGGAAGTCGTCATGTTTATGAAATTAATGCATGCAATAAGCAGGATTATTGTGGCAATGGATAAGAAAGCATAAACCACTTTGATATTCCCTGTTCCTCCAAGCCCTCCACTTACAGAAGAGTACAAATGGATCTTTTTTAACGGTTCCAACCTGTTTGTCATTATGATACCACGGGTTTCCAGCACTTCACCAAGGTATTTCTCATTAAACGCTGCGAATTTCTTCTCGAAGGATTTGTAATCCGTCCCCTCCTGCAACAGGAGATAGGTAGGAACATTCCACCCCCACCAATATTCCGCAAGTCTTGGATCATAACTAAAGAAAGTGTTAAAGGAAGCCAGAACAGTAAACCTGAAATGTGAATTGGGGGGAGGGTCCCGGACTACACCGGTTATGGCATAATCGGATTTGTTATCCCAGTTCATGATCTTGCCGACCGGGTTGGCCTCTCCAAAGTATTTCCTGGCTGTATTTTCAGTAAGCACCATCGTATATGGAGCTTCCAGTGCAGTAGTCGGGTCACCTTCAATAAACTCAAAAGAGAAAACATCAAAAATTGCCTGATCGGCGTAGTATACATCCGATTCAAAAAAACGTTTATCCTCATAAATAAATGATCGCCTGACTGTTGGAGTAATCCGCGCAGCCTGCTTCACTTCCGGAAAATCATTCACCAGGGTTGGCGCAAAACGTACAGGACATGTGGCAGATTCAGAAGAGACACCATTAATGGTCGTCTCGGAAAGAATCCGGTAAATATTTTCTGCATGCTTGTGATACCGGTCAAAGGAAAACTCATACTCAACAAAGGCAAGAATAAGGATGCAACAGGTTAGCCCGACAAATAACCCGGTTAGATTTATTAAGGAGTATGATGGATGCCTGATAAAATTACGAAGCGTAATTTTCAGGAAATGTTTCACCATGCAGGTCAGGAATTAGTTCGTCTTGATTTCGTTGAAGATAGACTCTACCAGTCTCCCTTCGTCCTCTTCAAATTCCGCTTTTATCTCCTCCAGGGTATTCCCTTTATCTACCAGTGCTTGCACTTTCTCTTGCCGCTCTTTCATCTGTTCGATGTGTGCCATAATCTCTTCCCTGCCAATCATCTCGCTGTGACCACTGCAGAATTTTTCAGCATCCAGGGTTTCCAGCATGGTGGAAAGGGTTTTAACGTGTTCAAAGGAATTTCCTCCTTTGTAGGAATGGATTAGCTGGGGCCTGGTAAGAAAAATCTGGTCTCCGATAAAAGCAGTCTTCTCATCCGGGAAATAAACAACGATATCACCCGTTGTATGCCCCACTCCGAAATACCAGAGCTCAACCTTTTTTGATCCAAGGAAGATATCCATTTTATCACGGAACGTAAGCGAGGGCACGAAAGGTGCTAGTTCTGGATTATACCAGTCCGATGGTTCGTTGTTGTTTTTCGGCAGGAACAGATCTTCCCTGCAGTTCTCATGGGCAACAAAGGTGATGGATTCCGCGAAAAACTGGTTGCCCCAGATATGATCCCCATCGCTGTGTGTATTCACAAGATACAGGATGGGTTTATCGGTCAATTTCTTCAACTGATCCATGGTTTGATCAACGGATTGCTTATCCATTTTTGCATCGATAAGCAATACCCCGACATCACCGATGTATGCTCCCCCCTGTGCCCCCCTTCCACCGAGCACTTCGTACAGGCTTTCAGAAATGGGCCTGAACTCAACGGGTTGTGGCTCCTGTTGCTGTGCATAACTTGTGATTGGTAACAAGAATATGCTGAACAGAATTAAAAAAACACTTTTAGATCTCTTCATGTTTCCTTTTCGTTGTATTTGGAAGTATTTCTTTTCTCTTTCTCTTCGATTTTTCATAAATTTAATGATAAAAATTAACATTCATCAACATGGATTCAAGAATCGAAGAACTGTACAACGATTACAGGAGGGGGAAAGTAGATCGCCGTGAATTCCTGAGGAAGATGGTAATTCTCACAGGAGGCACGGCAGCTGCACTCTCCATACTGCCTTCCCTGGGAAACAGCTATGTAAGAGCCGCTGTCACCCCAATAGAGGATTCGGACATTCATGCTGAATTTATTACCTATCCGGGGGCAACAGGCGATGTACATGCCTTGCTGGCAAGGCCTAACGTTGAAAAGAAACTGCCGGCAGTGATCGTGATACACGAAAACAGGGGCCTTGTTCCACACATCCAGGATGTTACCAAACGCATGGCAAAGGAGGGTTTTCTGGCACTGGGACCGGATGCCCTTTCTCCGCTCGGTGGAACTCCACCCGATGATATGGATAAAGCCCGTAGCATGATAAGAGAACTGTACCGTGAAGATACGGTTAAAAATTTCGTGGCTGCAGTTAAATACCTTGACACACATCCCTTATCCACCGGAAAAGTCGGATGTACCGGGTTCTGCTGGGGAGGTGGCATAACAAACCAGGTGGCGGTCAATGCCCCCGAGCTCGATGCTGCGGTTCCCTACTATGGCAGTCAGCCGGCACCGGAGGATGTGCCGAAGATCAAAGCTTCCATCATGGCACATTATGCCGGTAACGACGAAAGAATTAACAGTGGCATAGAAGTATTCGAGGAGGCGATGAAAAAAGCATCCATCGATTACCAGATCTTTATCTATGAAGGAGCGTACCATGCATTCAATAACGATACCAACCCGGACCGGTACAACAAGGAAGCAGCTGAACTGGCATGGAAGAGAACAATCGGCTTCTTTAAAGAAAAACTGAAGACGTAGTAATACTCACCGGGTGACTTCGAGTCACCCGGTGAGTTATTCATTCCGCATACAGCAATTCTTATACTTTTTCCCGCTGCCGCAGGGACAGGGATCATTGCGGCCAATGATTGGCCTTGAAGGGGAATACTGTGTTTTATTATTTGTTACCTGCTGACCTGTAAATTGCTTCTGCCAATGGGCAGCCACCTCATTCACAAAGGGCTGACAGTGAGTAAAGAACTTTTTGTACCCTTCACAGAGGTAGTTCAGTCCTGCTTCACTATCGGGTGTTTGGATAAACCGGTTCTTCGGGCACTCCCCGTTACACATATCCAACACCTCACAGTGACGACAATAATGCGGCAGGGTATCCAGTTTCGCCTGCCCAAAGGCTCTCTGTTCGGGACTATCCAGAAATTCAGCAAGGGATTTATCCCTAATATTCCCCAGGAGGTGCTCCGGATCAACATAGTGGTCACACGAATAAAAATCTCCATTGTGCTCTACTACAGGAACCCCTCCGCAACGCTTCTTAAAAATGCAGAGCGTGTGTTCCTGGTTAAATGCTGTACGCGTTGCCTCTTCAATGATCTGGATTTTAACCCGACCAATATCCCTGCTTATCCATTCATCAAAAACGGAACATAAAAAATCACCAAACGCACAGGCAGGAACGGTCTCGGGTGTAACACCGCTTTCAAAATCCGGGTGCTGCTCAACCAGCGGAAGGAAGGTGATGTACCGGGCAGTGATCTGTTTGAAAAAATGGTAGACTGCAAGTGGATCTTTAACATTACATTCATTTACAACACAGAGTATTTCAGTGTGTACCCGGTATTTTTGCAGGAGATCGTAACCACGCATGGTTTGCTTAAACGTAGGTCTCCTGTCTTTTGTTAACCGGTAACGGTTGTGCATCTCCTCCGTTCCATCAATGCTGATGCCGATGATGAAATGCTCATCTGCAAAAAATTTACACCACGCTTCATTCAATACTGTCCCGTTGGTCTGAATACCATTAATGATTTCTTTATTGACAGGCTTGTGTTTGCGTTGAAACTCCACAATATTACGAAAGGAATCCAGCCCGAACAGGGTTGGCTCACCACCGTGCCAGGCAAAATGAATGACAGGGTCTGTCGTTGCCTCAATCTGCTGAATGATGTATTTCTCAAGAACCTCATCAGGCATCCGCATGCTTTTGCCTGAAGAGTAAATGTGCTCCTTCTCCAGGTAATAACAATAAACACAATCCAGGTTGCAAACGGCTCCCACAGGTTTTGCAAACACCTGGAACTCACGGGAGGGATGTATTGTCTCTGTATGCTTTCCTGCCATGTGAACGACAATTATTACCCTTGATCATGAAATATACAGATTATTATGCTTATTATCAATTTGAAATTATTTTAATGCCGCCCGTTGCTTTTGTCTGACGACAAATAATTCTATTTTTGATTCTTATTAGCTAAAGCTTGAGTTAATCCGTGCACGCTTACATAATGACATACTATGAAAAACCGAAACAGTTTATTTCTTTTACCGTTCATTCTTTTACTCGTAATCTCCTGTAATGAAGAAAAGGATGAGATGAAAAAATCCGGGGAGGGTGTTATCCTTGGTATTTTCGGAGGTATGGGACCCGAAGCCACTGCAGATCTCTATCACCAGATCATCCGCTTAACACCAGCCGAAACGGACCAGGAGCATATTCCCACCCTGATATACAGTCTTCCCCAGGTTCCTGACCGGATGGCCAGTATCCGGAACCAGGATCTTACAATTGTCCCCTACCTGGTTGAAGGAGTTACCCGGTTGGAAGATGCCGGAGCTTCCTTTATTGTCATTCCCTGCAATACGGTTCACTATTTTTACGACTACATGCAGGATGCTGTTTCCATTCCCATCATCCATATGATTCGGGAAACAGTGAATGAGGTGAAGTTACTTTATCCTGACCTGAAAAAGGTCGGACTGCTGGCTACTACAGGTACGATTGAATCGCGGTTGTACGAAGACGAACTGGTACAAAACGGTTACCAGGTAATCATCCCGGATGACCCGGTGGAAACAGAAATGGTCATGAAAGCTGTCTTTGGGATCAAAGCAGGATCGGATAAACAAACCAACGAGGATTTGCTGGCACAAGCCGGGAACCATATTATAAAAAAAGGGGCTGAATTGATTGTTCTTGGTTGTACAGAGATCCCCCTGGCATTCAACCCGACGCGAGTGGATGTCCCGGTGGTAAACGCTACGCAGGTCCTTGCCAGGAGAGCCATTGAAACCTACTTCGGGATGGAAAAAAATAGTGAGGGAAATTGATAATAAACGATATATTTGCATCTGTTTTTTCCCTTGGTGAACCGTAATGAAAGAAAATCCAATACCCAATCAGAAATCTTCCGACATCAAAGAGTGAAAACTGTCCAAATATTAAAATTTGTTCTTACTTTTACAACTCATTTGAATTCCAACTTTAATTTATAATAATCATGAAAAAGAAGTTATTTACCCTGATCAGCCTGGGTATCCTGTTTGTTTTTGTGGGATATGCACAGGATGAAGCCCGCCTATTGCGTTTTCCTTCCATTCACGGTGACCAGATCGTCTTTTCCTATGGTGGAGATCTGTACAGTGTAAACAGCAACGGCGGAATGGCCCGGAAACTGAC
>Ga0315537_1002536_pt1 | contig 13952 bp, 12 predicted proteins | sample SalMarSW160270MG_FD_203091 | JGI IMG/M metagenome (GOLD analysis project Ga0315537, IMG submission 203091) | Salt marsh sediment microbial communities from the Plum Island Ecosystem LTER, Massachusetts, United States - Salt Marsh Sediment SW1602-70 ... | reverse complement strand
GCTTGGCAAGCACTTTTTGCGCCTGTCAAGGAGTCCTGCCGTCAGCCGATATAGGGCCTCCCATCCGGCCAACCCGACTCAGGATGTCAAAGCAGCGGCGGCATGGAGAGCGCCGGGTGGTCCTTCTCCTTGAGCCAGACGAGAAGATCATCGAGCGTCTCGGCGCCGGTCTCGTCCGCGATCTTGTCGATAAAGCCGGTGATATCCAGTTCCCGCGCGCGCGCCTCCAGGCGCGGCCGTAAAACCTCCTTCAGGTCTTTAGGCATCCAGACGACGCGCGGCAGACCCCCTTCGGCCGAGATGAACTTCTTGCTTGTCACGTAGAGCTTGCCCACGCCCAGGAAACCGGGCGTCTGCACCCCGCCGCCGACGGAGCTCGCCAGCTGGGTGAAGGTCATCCCCAGAGGCGTCATGCCGGCGAACTCGCGGTTGACGATCAAAACGCCGTTCGCCTCGGGGACGAGCGCCACGATGCACTCGAAGCACCCGCAGCTCGACTGCGGCGCCACCAAAAGCGAATACATGCTCACCTCGCCGATCGTCTTGTTGGAGGCCTCATAGACGAAATCATTGATCCGCTTCCACTGGCCGAGCGTCGCGTCGAGGCATGCGCCCTTGGGCACGGGCTGGTTGCCGCCGGTGGGCGTGATCTCGTGGGCCGCCTTGGCGTCGAGCCACGAGTAGGCGCCGCACAGCCCCAGGCGCTCGGGCGTGATGATGCAGATGTGGTTGGGCGCGAAGGACTGACACAGGGCGCAGCTGTAAAAGGTGTCGACGCTCTCGTCGGTCATGCCGCGCAGCCGTTCATCGCGGGCCTCAAAGGCCGCACGCGCCTCAAGGAGCCGTTGGACGACGTCTTCCTCTTTCGTGAAGAGCGTCACCTGGACCTTATCGACGATGGCGCCGAAGTCCTTATGGAGCATCGCGTGCAGGAGGACGCCGATGTGCTTCAGGCGAAAACCCTTGTCAAAGGCCTCGCGCGAGATACGGATCCAGTTCATGTCGCGCTGGCCCATGTGCATGATCCCCTGCGCCTCGTTGATGTAACGGTGGATCTGGCGCTCGAGGATCGGCTCAAAATCCTTGTTGAACTCCCGCGCCGCCGCCTCGACGAGGATCCCCAGCGGCAGGGCCTTGGCGTCGGAGGCGTCGATGTCCGGACCGATGAGCGTCACGCGGCCGTCTTCGACCTGGGACGCCGGCCGCGACACGAGAAACTCAAAGGACGTCGAGTACTTGCTGCCGAACTCGACTTTCAGGTTCTCCTTGCGCACGCGCTCGCCTTCGAAGGCCGGGGCGACCAGGACGGGGATATCGACATGGGACACCTGGACCTTGATGCCGCGCGCCTCGACACAGCGGCCGACGATCTTGGAGGCGTCCTTCTCGGTGACCAGCGCCTCGAACTTCGTCGTCTCGAGTTTCGTGACCTGTGGGGCGTCCTGGTCGGTGACGATCGGAAAGCCCAGGCTCAAGACCCCCAGGCCCGTCGTCGCGATCACGGCGTCGAGCTTCCCTAAGACCAGCACGAAGGCCGGCACGCGGTTCTGGCAGTACGTCAGCGTCTCCTGCCACTGACCGCCCTTGCACCCGCCGAAGGAGAGCGCGGCGCGCACCGCAAAGTTCACGGCGTAGATCGCCGCAAGCTCGTCGGGCCCCAGCGGCACGATATAGTTATCGAGGCCGAGCTCGACGTTGGCCTCCACCAGTTGGTCCCTGAAATTCTTCTCTCCCTTATTGCCGACGATAAGGGAGACGACGTTGCGCGCCTGCAGCTCACGCACGATCTTCACCGCGGCCTTGCCGTCCGGCGCCCGTCCCACGATCACCGCGATGCCCGCGATACGGCCGTCCACGAGCTGAACGCCGAGCGCGCGCAGGACCGTGTCCGGTACAAACCCCAGGTAGCCGTCCACCGGCTTATGCGTCAAGGCCGCCAGGACCTCCTCGGCAAAGAGCGTCGCCAGGCCCTGCTGGAGCATCCCGTCAAGATACGGCACACTCAAGCCGTTGCCGGCCTTCTCCCCCTTGGCCAGCTTTTCGGCCTCGGTCAAGACCGCCTGCGCGTCCCCCAGCGTCTTGACCTCAGCGCCCAGGAGGGCGTGGGACAAGGGCAGGAAGAACGCCGTCCCTTCAAAACCGAGAGACGCCGTCTTTCCCTTTTGTGCGATCGCGTCCGCCAGCACCTTCTTCGCCGTTGTGACCAGCGTGTCCGTCGTCAGGCTGACGGTCTCTCCTAAACCTGGCATAAAAAACCTCCCAACATCTCTCCCTGCCGAAGCGCCGCCTCCCACCCCTGCTGCCACGCGCCCTCGTGGGGCTCAGCCACGTCGCCGACGGCAAAGATATAAGGGATGTTCGTGCGCAGGGAAGCGTCCACGAGGACCCCCTGGTTGATCTTGATGTCCGTATCCCTGATGAAATCCACGTTCGCCTCCCGTTGGCCGGCGAAGACGAGGAGCGAGGCGCCGACGACCTTCTGGTTCGAGAGGCGCACGGCCTTGATCTCGCTGTCCCCCAGGACCTCGATGATCGGGTTGTCGCTGATGACCTCGACACCTTCGAGCACCGGGTCCAGGGCGCCAAAGAACTTGACGTCGATCTTGCGGGCCGCCATGATCCGGGCCGCCTCGTGGGCGGTCGGACCGCTGCCGGCGATCAGGACCGTGTGGGCGATCGGCAGGCGCTCCATGATGAACTTGACCTCAGGCAGGCCGTTCAGGCCCACGACCCCCTCTTTCTGGATCCCTTTAAGAGAAGGCAGGGCGACGCGCCGGCCGGAGGCGATCACCAGGTCGTCAAAGTCCAAGGACTCTTTGTCTTTGAAGTGGAGGCGCCGGCGGTGCACGCTCACCTCGACGACCTTCTTGCCGTTCAACAGCTCCAGCCGGAAGTTCGTGTAAAAATCCTTGCCGCGGAAGACGAGGTCGTTCTCTCTCACGCTGCCGTCGAGGAATTTGAGGACGCGGGGCCGTTCATAGCCCAAGAACGGCTCATCCGAAACGAGGATGATACGGGCGTCCTTGTCCCTCTCGCGCAAGGCCTGGGCCGCGCTCGTCCCTGCGGCGGAATTTCCGATGATGACGATCTGGCGCATCTCTTCAGGCTCCTATGCCGTCCAGGATCTCGGGCACGGCACGATACCAGCCGATAGGCATGAGGTGGACCCCCTGGCCCATCGGCGCGAACCTCTTGATCAAGTCGCAGGCGAGCTTCACGGAGGCCGGCTTCCATTCCGGCGCGCCGGCGAGGCCGCGGACCATCGCCTCGGGGATATGGACGCCGGGCACGTGGTCGTTCATGTGAAGGGCCATCTTCTGTGAACGCAGCACCACGATCCCGACGAGGATCCGCGCCTTGAGGGGCGCGACCGCCCTGAAAAACCGCTCTGCGGTCTTCTCGTCGAAGAGGGCCTGCGTCTGAAAAAACGCCGCGCCGGCCTCCAGCTTCTTTTCCATCTTGATGAGCTCCGGCTCCAGGGGATCGGCGCCGGGGTTGACGACCGCGCCCACGCAGAACCGGGGCGCAGCGCCGGCGAGCCGGCGGCCGGCCATGTCCGTGCCCTGCTCGAGCCCGCGGGCCGCCGCGATCAGCTGGACCGCGTCCAGGTCAAAAACGGGCTTGGACTCGGGGTGGTCGCCGAGGACCGGATGGTCTCCGGTCAACGCAAGGATGTTCTCGATGCCGAAGCTCGCCGCGGCCAAGAGGTCCGCCTGCAGGGCGAGGCGGTTGCGGTCGCGGCACGTCATCTGCAGGACCGTCTCGATGCCCGCGGCCTTCATCTGCACGGCCGCGGCCAGCGCGCTCAGGCGCATCACCGAGCTCTGCAGGTCCGTCACGTTGACGGCATCGACGCGTTCTTTAAAAGAAACGACCTGCTCCAAGACCGGCGCGAACGACACGCCCTTGGGGGGCGCCGCCTCGACGGTCAATACCCGTTCTCCGGAGAGCAATTTATCCTTAAACGACATCGCGTATACGGTTATCGCAGGCCCGTGCCGGCCGTTACCTTTGCGCGAGCGCGACGGTGTTCTTCATCAGCATCGCCACGGTCACGGGGCCGACCCCGCCGGGTACGGGCGTGATCCAGGCGGCGCGCCGGGAGGCGCTCTCAAAGACCACGTCGCCGACGATCCCCGAGGCGCAGCGGTTGATGCCCACGTCCAGGACGGCCGCGCCCTCCTTGATCCACTCCCCCTTGATCAGCCCGGCGCGGCCCACGGCCACGATCAGGACGTCGGCCCGGCCCGCGTGCTCTTCAAGGCGGCCGGCCTCAAAGGTCGCGATGTGGCAGACCGTCGTTGTGGCAAACTCCTTCAACAGCATCATCGCAAGGGGCTTGCCCACGGTCTCCGAGTGGCCGACGACCACGGCCTCCCTGCCGCGCAGCGGGACCTCGTAATCCTTCAATATCTCCATGCACGCCGCGGCCGTGCACGGCACGACCGGTCCCGAACCCAAAACGACCCCGCCCAGGTGCAGAGGGTGGACACCCTCGGCGTCTTTTTCAGGCGCGATGACGCAGCGCAGGGACGACGCACACAGCCCGGCGGGCAGAGGCATCTGCAGGACGATCCCCGTCGTCGCGGCGTCCTTGTTGAAGCCGACGATGACGTCCGCCGCCTCTTTCTGCGTCACGGCCTGCGGCAAGACCTCAAGGTGATAGGCGATCCCCAGCTCCTCGGCCAGCTTCGCCTGGGCCTTGAGGTGCACGCACGTCGCCGGCGTCTGCCCGACGCTGATGCCCACGAGGCGCGGGGGCCCCTTCTTCAGGCCCGCGACCGCCTTGTTGATGTCCGCGTTGATGCGCCCCGCGACCTTCTTACCGTCCAAGAGAATAGCCAAGGGCTGCCTCCGTCTTGCGCCGCTGTGCCCGCACCCGCGGTACGGCTCTTTTAAGTCTTGCGAGATCCTTGTGGAACCGCTTCGCCGGTCCCTTTTCCCTCTTCAGGTTGACCGCCGCATAGACGAGGCCGGCCAAGAAGGCCGTCTGCGCCAGAAGCGCCGCCAGCCCCGCGTCCGACCTCAAGCTCTTGTTCCCCTTGCGAAAGACGATGGCCGCGTCGTCGCACAGGAGGCGCGCCGCCTGGGCGACCTTAAGCGGCACGGCGATGGCCCGCCGCATGTCCTGCGCGCGATAGGCCGCGATGTCCTCGTCGATAAGACGCATGCACAACGCGCGGCCGCGGCCGGCGCGCACACGGATGCCGCGCATGACCTTGGCGACGGCCTTGTACGCCGGCTTACCTGACGTGTAGGCCGCCGCCATCTCGATGAGCGCCGCGCTCTGGGCGGCCGCCAGGGCCGCCACCGCCCCGCCGCCCGGCGCCGGCGTCCTCGCCGCGCAATCCTTCAACAAGCGTTTTACGGAACCTTGAACGTAACGCATATACCATATGTGAGACTACCAGTGAGACTACCAGCCAGAGTCATTGTCTCATTTTTGAACCGCAAATTTGAGACAAAGAGCCTGGCTGTTTGTCTCACCTGGCTGTTTGTCTCATTTTGTCCCAACCTTAATCCATGCCCACGATCCGGCCGTCCTGGTCCACGTCGATCTTTTCGCCGCGCGGCCGCGCCGGCAGCCCCGGCATCGTCTGGGTGAGGCTCGCGTGCGCCAAGACGAACCCGGCGCCCGCCGCCAGGCGCACATCCTTGACCGGAAAACGGAAACCGCTCGGCGCGCCCTTGACGTGTTCCTCGGCCGTAAAAGAGAACTGCGTCTTGGCGATGCACACGGGCAGCTTCCCGTATCCGGCCGCCTCGTACGACCGCAGGCCCTCTTGGGCCTGCGCCGAAAAAACCACGTCCCCGGCGCCGTAGACCTTTTGGGCGACGCGCGTTATCTTGTCGCGCAGGGCCAGACCGTCCTCATAGAGAAGACGGAATCCCCCCCTGGCAGTGCGCGCGGTCCGCTCGACACGCACGGCCAGGTCCATGGCGCCCGCTGCCCCGTCGCGCCAGGCGGTGCTCTCGACCACATCCTCGACGCCGTACGCCGCGGCCCGGGTCATGATGAGGGCGCGTTCGGCAGGCGTGTCGGTCGGAAAGACGTTCACGCACACGACCACCGGCACGCCGAAAAGGCGCACGTTCTCGATGTGCCGCTTAAGGTTCACGAGGCCCTCTTCCAGGGCTGCCAGGTCTTCGCGGAAGAGCGCCGGGTCGGGCGCCTGTCCGGGTGTCACGGCCAGACGCGCGCTCTGGGCCTTCAAGCCCCGCACGGAACAGACGAGCACGCAGACATCCGGCGCGAGCCCGCTGTAACGGCACTTGATGTCGAAAAACTTCTCTCCCCCGCAGTCGGAGCCGAAGCCGCTCTCCGTGACCACGAAATCACACAGCCCCAGGCCGATGCGGTCCGCGACGATGGAGCACGTCCCGACGGAGACATTGGCAAAAGGCCCCGTATGCACCAGGCACGGCGTGGCCCCGCTCGTCTGCACGAGGTTAGGCTTGAGCGCGTCCTTCAGGACCGCCGCCATCATGCCGTCGGCCTTCACGTCGTGCGCGGTCACGAAGCGCCCCGCGCGGTCACGCGCCACGACGAGGTCCCGCAGCCGGCGGCGCATGTCCGCGAAGTCGCGCGCCAGGGTCAAGACCGACATCGACTCGCTCGCCGCGGTGATCTCAAATCCCGTGGCGATGTCCACCGGCCCGGTCCTGGCCTTGAGGGTGTAGCGGATGTGCCGCAGGGCCCGGTCGCCGACGTCCAGGCATCGCTTGGTCAAGAGGGACGAGGGCTCGATGGCCAGAAGGTTGCCGTGAAAGATCGCGTTCTCGACGAACGAGACCAAAAGGTTGTTGGCCACCTCCACGGCGAGCATGTCGCCGGTCAAGTGCAGGTTCACGTCGTCCGCCGGCACGATCTGACAGGCGCCGCCGCCCGTGCCCACGCCCTTGGCGCCGAAGAGCGGCCCGAGGGACGCCTGGCGCAGCGTCGCCACGGCCCGGCGCTTCATGCGATTGAGCGCCATGGACAGGCCGATGGTCGTGACGGTCTTGCCCTCGCCCATCGGCGTCGGGGTCATGGCCGTCACTAAAACGTACTTGCCGCGGCGGGCCCCCAGGCGCTTCAGGATCGACAGATCGATCTTCGCCTTATACCGGCCGTGCAGCTCGAGCTCCGAGGCGCGCACTCCCAGTTGGCGGGCGATGCGTTGAATGTCCGACAAGCGACTCTTCATGCCATTAAAAAAGGTCCGAGAGCGAAAAGGCGTCCTGGACGAGGGCGAGCCGGGACAGACCCCCTTGCATCACGACACTGACCACGTCAAAGCGGGCCCGGCGCTCACACCAGCCGCGGTGCTTGAGATAGGCGGCCGCCAGGGCCGCGAGCCGGCGCCGCTTTCGGCCATCCACGGACTCGAGGGGCAACGCGTGCGTGGCCACGCCCGTGCGCGTGCGCACCTCGATGAAACAGACGGTCTCCCCGTCGCGGGCGACGATGTCGATCTCGCCGCGGCGGCTGCGGACGTTACGGCCGAGGATACGATACCCCTTCTTTTTTAAAAGATCAACGGCCGCGTCTTCTCCGGCCTTGCCGATCGACCTTGTGTCCATCTTTCACCCACCCGCTGCAAAAGGTGACCCGATGAATGGGAGACAAGCCCCGGCGCGCGATACAGCGCCGGTGCCCCCGGGTCCCATATCCCTTGTGCACGGCAAAGGCGTAGTCGGGATAGACCCTGTCATAGATGCCCATCAGGCGGTCGCGGACCACCTTGGCGACGATCGAGGCCGCCGCGATCGTCAAGGACTTCGCGTCTCCGCCGATGATCTCCTTGGCGGGATACGGCAACGTCGTGCGCAGCCGGCCGTCCAAGAGGATCTTGACGCCCAAAAGGTCCGCCCCCTCTTTGGCCAGGCGTACGAGGAGCCGGTCCACGGCCGCGTCCACCGCCCAAAAGGTCGCGGCGCTGATGCGCAACGTATCGAGGACGCCGGCGTCCACCACCGCCACATCAAAGAACGCTTTTGTCCCGAGCTCCAAAAAGGCGCGCTCACGCTGTCGGGGCGTGAGCTTCTTCGAGTCGTCCACGCGGGCCGCAAAACGGTGCGTCTTCAAATATGCGGCCGCGACCACGAGGGGCCCCGCCAGCGGGCCGCGGCCCGCCTCGTCGACGCCGATAACGGCGGTGCACCCTTCTCTCTTTGCTTGGCGCTCGTGATACAACACGGCGTTATCAAAGCTGTGACACGCGGTCCCGGCGGACCCTGGCGGACGTCAGGCGGCTCGCCCTTCGGCGACATCGGGCGTGGCCTCGGCGACCTTGGCCGCCTTGCCGACGCGGCCGCGCAGATAATACAGCCGCGCCCGGTGCACCTTGCCTTTCTTCACGACCTCGATACGGTCGATGGAAGGAGTGTGTATGGGGAATGTCCTCTCCACCCCTTCGCCGTACGAGACCTTGCGCACCGTGAACGTGGACGAGATGCTCTTTCCGCGCTTCTCGATCACGATCCCCTCAAAGGGGTGGATGCGGAACTTGTCCCCTTCGGGGATCTTGACCAGGACCCTCAGGGTGTCGCCGACGCCAAACTGAGGCAGGTCCTGACGCAGCAACACCCCCTCGACCAACTTGATCTTTTCCATGAAAGAACTCCTTCCGGCTCGGTTAACGCGATAACAGATCAGGCCTCATCTTCTTCGTGAGGCGCACGGATTCTTTTTTACGCCACGCGGCGATCTTCTGGTGGTCGCCCGTCAAAAGCACCCGGGGTACGCGCTTGCCTTTAAAGACCGGCGGGCGCGTATACTGCGGATATTCCAGCAGCCCGCCTTCGAAGGTCTCCGAGCGCAGGGACGCCGCGTTCCCCAGGACACCGGGGATGAGGCGCGCCAGCGCGTCGATCACGACCATCGCCGGCAGCTCGCCGCCGGTCAGGACATAGTCTCCGATGGAGAGCTCCTCGTCGGCGCAGTACTGCGCGACCCGCTCGTCCACGCCTTCGTAACGGCCGCAGATCAATATCAGGTGCCTGACCTTTGCCAGCCGGGCCGCGACGCGCTGCGTCAAGGGCCTGCCGCGTGGCGAGAGCAGGATGATCCTGCGCTGCGCCTTTGTGCCCCGTACGCGCTTCAGGATCCGTTCCACGCAGGCGAAGACCGGCTGCGGCGTCATCACCATCCCGGAGCCGCCGCCGTAGGGCCGATCGTCCACCTTACGGTGCCTGTCCGTCGTGTGGACGCGGATGTCGTGGATGACGATCCGGATCTTGCCGGCCTTCTGGCCGCGCTTCAAGACCGACTCACCCAGGACGGGCCCGAACATCGACGGGAATATCGTCAGGACGTCGACGCGCAAAAGTACTCCTTGTCAAAATCCCTGCGAAAGTCCGCGAAGCGGCCGGCGCGGATCGCCTCCCGGGCCCCGGCCAACAAGCCGACAAAAAAAGTGACGTTGTGCAACGACACCAGGCGCAGCCCCAGGATCTCGCCGGCGTTAAAGAGGTGCCGCAGATAGCTCTTCGTGAAATTCCGGCAGCAATAACACCCGCACGCCGGATCGAGCGGCGTCTGATCGCGGGCAAAGGCGGCGTTACGCACCGTCAGCTTGCCCCGGCTCGTGAACGCCGTGCCGTTGCGGCCGTAGCGGGTCGGCACCACGCAGTCGAACATGTCTATGCCCGCAGAGACCGCTTCGAGGATGTCTTCCGGCAGGCCGACGCCCATCAGGTACCTCGGGGAGCCGGCGGGCAGATGCGGCGCCGTAAAGCGGAGCATATTATACATTAAATCCTGGGGTTCGCCAACACTTAATCCGCCTAACGCATAGCCTTGGAAGCCAACGGCTTTGAGCTCTGCGGCAGACCGCTCGCGCAGGTCTTCATAGGTCGACCCCTGGACGATCCCGAAGAGCACGCCGCTGCCGCCCTCCTGCCGGCGCTCCCTGGACCGCCTGGCCCAGAGGGTCGTGCGCGTCAGGGCCTTTTCAGCCAGGTCCCGCGAGGCCGGGTACGCCACGCACTCATCCAGCGGCATCATGATGTCCGCGCCCAGGGCGTTCTGGATATCCACGACATCTTCGGGGCGCAGGAAGTGCCGGTCGCCATCGAGGTGAGACTGGAACTCCACCCCCTCATCTTTCACCTTGCGCAGCAACGCCAGGCTGAAGATCTGATAGCCGCCGCTGTCCGTCAGGATGGGCTTGTCCCAACCCATGAAGCGGTGCAGCCCGCCCGCCTCCCGGATGACATCCAGGCCCGGCCTTAAAAAAAGGTGATAGGCGTTGCCTAGGATGATCTGGGCGCCGGCCTCGTGGAGGTCGCGGGGGGAGAGTGTCTTCACCGTCCCCTGCGTCCCGACCGGCATGAAGACCGGCGTCTCGAGCGTGCCGCGCTCAAGCCGCATCGCGCCGCAGCGCGCAGCGCTCTCCTTATCGTTATGTGTGACGGTAAACTGAAAAGACATGTGTGTTATGCGGCCGTTCGGGACGCGCTTTTATTCCGGCCAGAGGAGCTCGTAGACGTAGATGGCGTTGTCGTCGGCGTCGGTCTCCTCGTTCCACAGGCGGAAATACTTCAAGCCCTCGCCCTTCAAGAGGTAAAGGCGCAAAAGGAGGCTCTTGCCCAGCGCGGGGGGCAGGAGGACCGCCTTGATCTCCCCGTCCTGGCGCACGATGAGGGCGCTGAAGTCAAGCGTCGCCTCGGGCTGAAGCTCCTCGTGAAGCACGCCGTCTTCCATGTACAGGAGGCTCGCGGGCACGCCGCGGCGGTCGGGCACCAAGTCCATCACGTAGGCCCGCTTGGCGGACCAGTCGACGACGAGGCCGTTCTCGAACATCCACATCCCCTGCCACGTCTCGGACGGCCGCAGGTCCGAACGGTACGCCGCCATCTGCGAGAACCAGCTGCGCGCCTCCTTCTCGTTGAGCGCGGAGACGTCCAGGTGCGCGGTCAGGGCCTGCTCGGGTGTCAGATTGTACAGCCGCTGGACGTACTCGAAAAACTCGGCCTGGCTGAGCTGGCGGCCCTTGAACCACATATCGACCTTGCTGAAATCCCAGTTCCCGATAAAAGAGATAGGCGCGACCTTGCCGAGCATGTCATACGACACGATGAAATAAGCCGGCGGCGCGGTCTGCGGGAACAAGAGCGGCATCGCGGCCTCGACATCCTCGGGCGCAAGCACCTTGGCCAGTTCGGCGCGTCCTTCCCCGGGGCCCAGGGCCAACACGGTCTGCGTCCGACGCACGGCCTCACCCACCCCGTCCAGCTTCTTGATGAGGAAGTCCACCCCCTCGTGGCCGGCCGCATCGAGCATCTTCAGCGTCCGGGCGGCCGCCTCCTCGTCGTCCGATAACAGGACGCGCGCCATAAAGTAGGCGTAAGGCGAATTCTGGGTCATGCCGTCGAAGAGCACGCGCCGGCCGGCCACCGCCTTGAACCAGTGGCCGAAGTCCCACCAGGAGTCCACGACGCTCTCTGCCGGCGTCGCCTCCCGGATGCGCACGAGCGTCCGCTGCCAGATGTCGTTGAACTTCGGCAGCGTTATGTAGGCCGAGGCGTAGATCTGCGTCGTGTGGGCAAAAAGGTAAAGCGCCGCAAGGACCAGGAACGCGGCGCGGCAAGTCCGGCGCACGCCGGGCCGCAGGCCCTTGCGGCGGATCAGGTATTCGACCGCATCGCGGATCTTACCGACGACCAATCCGAAGGCGAGCCCTGCGGGCACGATCACGAGGAGCGCCAGGCGCAGCGCCTGAAGGGCCGCGTAAAAAGACGTGACGATCCAGATGGCCACGCACAAAAGGCCGCAGCCGAAGACCGGATGGCGCAGGAGCCGTTCCCAAAGGAAGACGACCAGAAGGCCGATGAGACCCATGAAGAAGATGAACGAGCCGCCGACCGAACGCACGACCAGCGGGACCGAGGCGGGGCCCAGCTCCTCGACGGTCAGATAGACGTTGGGCCATATGCTCTGCGGGGCGATATGAAAGATACGGCTGAGGCGCACCGGCTCCAGGATGAAATCGGCAAAGACGGCCGGTCCGTTCAGGAGCGTCACGCAGACAGCCGAAAAGATAAAAAAGGCGCCGAACATCCTGGTCTGGGCAACCACGTCGACCTCGGGCGCCTCCTCATGGAAGCGGTACACGTCCTTGAGGTTCACGAGATACAAGGCGCTGGCGATGATGATGATGTCAAAGATAAACCACCACCCCTGCCACGTGGCGGCGTACAACGCCACCAGCAAGCCGCCGAGCAACGCCCGCCCCAGGCGCCGGCGCAGCCCCGCGCGGATATCGAGGCAGGCGACGTACATCGTCAGGATGACCAGAGGAAAAATGACGTTGTAGATATCCGTATCGAACCACTCCGTGAAGACGCGCGTCAGGAGAAACGGCGACAGGGTGATCGAAAAGGCGGCGAAGAAGGCCCCCAGGTCGCTGGCCCCGATCCTCTTGGCGCACGCAAAAGAGCAGCCCGCGATGACAAAGAACATGAGGACGGGCAAAATGAAGAGCACCGGCCCCAGGGGCAGGTGCAGCCGCCCGGCGAGCCAGACCAGCGGCAAGGCCAGATACAGGTGCACGTTGTGCCGCGTGGAGGCGTCGACCGGCCGCGAACCGAGGACGTCGTATTCCACGCCCTTTTCGATCCGGTCGCCGACGTGCCCAAAGACATAGAGGTTCTTCAGATGGCGCAGCCAATGGTAAGAATCGATGCCGCCCATGTAGACGTCGCCCCGCTCGTCGCGATACGGCTCCTTCAGCTCCCGGGCCTTCTCCTCCGCCTTGCTGCGCAGGTCCGCCCGGTGCTCCTTCTGATAGAACTTCCAGGACGTCTCGAGCAGCTGCTGGGACGTCGAGGTCGAAAGGTCGGGATGGGCCTCGAGGAGCGTCGCGCGCAGCGCCGCGCGCTCCTCATCGAAGACCTTTGCCCGCGCCATCTCGTCGAGAACGGGCAACGAGCGCGAATACGTGAGAAGAAGGGCCGCGGTCGCGGCACAGCAAAAAACAAGAATGGCCGGAAAGGATCGAAGGTTCATGCGTCCTCCTCCAACTACAAAAGTGAGACTAGGTGAGACTAGGAGTGAGACTAGGAGCCAGGCTCTTTGTCTCAAATTTGAACCGCGAATTTGAGACAAAGAGTCTGGCTGTTTGTCTCACACGATCAGCATGGCGTCGCCGTAGCTGTAAAAACGGTACTTTGCGGCCACCGCCTCGCGATAGGCCCGCAGGACAAGATCGCGGCCGGCGAAGGCGGCGACGAGCATCAAGAGCGTCGTGCGCGGCAGGTGAAAATTGGTGACGAGCCCCTCCACGACACGAAAACGGTAGGGCGGATGGATAAAGAGCGCGCTCTTTTTTTCAATGGGAGCGGCCCCGCGTTGCGGACCCAGGAGGGTCCCGGCCGCATCTTCCAGGGCCTTGCACGTGGTCGTCCCCACCGCGATGACGCGGCCGCCTGTCCGGCGCGTGCGGCGGATCAGGGCCACGGTCTGCGGAGAAATACGGTAAGACTCCGGCGAGGTCCGGTGCGCGGCAACCTCCTCGCCGCGGAGCGGCGCAAAGGTCGCGTAGCTGACGTGCAGGGTCAGGGTCGCCACCCCCACCCCGGCCGCCTTGAGCCTCTTAAAGAGCCGCCGCGTGAAGTGCAGGCCGGCGGTCGGCGCAGCCACCGCGCCGGGCGTGCGCGCAAAGACCGTCTGGTAGCGACGCCGGTCGCGCGGCCGGTCCGGCCGGCGGATATAGGGCGGCAGGGGGACGCGGCCCACCTGCGCCATCGCCTGCTCGGCCCCTCCCCTGCAAAACCCCACCAGCCTCTCCTTGGGGTCGAGGAGCCGGCAGGAAAGCCCCCTCTCAAAGAATATCTCTTCGTCCCGGCGCAGTCGCTGCAGGGGCTTGATCAAGGCGTGATAGACCGATCCGCCCGTCCGGTCCTCGATCTTTTCAAGGAGCAGGACCTCGACGCGGCCGCCCGTCGAACGATGCCCCTGGAGCCGCGCC